>Ga0224506_10003220_pt1 | contig 10873 bp, 10 predicted proteins | sample SF_Jan12_sed_USG_2_FD_169108 | JGI IMG/M metagenome (GOLD analysis project Ga0224506, IMG submission 169108) | Sediment microbial communities from San Francisco Bay, California, United States - SF_Jan12_sed_USGS_8_1 | ecosystem: Environmental > Aquatic > Marine > Sediment | place: USA...
CCTTACTGCCTGGTTGTTTGCTCGCGTATATTGAGTGGGTACGTTATACTCGCCGGAAATCACCTGGGGAAAATCCGATGTTTATGAAAATATTAATCGTATCTTTGCTTATCTTAATCCTGGGCAGTCTCGCAATGGCGCTCGTCGCCATGGTTAAAGACCGTGGTCAATCAGAACGAACTGTCAGAGCATTAACCATTCGCATCGGCATGTCCATTGGCCTGTTGATCTTTATCATGCTTGGTTATGCCGCTGGCTTTATAAGCCCAAATGGTATTTAAAAAAACTTCTTTTAAATAAATAAGGCGCTACGATTACCGTAGCGCCTTTTTTTACTCTCTTGATTACTGATTACAACCAGTAAACAAAGATGAACAGGCCTAACCAGACCACATCCACAAAGTGCCAGTACCAGGCAGCTGCTTCAAATGCGAAATGGTTCTTAGCACTGAAATGGCCTTTCATGGAACGCAGTAACATCACCAGCAGCATAATAGCACCGATAGTCACGTGCAGACCGTGGAAGCCTGTCAGCATAAAGAAGGTAGATCCATAAATGCCTGAAGTCAGTTTCAGATTCAGATCACTATAGGCATGACCATATTCGTAAGCCTGTAGCGCTACGAACAGTGCGCCTAAAGCAACGGTCAGGAATAAACCCAGGATCAGCTGTTGACGGTTACCTTTTTTCAGACCCCAATGTGCCCATGTAACAGTCAGACCAGAGGTCAACAGGATAACCGTGTTGTAGAAAGGAATACCCCAGGCGCCAACCAGTTTAAATTCACCGCCGACATTTGCAGGACCGTTTGTTGGCCAGACATTTTTAAAGCCTTCCCACAAAAGTTCATTGGTCATGGCATTGTTGCCTTCACCGGCAAGCCAGGGCACAGATAATTGACGAGCATAGAACAGCGCGCCAAAGAATGCCGAGAAGAACATGACTTCTGAGAAAATGAACCAGACCATGCCCATACGGAATGAAACATCAACCTGTGCATTATATGTTCCAGCTTCGCTTTCACCGATAACCTGACCAAACCAGCCAAACAACATGTAGATGATAATGGCTAAACCAACATACATCATGGTCATATTGCCCATCTGACCATCTGATGTACCTGGTAAGGCCATCGCAAAACCGAACAGCATTGTAAACAATCCAATCGAGCCGACTATTGGCCAGTGACTGGGCTCTGGTAAATAATAACTACCTGCTTTTGATGACATGTCTACCCCTCTCTTCTGGTAGTTGAAAATAAAATTCTTATTTTTTCCATTTATCTGGCTTTTATCGCCAGACGCATATTTGTTTCTATTTTCGCGCTATCTTTCACCTTGCGTCGTTCTGTATCAAAAAACGTATACGCCAACGTCAAGGTCGAAATCTTTTTAGGTAAGCCGCTATCAACAACAAAACGTAGTGGCATTTCCTTCGCTTCTCCTGGTGCAAACGTCTGCTGGGTAAAGCAGAAACATTCCATCTTGTTAAAGTACTTCGATGCCTGCCCAGGTACAATACTGGGTACCGCCTGTGCAACGACCGTTTTACCAGTCATATTTTTTGCGTAGTACTTTACTTCCCTTACTTCGCCTGGATGAACGGTGATACTTGTCTCCATAGGGCGAAATTCCCATTGCAGATTCTGGTTTCGACTGGCAGTAAACTGTACGGTTACTGTTCTGTCTTTATCCAGCTGCATTTTGTCCGTTGCAACAGTTGCGTCGTATGAGCCCTTCTGAATATCAACAAAACGGCCATTGATTCCAAATGCATTACAGAAAGCCTCATACATGGGCGCAAGAGCAAAACCAAATCCAAACATACCTACGACAACCAGCAATAATTTACCGACAAGCTTGTTATGTGATTTGTTTTGTTGGTTTAGCATCTTCAATAATTCTCGATACTTAACGGCTCAAAACAAAAAAGCTGGCAACAAAAAATGCGATGGCAATGCCGAACAGAATAATTAATGTCCAGGGCTTTGCGCGTCTATTGTCTTCTGTATTACTCATTACACTCATAATCAAATTAAGTGACCCTGCCCGCAGGCAGGGTCAGACTTATTACTTCACCTTAGGTGCAGTTTCAAAGGTATGGTATGGCGCAGGTGATGGTATCGTCCATTCCAGACCTTCTGGATTTTCCCAGACTGTATCAGTTGCCTTGTCACCGCCACGAATACATTTGATAACAATGTACAGGAACAGCAGTTGAGCCGCGCCGAATGCAAAACCACCAATCGAGGACATGAAGTTGAATTCTGCAAACTGAACGGCATAGTCAGGTATACGACGTGGCATACCCGCCAGCCCCAGGAAGTGTTGTGGGAAGAACAAAACGTTAACTGAGATAGTTGACCACCAGAAGTGGATTTTACCCAGTCTTTCGTCATACATGTTACCAGTCCATTTTGGAATCCAGTAGTAGATACCCGCGATAATGGCGAATACCGCTCCGGTTACCAGTACGTAATGGAAGTGAGCAACAATGAAGTATGAGTCATGATACTGGAAGTCAGCTGGAGCAACACCCATCATCAGACCAGTGAAACCACCGATAGTGAACAGGAACACAAAGGCTACTGCCCATAACATAGGTGTTTCAAATGTCATTGAGCCTTTCCACATAGTCGCAGTCCAGTTAAAGACTTTAACCGCTGTAGGAACCGCAATCATCACAGTCGCATAAGTAAAGTAGAGCTCACCCGCAACTGGCATACCGACAGTAAACATGTGATGCGCCCAAACGATGAATGACAGGAAGGCAATCGCTGCTGTCGCATACACCATAGAGGCATAACCAAACAGTTGCTTACGCGCAAAGGTTGGGATGATCTGCGAAACAATACCAAATGCAGGCAGGATCATGATGTACACCTCTGGATGACCAAAGAACCAGAACACGTGCTGGAACAGTACAGGGTCACCACCACCGGCAGCATCAAAGAAGCTGGTGCCGAAGTTACGGTCAGTCAGCATCATGGTTACCGCACCGGCCAGTACTGGCATAACGGCAATCAGCAGGAAGGCTGTGATTAACCAGGTCCAGACAAACAGTGGCATTTTCATCAATGTCATGCCAGGAGCACGCATATTCAGAATAGTTGCGATGATGTTGATCGCGCCCATAATGGATGAGAAACCAAGCATGTGTACTGCAAAGATAAAGAAGTCAGTACTTGCAGGTGCAAATGTGGTCGACAGTGGCGCATAGAATGTCCAGCCGAATGCAGGACCGCCGCCTTCCATGAACAGTGTGCTGACCAGCATGGTTCCTGCGAATGGCAGAATCCAGAACGACCAGTTGTTCATACGAGGCAGAGCCATATCAGGCGCACCAATCATCATTGGAACCATCCAGTTGGCGAAACCAACCATGGCGGGCATCACTGCACCAAATACCATGATCAGACCATGCATGGTGGTCATACTGTTAAAGAACAATGGGTCTACAACCTGCATACCCGGTTCCATCAGTTCAGCACGGATGACCATTGCCATCGCACCACCGACCAGGAACATAATGAAAGCAAACCACAGATACAAAGTACCGATGTCTTTGTGGTTTGTCGTAAATAACCAGCGTGTTATGCCGGTAGGTTTGTGATCACTCATTTTCTAATCCTCCGCTGGCATTATTTTGAAATTTGAGATGGTTGAACGACATCGCCAGTCTTATTACCAAAGGCGTTACGTTCATAGGTGATAACAGCTGCCAGATCTGCCGCATTTAACTGTGCGCCAAATGCCTGCATGGCTGTACCCGCTTTACCTTTTACAACGATATCGATATGACCTTTAACAGGGCCGGTTGTAATCTTACCGCCAGCAATAGCTGGGAAGACGCCGGGAATACCCTGACCATTCGCCTGGTGACAGGCAGCACATTGCGCGTTGTAAACTTCCTGACCACGTTTCATCAGGTCAGCTTTGCTCCATGTTTTATTAGCGCTAGCTGCTGAGGCCTTGGCCAGTTTCTTCTGCTTGGCAATCCAGTCGTTGTATTCGCCCTCAGAGACAACATTTACAACAATAGGCATGAAGCCGTGATCTTTACCACACAGTTCAGCACATTGACCACGGTAAGTACCGGTCTTCTCAGCTTTGAACCAGCTTTCGTTAATGAAGCCAGGAATCGCATCACGCTTGATAGCAAGCTCAGGCACCCACCATGCGTGGATAACATCATTTGCTGTCGTCAGGATGCGGATTTTTTTGTTAACAGGCACAACAATGGGCTTATCAACATCGAGAAGATAGTTTGGAACAGTCCGTGGATCAGTACCAGAATTCATCTGTCGAGCATCGTTACTGGCCTTGTCCAGGCTACTGAAGAAGTGGACACCACTGTCGAGGTATTCGTATTCCCATTTCCACTGCCAGCCTGTCGCCTTGATGGTCAGGTCTGGGTTGCTGGTATCTTCAATAGCCAGCAGGGTTTTTGTTGCGGGTACTGCAATCGCAACCAGAATAATAAATGGGATAACCGTCCAGACAAATTCGACTGTTGCACTTTCATGGAACTGGGCAGCAACCGCACCTTTGGACTTACGATGGTTAATCAATGAATAAATGATGACTGCAAAGACACCAATACCCACGATTGTAACAATCCACAGGATCAGCATATGCAGGTCATAAATATCACGACCTAATTGCGTCACACTGGGTGTCAGGTTCAGCTCATAATCTGCGAGCACAGATGCTGGTATGAGAACCAGTCCTGCACACAGCAAGCTGAAAAGTTTTTTCATTATTTTACTTGCCGACATTACCTCTACCTCTCCGGTTAGGATTTCAAGATTAAATTCTTAAAAACTGTTGCTATGTTGATTAGCTTTTTTTATTTCTGTCTGGCCGGTTATTCCCCAAAACGACCCACCAGATTTATTCTTTTGCTTTAGTTAGCTGCGGCTTCATTGATCTGAATCATTATTTACAGTAAGCGATTCAGAATGAAATTGATCCACGTCATGTATGATCTTTATTCAGACTAAAAAATGCACCGGGGATGCTACAACCTGTCGCCTTGTGGTGCAATAAAAAATATCGATATAGGCTTATAACAAACAAATATATAATTGTATTCTAATATAGATAGTTTCTAATTATTATTACTTACGTAAAACAAGGTATTTACGCTTTTAGCCTTATATACAGTATGTTAATAACCCATAACATCACTGAGCGTTTTATTCGCTAACGCTTATCGAAGCCAATAAATCGGTCTAAATAAAAATTTCTTTAGACTTCGTCTCTGTTTTCAGAATAAAAAAATAAAAATATTTTGTCACTGGCAGATTAAATCGCTCTTTGTATCCAGCAGAGCATCCACATTTAAACTGTCTGGAAATTCTGAATGTCCTATTTGTGCGAACGGTTTCTGTCCAAGCAGCTTGCTCAGGTATTCAATTTGCTCATCAATATACTGAGTTTCAGGATCGATCACATTTGCAATCCAGCCTGATAAGCTCGAACCTGAATGTTGTATGGATTGATATGCCAGCGCAGCATGATTTAAACAACCCAAACGAATTCCAACAACAAGCACAATCGGTAACTCCAGCTCACGTGTGAGATCGGCAACTGTGAGCTGAGCTGATATTGGCGCCAGCCAGCCCCCTACGCCTTCAACCAGCACAACATCAAACTGCTTTGCCAGCTGTTGGTAGTTTTGTTTAATGATTTGCAGATCAACATCAACACCGGCCTGCTGTGCGGCGATATGTGGTGATACTGGCGATATGAAACAATATGGATTAATTAGTTCATAAGCCACATCAGACTTCATCGCCAACTGAATTTGCAGAGCATCATCATTTCGCAGCTGGCCATCGATTAATTCAGCACCACTAGCAATTGGTTTCATACCTGCAACACTGACACCTTTCGACTGCAATGCCTGAATTAACTGCACGGTGGTATAGGTTTTACCAATGCCAGTGTCGGTGCCTGTAATAAAAATGCCTGTCACAATGTTAAACCTGTTTCACGGGTTTTATTTCCTGCAGCGGAATCACGGCACTATGGCTGCCATCTTCAGCCTGCTGGATCTGACCTGCAGGTGCCCAGGCATGGCCATACACCACTTCATAGGTGGCCGGTAACACACCATCAGCGCGAAATGTTTCATAGTGCTGGATCATTTTCTGTAAATGCTGTTTACCCATTAACTGACGTTGTCGATCATGAGTAACATTATGTGCACCGAGTTGTTTCAGATCGCGCATCAGACCAAATACATCTTTATAGGTCAGAGTCAGGTACTCCATATCCATAATCGGTTCGGCAAAGCGTGTATGCATTAATAGATCACCAATGTTATGCATGTCCTGAAATTCGTTCACATGACTACTGTTATCAACTTTATTCCAGCTCTCGCGTAACTCTTTTAAAGTGTCTGGGCCAAAGGTGGTGAAGATCAACATACCACCCGGTGCCAGTACGCGACGAAACTCACTGAACAGAGCTTCGAGATCATCCACCCATTGCACCGCAAGATTCGAAAAAATCATATCAACACTGGCATCGGCAAAGGGCAGGCTCTCTGCATCCGCCGTAACATATGAATGCCGTTTAATGAGTTTTTGCCACCAGGCCATACGATCACGCGCACGGAGTAACATGCTATGTGCGATGTCGAGGGTATAAATATGCGCACGCGGATAAAAATTTGCCAATGCTTTGGCACAGACACCCGTACCGGCACCGACATCCAGCACACGTTTAGGCTTATGCTTCATAATCCCGAGACGTGCAATCAGACGATCACCGATTTCCTGTTGTAACACGGCGACTTCATCATAGGTCGCTGCAGCCTTTTCAAAGGCGCGACGCATTTGTTGTTTATCTATTTTAATGCTCATGACGACAAAACTGCTTTATATGGTTTAAACATTGTTCGGGATGAGACAGGAAAGGTGCATGACCGGCCTTATCAATAATTTTGACTTGTGCATTGTTTGAGTTACTCGACAATTCAATTAAAGCCTGCTGTGGTATCAGGGTATCGCGCTCACCGCCAAGTAATAACGTTGGTATTGTCGATGCGCTAAACTCATCGCGCAGGTCGACCTCTTTTAATAAACCCAGACCTGCATTCAGGGCAGCCTGTGTCGCTTCACCACGTTCAAACAGACGTGCACGTAATTCACGTAAATTATTTTTCTGTTGTTCACTACCGCGGACCTGCAAGGCAAGGAAACGATTGAGTGTCGATTTATAGTCCTGTGCCAGATTATCGGCGAAACCCTGCAACACGTCTTCACTGGTTGCATTAGCCCAGCCATCACGTTGCACAAAGCTGGGGGTACTGGCAACAAGCACTAACTTGCTGACCCTGTCAGGATGCTGATGTGCCAATGCCTGTGCAATCAGGCCGCCCATTGACCAGCCGATAAAGATCGCAGGAAAGTTTATCGATGCCGGCAAGGCCTGCCGGATCACCTCAACATAGTCATAAATACTCTGCTCGCCCTGATATTCGCTGTAACCATGACCGGGCAAATCGACACAATGGACACGAAACTGTGTGGCCAATTCATTGGCGAGTTCTGTCCAATAACCGCCATGCATGCCCCAGCCGTGCAGCAGCACAATGTCTGATCCAGCGCCGAATGACTCTATATATATGGGCGAGGAGGGATCCAGCCGTTCAGCCTTCATGGTTTCAATACCTTTTGCAGACTATCGAGTAGTCGTTCGACATGGTGTTGCTGATGCTCAGCCGACAGGGTAATTCTTAAGCGTGCGGTTCCGTCAGGCACCGTTGGTGGGCGAATGGCGCTGATTAAGATGCCATCATCAAGTAGTTGCTGACTGATGTTCACTGTCTTAGCAGTATCACCAATGAGCAAAGGTTGAATCGGCGAAGCCGAGGACATTAGCGATAACCCCAGCTGTTCCGCACCCTGGCGGAATTGTTTGATTAAATGATTGAGCTGATCGCGCCGCCATGATTCTTGCTGTACCAGCCTTAATGCAACACGTGTTGCTGCGGCAACAGCTGGGGGTAAGGCGGTGGTGTAAATATAACTGCGCGCAGATTGAATCAGGGTTTCGATCATACTTTCATGACCCGCGACAAAGGCACCGAAAGTGCCCAGGGCCTTACCAAAGGTGCCCATCAGGATCGGCACATCATCCAGGGTCAGATCATTTTGTTGCAGACAACCGCCACCATGATCACCCAACACACCCAAACCATGCGCGTCATCGACCATGAGCCAGGCATTATGTTGCTGGGCTAGTGTTGCAAGTTCTTTTAATGGCGCAACATCACCATCCATACTAAACACACCATCGGTGACAATGAGTTTGTTGTCACTGTTACTACTGGTCAGTTTATTTTCCAGATCGCTGACATCATTATGCTGATAACGTTGCAGACGCGCGCGTGATAATAAACCAGCATCGAGCAATGACGCGTGATTGAGTCGATCTTCAAACACCGCATCACCCTGTCCAAATAATGCACTGATCACACCCAGGTTGGCCATGTAACCCGTTGAAAATATTAATGCTCTTGGTCGGCCAGTAAACTCAGCCAGTTCTTCCTCAAGTTGATGATGATGTTGACTATGGCCAGAGATAAGATGCGCTGCGCCGCTACCGACACCGTACTCTTTCGCCGCACTGGTAAAGGCTTTGATCAATTCAGGATGATTGGCGAGACCAAGATAATCATTGCTGCAAAAATTCAGCGCCGTCTTACCTTGCAGATTAATCTCAACACCCTGTGGTGAATGGATTAATTTACGACGCCGATAGAGTTGCGCGGCCTCACGTTCGGCCAGCCTTTCATCGAGTGATGCATAATCGATCATGTCGGTGTTATTGCATCACCTTAATGCCCAGGTTTTCAAACAGGGCCATGTCATGGCCGGTATCTGGGTTCGGTGTAGTCAGCAGTTTTTCGCCATAGAAAATTGAATTGGCACCGGCAAAGAAACACAACGCTTGTAGTTCATCGCTCATGGCCTCACGTCCGGCGGATAAACGCACGTAAGAACGTGGCATCATAATGCGCGCCACGGCCAGCGTGCGTACAAACTCCAGATGATCCAGTTCCTGTTCATTCGCCAGTGGCGTGCCTTCAACGCGTACCAGCATATTAATGGGTACACTCTCAGGATGCTGCGGCTGATTCGCCAGTTGTTGTAACAGGCCCACGCGATCATCACGCGTCTCACCCATACCCACAATGCCACCACAACAGACATGAATACCGGCATCACGCACATGTTCCAGGGTATCAAGTCGATCCTGGTAGGTGCGTGTGCTGATGATCTCACCATAAAAATCCGGTGAGGTATCGAGGTTGTGATTGTAATAATCCAGCCCGGCATCTTTGAGTTTTTGGGTCTGGCTTCCAGTTAACATACCGAGGGTCAAACAGGTTTCCATGCCCAATGCCTTCACCCCCTCAACCATTTTAATCACCGGGATCAGATCTTTATCTTTGGGACTACGCCAGGCCGCGCCCATACAAAAACGTGTTGAGCCCATTTCCTTTGCCTTTGTCGCAGCGGCAAGCACTTCATCCAGTGGCATGAGTGGATCAACTTCAAGCTCGGCATCGTGACGCACGCTTTGCGGACAATAAGCACAGTCCTCGGGACACTTGCCGGTCTTAATACTTAACAGACTACTCACCTGCACCTGATTCGGATCAAAGTGCTGACGATGAATCGTCTGTGCCTGAAACAGCAGATCATTAAACGGCTGACTAAACAGCGCAGCAATTTCATCGGCGCTCCAGTCATAGCGTAAATCTTCGGCAATAAAATCTTCAGTGCGTGCGTTCATAGTGTTGGTTCCTCAATACTGACATCCTGCCAGTGTTCTTTTTTATAAATTCGATAAAGGTCGAGAAGCGACCAGGGGATCATCACCAGCGCGCAGATCGCCCAGGTCATAATCCAGTAATTCACATTGGTGCCATAAAAGGTTCCTGCCACCACAATAACGCCAACCATCGCGTAATAACGATAGGCCGCCTGCTGAGTGTAATGGCCGGCGCGTTCATTCGGATGATGGCGCGCGATAATGTAGACCACAATCGAAATGGCAAACCACAGGATTGATGGCACGATCATGGCGATGAGCATAAAGATCAGGCTCATATATTCCGGCTTGCCTAGTAGCGCTAAAGGCACCACAAACAGCCCCGGCAGCATGGCTGCCATATTGCCGAGATTAAACAGCGCCGCAGTTTTGCGCGCATTTTTCGCCAGAATGGTTCGAGTTGCAGATTCAGTCATGATCCTGAGGTACACTTACGGGGTCAGGGAATGATAGGCCGCAAATAACTGCTGTCAACCAAAAGGATTTAATATGGTTTACAATTGGTTAAATAATATACAAAAATGGATTTTTCCAGCCCACTGCATGCTCTGTGGTGGCCAAGCAGATTCTGACGTCCAGCATGATCAGGATATCTGCCCAGCCTGTCTGGACAGTCTGCCCCAGCTCGATAACCCCTGTCCTGTTTGTGCACTCCCGGTAACATCGGGTCCGGATTTGATCTGCGGCCAGTGTCTGCAGCAGGCCCCACCCTACCAGCAAACCTTCAGTGCCTATCAGTATGCGCCGCCACTGATTCAGCTTGTGACGGGTCTTAAATTTCATCAGCGTCTGGCTGTGGCAAGACTGTTTGGCCAGCTGCTCGCCCAACATCTTGAACAGCGAGAATTTGATCGGCCAGAGTGTCTGATCCCGGTGCCCCTGCACCCAAAACGCCTGCGTGAACGCGGCTTTAATCAATCCATCGAAATAGCTCGCCCGATATCAAAACAGTTTGATCTACCCATTGATAGCGAACTCTGCCAACGCCTTCGTCATACCACGCCCCAAACCGGGCTAAATG
>Ga0224506_10003221_pt1 | contig 10872 bp, 12 predicted proteins | sample SF_Jan12_sed_USG_2_FD_169108 | JGI IMG/M metagenome (GOLD analysis project Ga0224506, IMG submission 169108) | Sediment microbial communities from San Francisco Bay, California, United States - SF_Jan12_sed_USGS_8_1 | ecosystem: Environmental > Aquatic > Marine > Sediment | place: USA...
TGTAAACGCCAATAAGAGCGTCCCCCTTTAATAGCAAACTCCATCTGTCCGCTTCTTAGACATTCTTGACCCTTATTGATATGAGAAATTCTAGTGACGATATCACCTTCAAAATAAAAACGATTCTTCTCTATAGAACTGATGATCCCTTCAATAGTCAAATAATCTCCACTTCTACTACGTTGCTCACCTGAGACAATAACCGTCCCATCATCATCGCCAATAAGTACCGTACCCAGTTTATTCCAGCTGATCCACTGCAAAGCTATGGCTTTAGAGCTAAGAAGCTTTTTAAAAGCCCACTCACTCTTGACCACAGTTTTCTGTTCTTGTGCAGGTAAGAGATTTAAAAAAGCTACTAAAATCGTGACTGAAAATATCTTTGTATTCATAAAAACTCCTAAAAATAGTACTTAATCATACTAAAATCTTATAATATATTTGATTATTTAAGAACCGTTCTCTGCTAATGGTACTTGAGGCAAGGCAATAACCGAAGTCGTTCATGATTCATGTTTGCCTTGTTTCTTATATGTTACAATGCCCACAAAATTATTCTAAGGAATTTCATGCAAATTGTAAGTGAGACTTTTTTATCTTTAGGCTTAGAATCCCTATCTGATATCAGTGAAGCCCAACTTATTTTGCTTGATATTAGTGCAGATGAAAAAACATCATGGTTTGATCTTGCACTGGGAAAAAATATCTCTGATGCCAGAGCAGAGCTTTTTGTCTTACTAAAAGGCATTAGCAATAAAGCAGATCAAGATAAGATCATTGAAAACTATAAAGCTTTACAGACATTTCGTAAAACTGGCCCTGATCCAAAAACAAAAAAAGATGAACCTATGAAAAGAACACAAGGTGATGTCGTCATCTATTGTGATGGTGGTTGTTCACCAAATCCAGGAGAATCAGGCTCAGGAATCGCGATCTACCGCAATGGCAAGGTATCAGAACTTTGGTACGGGCTGTATGAAAGTATGGGTACAAACAATACTGCAGAGCTTAATGCCCTGTATCAGTCCCTTCTTCTTGCACAAAAAGAGAATGAACAAGGCAATAAGGTTGAAATCAAATGTGACTCTATGTATTCCATTAACTGTATCAAAACTTGGGCTAAAGGGTGGGAAAAGAATGGATGGACCAAAAAAGGCGGAGAGATAAAAAATCTTGAAATCATTCAAAAATCTTATTCCTTGTATAACCAGCTAAAGGTTAGCGTTGAACTTTCTCATATCAAAGCTCATTGTGGACTCGAGGGTAATGAGCTAGCTGATCGTATGACGGTACATGCACGTGAAGTGAAAAAAGCAGCATTTCTCCCGTATGAAGATACCATTGACGTAGAAGCAATCCTTCAAATGCGTGCAGATTAATACGCTTCCAACGTGATCTCAACAATCAACATGCTTAATTTTAAAAAAATCACCCTATAATTTCACTATATTATTTTAGGAAACAGCATGAGAATTATTTTATTAGGAGCACCTGGTGCTGGTAAAGGTACCCAAGCTCAATTTTTGACAAAGAAATTCAACATCCCTCAGATCTCTACAGGTGATATGCTAAGAGCTGCGATCAAAGCAGGTACGGATATGGGCAAGATGGCTAAAGCAGCTATGGATGCGGGTCAGCTCGTTACAGATGAGATCATCATCGGTCTTGTTAAAGATCGCATTGCCCAAGATGATTGTAAAAATGGTTATCTTTTAGATGGATTTCCACGAACACTCCCTCAAGCCGATGCCGTAACACAAGCAGGTATTGTTATTGATGCCGTGATTGAGATCGATGTAGCAGATGAAGTGATCGTTAAACGTATGTCAGGTCGTCGTGCACACCTTACATCAGGGCGTACTTATCATATTGAATATAACCCGCCAAAGGTTGAAGGAAAAGATGATGAGACAGGTGAAGCCTTGGTCCAACGTGATGATGATAAAGAGGATGTTGTTAAAGAGCGACTGTCGGTTTATCATGAGTTAACCCAGCCACTTATTGGCTACTATAAAGATCAAGCAAGCAAGCTTAGCTCTTTACAATATATCACCGTTGATGGAACAGCTCACATCGACGAAGTAGAAGCTGCTATTACAGCAAAGTTAGGCTAGATCTTCCTCTAAGGAGTAGCTTTTAGCTGACTTTGGTTCTATAACCAATATATAAATGATACTAAAAGGTATTGATTATCATTTAACTCTAAAATCTCTCCTTGCGTATCTAGATTATAATCTTTTTGAAAATGCGAATAAGAAGCCCTTAAAGTAAAGGTTGAAAAAGTTTTTCCTATCCCCAGTTCGTAAGAAAAGAATGGGTTGTTTGACGTAAGTAAATCCACTCTATTATGCAACACAACAGCATGGACAGCTACCCCAACATCAATAAAATATCCATTTTTTTTAATAAGATTGTAGATCATATTCAAAGCTAGCGAAGTTTCATGTAGAGATACGTCACTGTACCCAAAACTATTAAAGTCATAACGTTCATGCTCAATTGAAAACTTATAGGAGAAAAGGGATAATATCTCGTTTTCGAAAGTCCTATAATAATCTAAAGATGCATAGTTCTTTTGATCGCTTGTATTTAACGTGTCATTAGGAGCGTTGACATACAATACACTGCTTGTCACTCCGATACCTTGTTCATTGGCGTAAGAAGAAGATAAAAAAATCAATAATAGTAAAAAAGTACGGTAAACATTCATCCTAATATCTCCATAAAATCTTGTTATTCTCTTTTTTCACATCAACCGAAATCTTCATCTTATGTTCTTTCAATGCACTAATAGCAGATCCAAAATCTGTATAAAGATGATCAAGAGGAATCAGACCCGGGATAAGTTTTATACTCTTTAACATATCCTCAGGCTGCTTTTGGATCCCTGTAATAAGTACAGGTATCCCCTTAGACTGAAGTTCTAATACGGCATCTTCGATAGCATACATGCCGCTTTGATCAATATTTGGTACATTATACATTCTAAAGATCACCACGCTAACGTCAGGCAAAGTACGCATCATCTCTTTAAAATGTGACGTAAACCCAAAAAAGATCGGTCCATCAAAATGTTGAATATAGATCTGATCTTTAATATCATCAACCAATCCCACTTCATCGGGTAAAAGATGGATATCTTTAAAATCTGATAGCAGACTACTTGATGATTTAGACTCAGCAGTATCACTCATCTGTTTCATAAAAAGAACCGAAGCCATCACCATCCCTACCGCAACTGCTTGAAGCAGATCTACAAAAACGGTTAAGAGCAACACGATCACCATCACCACAGCATCAGGCTTAGGCACATGTAAAATATGTTTGATCCCTTTATAATCTATGATACCAATGCCTACAGTAATCAAAATACCTGCCAATACAGGTAAAGGGATAAGTTTAGCGTAAGCACCTGCACCCAAAAGGATGATCAAAAGTACGATACCATGAATGAGTCCTGAAAGCTTACTGCTTCCTCCCGCATTGATATTAACGACCGTGCGCATCGTCGCTCCTGCACCGGGAAGACCACCAATAAGCCCAGAGATCGTATTACCAATACCTTGTCCAATAAGTTCTTTATTGGAGTTGTGCTGCGTTTTTGTCATATTATCAGCAACTACAGAAGTAAGTAATGAGTCAATAGCACCCAAAGCAGCTAAGGTAAGTGCAGGGATAACCATAACCATAGGGTGATGCCAATCCATATACAATAAGGTATCAATATGAACATCAGGTAAGCCTGCAGGAATATCACCAATAATGGGAACCTTTAAACCAAGAAGATGACTTAAAACCGTCAAACCCACCAAAGCAACCAAGGCAGAGGGTACAATTTTCGTCACGCGGGGAAACATGTAAATCGTAAAGATCGTAAGCACAGCAAGTACGACAGCATGAGTATTTACCACTCCTACAATCGAGTCTAAAGAGCTGACAATATCAACAATGTGTTTAGGAGAGCTGAGTCCAAAAAAAGGAAAGATCTGCAAGATAATAATAATGATCCCAATACCACTCATGAATCCCGATACAACGGGATACGGCATGTAACGAATGTATTTACCAATACCGGAAAAGCCCATAAAGACTTGCATCAGTCCCGCCAGTACAAAGGTCGCTACAATCGTACCAATAGCAGCCTCTAAGGACCCATAGATCGCAATCTCTCCGGCAATGACAGCAGATGCAACCACGGCCATCGGCCCTGTAGGTCCACTAATTTGTGTTTTTGTTCCGCCAAAAATAGCGGCAAAGATACCAAGAGCGATCGCACCATAAAGACCTGCAATCGCACCCATGCCTGATTGTACGCCAAAAGCTAGTGCCAAAGGAAGGGCTACAATAGCGGCTGTCAAACCGCCAAAGATATCACCAATAACCTGTTTATTTTCGCTCATTATCTATCCTTTATCATCGTGTCGTATACGTTAAAGTTGTTCAAGTATCATAGCAGATTAAAGGTGTGATTTTCTGCCTTTTATTCCATGAATCTTTGCCATAGGGTCCCAATATATTCATGGACTGCTAGTTGAGAGTTTTCAAAAGCATTTATCGATGGGGCTGACATCCAAGGAGCATCTTTTCTTTTAAAAGCAGTAGGTGCTGCTTGAGGATGCAGATCCAAAGCTGCAAACAGCCGCATTGCCCGAGGCATATGCGAGGCAGATGTCACTAGGATAAAGGGGCGTTTACCAATAAACTTTTTAGCAAACAGTGCTTCTTCATGCGTATCTTTAGGTTTGATATTTATAATGATATGTTTTTGATTTACCCCTAATGCTCGTGCTAGGTCACCGTTGATCTTTGCTGTGGCTACTGACGTTGTACCCTCATATCCGGTAAATATTAATTTACTTGTAGGATAACGTTTGTGGATCAGTACCCCTTCAATCACGCGACGCATTCCATCTGAACCAATTTGACTTGAAAGAGGTTGGCTTTGATCATCATTGTGGCCACTCCCTAATACATGAATATAGGTAAAGCGTTTTTCAGCTTTTTCAAAAGTAGGATAATATTTTTCGAGATTTTCAACAAGATAGTTTGAAAAGGGGGGATATGAAAAAAGAAGTAATGAGAGAAAAGCTAGCGTAGTAAAAAACTTCGCCTTACCCAAAGAGTGTCTCATCCAAAAAAACCAAGAAAAAAACATAAAAAGTAGAACCAAACCTAAAGGTTCAACAAAAAAAGCGATGATCTTTTTCAGATAAAAGAGGTATTCCATAATGCACCCTTATTTAGAATAGCTCTATTTTATCATAGCTTATAAATATTCTATCTCTTTATACATTTTAACTCATCACACTATTAGATATAAGGTCACGTATAGCAATTACTCTTTTTCTGCCCACTCACGAATCTTTCGTTTAAGTTTTTTTTCTACCTTATCACCTATATCTTCCCATTCTTGTCGACTGACACTGCCATCATCATCTTCAGCCCACTCTTTAAGCTTATGCATGATCTTGATTTCGACTTTTTCACCCACATCATCCCACTCTTTTTTCTTCTTTTTAGCAGCAGGAGTTTGGCATTTCATCTTACATCCACCACCCCATGTCAACATGATTCCTAAGATAAACCCAAAGTCATACCATCCACCGCTGTTGTAAGCGGCGTAAACCGAGACACTATCATCAAAAAGGGATACGATAAAAGCAAATCCCGCGATCATTCCATGCCAGAATCCATATAAGAAACCTACAGGTTCTACCTCTTTTGCTAAGGTATAGTCAACTGAATCGGCACAACCTGCAAATAAAAGTACCGCTACCACTGCTAGTAAAATATAACGCATAATCTCCCCTTTTGCTGTTTATTAGATAAGAATATCTTATCATAACCAATATGATTTTATTAAATAATGAGAGGATTTATAGCGGTAAGTGAAAAAAATAGTAGTTTAAAGTCTTTCAGAAAGCAAGCACATGAGTTTAGTATCTAAAGTCTGTGCAAGATCGGTATGGTCAAGGTTGGCTAATACTTCACTGGCAATCTCTGCAGTACAAAGGCCGTCTTCTTTTTGATTTCTCCGTAAGGTGTACTTGGATTTTTGATCCGTTTGCATGCTTACTTTAGGTAAGAGTTGCAAATAAGGACTTTTATTGTAGATCTTTTTAGCTTCTTGCCAGGTGCCATCTAGGATGATATAATTATCATACTTACACGTTTTTGAGATCAGTTGACTCTCTGAACTTGGATATAAAAGTGCAATATCTCCAGCTTCAATAGCTTTTAATAAAGCCTCATCAGGACTTTTACGTTCCCAAATGATCTTTACCGCATCCTCGCCTAAAGTGTCTAAAACCAATCTACCTGTGTTAGTTTTTCGACATATCTCGCGCTCGTGTGTTAGTAAAAAAAATTTCATTTAAAAGCTAAAAAGAAGCGATATCATATACCTACAGAACATTCATTAGTCATCAAAGTATCTAACCATTGAACATCTTCTTGTGTTAGCGCTAATTTATTGTAAATGATATCAAGTTCGGTCAAGTTTTCAAGCTTATGTAACTCTTGAGGCAACTTTGTCAGTTTTGTTTTCCAAAGTGTTAACTTTGTTAAATTTGTAAGATTACCAATTTCACTTGGCAACTCACTGAGCGGATTACCGCCAATTTCTAAAACAGTTAAATCTAAAAGATCCCCTATCTCTTTTGGTAGTGAGCTCATCTGGTTCTCTTGGAGAATAAGAACTTTCATCTTCGTTAGAAGTCCTATCTCTTTTGGTAAGACCGTTAAATGATTCCCAGGGACATAGATCTCTTCTAAATTTACAAGATTACCGATCTGTGCTGGTAAGGTAGTAAGTTTATTTCCCGACAGATGCAACTTTGTTAAGTTGACTAAGGAACCTATCTCTTTTGGTAGTTCACTCAGTTGATAGCCAAGTAGATTAAGAGTCGTTAAATTTATTAACTTCTCTTTATCTCTTGGTACTCCTTTAAAATAACCACCTTCTAAATACGAATCATGCTCGATCCATTTTAGATCAGGGATACTGTTTGTATCTGCCCAATCTATAATTTTCTCAATCGCAGCATCATCTACTTTTTTCATCAAAACCTATTTATCAAATCCAAGGATTTTTCCAAAGAGTTTGTCTTCAGTAAGGCCAAGTTTTGCTGAGACCATCAGGTTGTTATCTTGGTAGTACTTTACCAATTCATTTGCATCTTGACCTGCCATCATAGCTTGGTAACCTAATGCGGCAATCACCTCTTGGTCATCAACATCAACACCCTCTTTTTTAGCCAATGCTTCAACAATAAGGGCAATCTTAATACCAATTTTCGACTCTTCACGTACGGCATCTCTAAGAGCCATAAATTTATCTTTATCTTCCATTTGAGCTTTTTGTTCTGCTGGGCTTAAACGTTGTAGTTGTTCACGTACTTTTGCATCGATCTCTTGTTCTACGATGTTAGTAGGAAGCGTGAAGTCAAACTTAGTCAATAATCCCTCTAAAAGTTTTGGTTTGAGTTCAGCGTTATAAACATTTGAAAGTTCTTCCGATATGACTTGATCTGCAAATTTTTCTTTTAACGTATCAAGAGTTGCTGTAGTATCACTAAGGATTGATTGCGCGAATGCATCATCCATTGGTGCAGGTTTTTGTTCTTGAATCTCATGCAGTTTGATAACAAACTGTGTCTCCTTACCCGCTAAGTCAGCAGAACTGTAATCTTCAGGGAAGTTGACGGTAATGGTTCTTTCTTCATTGTATTCCATTCCAACGAGTTGCTCTTCAAATCCAGGAATGAACTTCTGACCACCAACGGTAAGCTTAAAGTCCTGAGCACTTCCACCTTCAAAAGCCTTACCATCAATAAAACCTTCAAAGTCAATAACGGCTACATCACCTTCTATAACGGCTCTTGGCTTTTCAATCTTTGAAAAAGGAGCTTGTTGAATCGCAAAGGCATCAAGCTTTGCCTGTACGGCTTTTGGATCTGCTTTTGGTTTAGTATAACTTGGCAAAATATCCGAATAATCTATATTTGCATCAATCTCTGGGCTTATTGATAGGTATACTTCGAAGTAGACAGAATCTTCTTTTTTCTCATATTTTTTAAGTCCAGGCTGACCCAATAGCGTATCAACTGCAATATTTGCTTCTTTGATACCTGCCTCAATAAAGTCGTTAAATACTTGAGCTGCTGCTTCATTGTCAAATTTTTCTTCTGTTTCGCCCTCTTTTTTAGGCTCTTTTGCTGCTGCTTCTTTAAGTTTGGTAATTTTATCTTGAATAACACTATTTTCAACGCTACCACTTATAATGAAGTTGATATCATCTATTTTTTCTACTGTAACTTTCACTACAATCCTTTTGGTTTAATTGCGTAATTTTATCATTATTGTCTAAAAATAACTTTTCACTAAACTTCTATTGATCTATTTCGTACCCTCAAGGGGTGCAGTAATAGATTTAAGCAATTTTGTCTTCTCTAGTTTAAATGAGAAGGTTACCCCACAAACGAAGGGTACAGTAAGTTTTTTTCACTAAGATATCACAATAATTTCGTAAAGGAAAATAATGGAAAAGATTAATGCATTATTAGAAAAGTATGATCACTTCGTGGGTGCGCAACTTCGTTCAATCAAACCACTTTCAAACGGCTCTAAAGTCCTAACTATTGTACTTCAAGATGATGAAGGTGAAGATCTAAACAGTGTTAAAATTGAGTTTAGCAATATTAATGATTCAAGAATACTAGAAAATAGTGTCCTTCCCTTTATGGACATGATGAGTGGTATCACACTTATCAAAGAGAACAACCTATATGGGTTCGCAGTAGGTAGAGGCGATGCTATGTTGTATGTTCATAATGCACCACTTTATATTGTTGCGTCAGATATTACATTCGAAGACAATTAAAATCACTTTATTATAATCCTGATGGAGCATCCAATAAGGATTATATTTAGCATCTCGTTTAGGTTTTGTTTCTATTTATAAGGTCAATTATTATTTTATTTGTCTAATATAAAGAAGTAAAAACCGTACAGATAAATTATGCTAGAATTCTCAAAAATTTCGTATTATTTTAAGGACAACAAATGACAACTGGAAAAGTATTAACATTATATATGACGATGCCTGATATGATACGTGCGGGTCACCGTATGAGAGTTGAAGATATGGACTGTGATGAAAATGGTATCATGGGTAGTAGAGACTATGAAAGTGGGACTGAACGTCCCATGGTTTTGATTTGTAAAAAAAGTTATGACATTATTGAAGAGGCAGAGCTTGCTTTTGAAAGAGGTCTTTTGATGGAAGATATCTATATCGATGTTGACCTTTATCATCTCAAGCCTGGTTCTATTATCGAAATAGGTGAAATGGAGTTTGAAGTAACAGGTCCTTGTGAAGACTATCGTTACCTTTATGCGATTGCTCCAGAGCTTCCTGAACTTATCCATGGAAATCGTGGTCTTTTCATCACTCCAACAGAGTATGGTTCTATTAGTATTGGTAGTGACGTTAAAGTACTAAAAGAGGCTTAATCGTCATGAGTTTATTCTCAAACTGTGGAATATCTTCATTTAAAAGTGAGTTTTAAACATGGACAAGATAGGTATAGGAATCGATTACAGTAATATCTGTAAAGACTATAATACATCATATTTAGATCGTGATAACACCGATCCTGCAACAGCAAAATGCATGAAACAAGTACTCCAATGGAGTAAGGCATTTTTATCTGAACTTTTAGAGAATTTCGAATATCAGATCTACCAATTACATTCTCCTAAGGCAGTAGAAGTTGACGATATTGCTTCGAAAAGGTTTCTCTTTTATTCTCTAGAAAAAGAAATCACCTTACAAAGTTTTGTGCTGCAAAAAGAGTATGTTCACTATGAATCCTTAGCTACTTGGGGAAAAGAGAACAGTGGTGGAATATTTATTCATAATGATGAAGATGGAGAAGGCATCTATTTATATCTTGACGAAAACTCTGATGTCCATCAATGGGTCACTAAAAAACTGGAGAGTTTTTCACTCGAAGAAGTGCCCCTTCCTTTACGATAAAGATCAAGAACATCTTTATTTAGCTTATCTTTTCCTCTTCAAGTAAGAGCTTCTTATGTTCAAAGTATGAAAAAACTACGGGAACAATAAATAAAGTCACAAGCTCTACTAACATTCCGCCCAAAATTGGAATGGCCATGGGTTTCATCACTTCACTACCCGTACTGGTTGACCACATAATGGGGATAAGTGCAACAATAGTTGTTGTTGTCGTCATCACTAGGGGTCTGATTCTTCTTGAGCCCGCTTCTATGATTCTTTGCTTTAATTCATCCCAATTCTTTGGCCTATTCTTTTTCATTGTTTGTTGAAGATAGGTTATCATAACGACACCATCATCTACCGCTATTCCAAAAAGTGCAATAAACCCTACCCACACCGCAACAGAAGTATTAAAGTCCCCTATCCATAACAAAATGAGCCCACCTGCAAATGCTATGGGGACAGCACTAAATATTATCGCTGCATTTCGTAAGTTTTTAATCCCTAAATAGATAATCATTAAATTAATCAATAAGGCCAAAGGAACTAAAATCATTAAACGATTATTTGACCTGACTTGATTCTCATACTGACCTGCCCAAACAATGGAATAACCTTTTGGTAAATCAACCGTGTTATCTATATGTTTTTTCGCCTCTTGGACAAAACCAATTAAGTCACGTCCTCGAACATTTAATAAAACCAAGGATCTAAGCATCCCATTTTCAGATTGAATAACAGCAGGCCCCGTTACAACTTGGATGTTTGCAAGCTCAAAAAGTGGTATATGCTGTCCTAGGGGGCTAGGAACGAGTACCTTTTTCAGTTCATCAATTCTATCTCTTAGCTCT
>Ga0224506_10003223_pt1 | contig 10864 bp, 15 predicted proteins | sample SF_Jan12_sed_USG_2_FD_169108 | JGI IMG/M metagenome (GOLD analysis project Ga0224506, IMG submission 169108) | Sediment microbial communities from San Francisco Bay, California, United States - SF_Jan12_sed_USGS_8_1 | ecosystem: Environmental > Aquatic > Marine > Sediment | place: USA...
TAGTACCCTATTTTGTTTGGGTTCTGAACTATTCTGTTCAACGAAAATCTTGTTTACTAGGAATAGTAGCATCTTCTATAGCAAAGTTGGATAGAGCTTATATTACAGAAACATGCACAATAGTATTCTGATTGAATATGAAGAAGATTGTTTTGTTAGCTTTTGTATCGCTATCTTTGTTAATGATGACAATTACCTACGCATTAAATGTCTTGGCTTGGAGCAACGGTGGTTATAGCGATAATCCGTCTAGTCCAGATTATGGCACTCATGACTGGATTGCTGAGCATGCTTTAGATTGGTTGCCCGAAAACGAAAAGCTATACATTGAGGATAATCTTGCAGCATATTTGTATGGAACTGAACTGCCTGACAACGGGATAGCACTTGATGGCATTGGTGACACAGCGAACCATCACATTTACTACTGGTCTAATGGAAGCCTTCAGGATGATCCTTCGGCGGTTCGAGCAGAAGAGGAATACAACAACACATTACATTTTCTTGAGTCAGGAGATCTTGCCAATGCTTCGAAGACTGCTGGAATTATGAGTCACTACATTGTTGATGTAGCGGTTTTTGGACATGTGATGGGAGCTGCTACAGATTGGGGAGCAGAAGTACATCATAGCGACTACGAGACTTATGTGAACCACAGAACCTCAAGCTATGACGCAGAATTCAATGCGTATCTTTTTTTTGACGGAGAACTAAACATCGTCTCTGCGTATGACACTGCGAAAGAGATTGCCTATAACACTACGTTTGATGCAGACGGAGACTTGACCTGCGTATGGATGGACCAAAACTACAATTGGAGCAATTCTGTATTCAAAGACAGATGTGGAGAATCCCTCAATCTCGCAGTTAACTGCCTCACAGATGTATTACATACGCTCTATCTAGAAATCGCACCAGTCCATAACATAGACTCAGGTAAGAATTTTTCAACAATACAAGAAGCAATAAACGACAATGAGACCTTAGATGGGCACACTATCTTTGTTGAGGGAGGAATGTACTACGAGCATGTGGTTGTAAATAAAACGGTATCCCTCATAGGGGAAAACAGAAGCACTACGATAATCGACGGAAACAGGTCTGGAACATCCGTCATGATATGGTCAAATAATGTAATAGTTTCAGGTTTCACAATACGAAATAGCAGCACTTCCTATGGAGCCTCTGGAGTCGAGATTTTTTCCAACAGTTGCGCCATTAGCAACAACATAATAACAAATAATCAGATTGGAGGAATTTTGATAGTTGGTTTTAACAATTTAATTACTTCTAACATAATAGCGAACAATCCTCAAGGTATTGCAATAAGCTTTACTGGTGAAGGCAACAACACTATCAGTGGCAACACAATTGCCTCAAACTCTTATGTTGGCATCAGCATAGCCTACTCAAGCAATAACAAAATCTTCCACAACAACTTCGTCAACAATACAAATCAAGTGTGGGTGACAGTGGGTACGAATATTTGGGATGCTGATTATCCCTCTGGTGGAAACTATTGGAGTGACTATGAGGATAGATATTCTGATGCCAAGGAAATAGATGAATCGGGTATATGGGACACACCATACGTCATCAACGAAAACAATGTGGACAACTATCCGATAGTTCCAGAGTTTCCAACATGGACATCAATGCTACTCATCCTCACAGTGCTTACCGTTTCTATAGCCATTTACAAACGAAGACTACTCAAAACACCAATCCACTAAACAGGTATCTTCCTTCAATTTTTCTAATACCTCCCAAGTAAAGCATACCATAAATGCCTCTGTTCATGCTCAAGAAAGAAGTCTTTGAATGGATAAGAACTAGACAGAAAAACATTGAGCTTAGAAGAGGAAAAGCCAAGAAAGGTGATGTAGCAGTCTTTCAATGTGGAAGGAATATTCTCAGAAGAAAGATTATCAAGAGAGAGGAAAGCAATTTGACAGATGTTCTTAGACAAGACAATTACAAGAAATAATCATTTTCCGAGTAACTACCGTAAAATTTTAACTTTAACCATTACTAAATCTCCATCATATTCCCAAAAATACATATAACTGCTTTAATATAATGAATAATGTCCAAAAATATGCATGCATAATGTATGCTTGAATCTATCAAGGGTTGATTGCGGAATGTTTGACATAGGCTTTACACCTGACTATCTATCAATGCTGTTACAAATACTAATCGTAGTAGACATTATTGGTGTAATAGCCGTAGTTGTCGATGTAATCTTAAGAAGACGGAGGAAGCGAAAAAAGGCGATGCATGCAAGGACAAGTTTCAACACTGTATAGGTGGTTGCTGATGAAAAAGTTGAAGGTAGCTATATTGGCGTTGATAACCCTAACTGTTGCTCTAACGGCGACTGTGATATACTGTAGTTGGGCACTTGACAGAGAACTAAGCAAATATGGATATCGGGAGGATCTAGGGCTTTTCGTTGACCCAAGATTTGATTACTTAGAACCATTCAGAATACATCTACTGTTTCTACGGTATGCTTGGATAGCCTTCGTTATATTAGGTGTACTGTGGATAGCGGTAGGGATAAGGGTGGTTCAGAACAAAGAGAAAACCCAGATGTAACAAAAACAATCTTACTTTTTGTAAGTTTTTCCCTACTGTGGGTAGTTGTCTTAGCAAAAGGTAGGTTATAACAGGCACTATTACACCAGTCTAGTTTTAAACTTTAATTGAAAGGAAAACTTCAAATAGAATTCAAAAGTGTGTCTTAAAAGAATCATGGGAATTAAGTAGGCATAATTTAGAAATACATAAAGTTGGCATATATGTTAATGGAAGATAAAATTTCTAAGGTGTGTTTTTTGGAGCAATCAGCTATTGACATACTTAAGCAAAAAGGTTTTGTTAATACCGAAAATCCGTATGAAGTAAGGGAAAGAACAAGGGCAAAGATATTAAAACTCCTTTCTGATAACCGAGACAGAGAATGGTCTGTGACTGAAGTTGCTAATGAGATAGATGCCAACTTAGAAACCCTTGGACAAGTGAAACAGAATTCTAGGTGTGTGTTTGGGTTTGGGGTTAAAATTTAATCTTTCTCTCTCTCACGTGCTCACGTTCACGCTCACCCTCTCTCACTCAAGAGGTGGAGAGTTCAAGAGAGAGTTCACACTATATAAATACATACGAACTAGGCATTACTTTTGATAAACCTTAAATCTGCATAACTTACGAACATTAAATTGAGGATTATAATGGGATTAATAGAGAGGGCAAATACTTTCTTATTGAGAAATTATCGAATATTGGTTATATTTCTTATTTTTGGCATATTTCTTATGTCTATCTTACTTCCAATTTCAACTTTCATTTATTGTAATGGTGACCTTTACAGAGAAACTAATCCATCAATTGTTAATGGAATTTTGACGGCAACAGCTATTATCTTTGGGTTTGTAGTTTTTGAATTGAGAGAAATAAGATCCTCAGTTATTGAAAAATTTCTTCTATCATTTCCTTTATTGTTATTTTTGATGATTACCCTTGAATGTATTTTCATAGGAGCTATCACTGGAAAAGTGACCTCAGTATTTGCATTAGTAGCTACAGCAAATTGTCTTTTCAATATTTTATACACTATTCCTGTAACGATTGTTAAACAATCTCGCATAGAAATAGAGCAACTTACCCTAGAATAGGAAATAGCGTTAAAATGATGCGCGCGCATTGTTGCTTAGATCAATAGAACTTTTATTACGGTCTCTCTAATAACATTTCTAGTGAAAAATATTGCCTTTAAGAAAGGAAATACTTGAACTGGCGTATGGTGCCAGATTCGATGCGATTTCCGCCATTGGGAGTGCGACTTCATTACTTAGAAAGTGTTTAACAATTTGCCAAATGTTGAAAAGAGATGTTGAGTGGATAAAACTAGAGCTATATGGTTACGGTGATAAGTGGAAAACGAAGGGAGAAGCATGGGAGCATGCTCCCAGTTATAGAAAAACCCATCTTTTATACAAAGACATTTACGGCAGGCCTATGTCGGTAAAAGAAAAGTTACGTTTCTTAACCGAGCATGTTGTTACTCAATCAATCAGTGAAATAGAAAGTGAGATGTATACAGGTATGCGTATGGTTGGAGGTATGATAGATTTTGTTCGGGAAGAATTTGAAGCGCCCGTTCTTTCAGCTGAGATTTCGGCCCTTGCGCTGAAGCGCATAGTAGAATCTGTTAGAAATAGAGCATTGGAATTTGTTAACAACGTAATTTTGGAATTGGTGTATGGAGATATTCTTTCAAATATTTTTGAAGAGACCAGAAAATTCGTAGATTCAAAGCTTGTTGAAATCTGTCCTTCAGCTATTGAAAAACTGACCAAAACCTATAGCGATGTTGTAACGGGTTCTAGTTCGCTAACATGGTCTCAGGTAGCTTTTGCCTGCAGAGACATTTTACAGGATTTTACTGATTCTATCTACAAGCCAGAATATCTTCCCGAAGGTGAGAAAACGCCAACTCGAAAACAAACAATTAAAAAGTTGGCATTCACTCTCAAGGCTAGAATGTCAAAGTCTAAAGATAACGAAAGGAAGCTAATTGAATCTCAGATAGATCGTTTACTGAATTATTTTGATAAATTAAACGAGATCATCCAAAAACACACTCATCCTGAGAAATTTAAGGTAGAAAAAGAAGATGCTCACCGATGTGTGATATATACCTACCTGATTATTGGTGATATTTTAAAAGTGCTGTAATCTTTGAGGGACAAGACGGCGTACGCATCGTTCCAAATTTCAGGTGAAATCTTGAGCGCACGTAAAAGTGGGGTTATGTGGCTCGCGCGCGCTCCGACACGGGAAGTAATTAATTAATAGAAAAAAGGGGGGTTATTTGCGTTTTCTGAATAGTTTTAGTCCGTCTATTTCTGTGACGTATTCAAAGCCGTTTTCTATTAGGTTGGTTGCTTCTTGTATGGTGGTTGCGGTTTTGCAGTGGTATTCATCGTTTTCAAGTGTTTCTAGTAGTTGGATATATCTTAGTGTTTGTCTTAGGTCTTTGTGTCCTAGTGCTGTTTTTACGAGTAGTAGGTCTTTGGTTTTGTGGTATAGGTTTGTTGCGTAGTAGTGGCGGAAGTCGTAGAGTCTGATTTGTTTGATTGTGGGGTCTTGGAGTTTTGTTGCTAGTTTGTTTCTGATTCTGCGGTAGCTATCGCTTATGTATTCGGGGGTGGTTGGAAAGATTCTGTCGTTTTGTTTTAGGTCTTTTTTGTTGGTGAATTGTTTAAGCATAGCTAAGGTTTTGTTTGTTAGTTTTAATGTTCTTCCATTACAATGTTTTGCGCTGGTTATGGTTACGATTCCTGTTTTTAAGTCAACGTCTTTGAGTTGTAACCAAGTTAGTTCTATTGGTCTTGTGCCTAAGTCTTTTGACATGGATAGGAATAGAGCTATTCGTATGGATGCGTTTGCTATTAGCATGTTTAGGCGTTCTGTTGTTGGGATTTTTGGCATTTTGTAATATCGTTGGTAGAATGGTTTGTTCCATGTTTTGTTTAGTGACTTCATTAAAATGTTGTAGGATTCAATTAGGGATTCTTTGTGTCCGTTGCTACATGTTTTGTTTGCTATGTATCCTTTTACGTCTTCTGGGTCTTGTAGGTTGCAGTTTTTTTGTAGGTATCTGAGTCTTTTTCCTGTTGCTCTGATTGTTGTTTCTGCGTATCCGTTTTTTTTCATGAACCAAAGGACGTTGGGTATTGCGTATTCTTTATTTGTCGGGGATGGTGCATTGTTGTCGGGGGATGATGTAGCCGTCCCAGACCGACCTTACTAGGTATGAAGACCTCATGGCGGACAGACCCCATTCTAACTCTTACGGTTATGAAAGAAAAGAAAGTTCAAAATTGAGTTTCCACATAGTAAGGGATTACAGGCTTGAGCTGTTTCCTTTTCCTTCTTCTAACAATCAAAGCTAAAACCATTCCAGCAACGAAGCCTCCGATATGCGCCCAGTAGGCTACATTGCCACCTATGTCTAGCCAAGTGCTGAGCAGCTGCAGCAAAAACCAGAAGCCGAGAAAGAAAAGTGCAGGTACACTCACAACGGTTATTAGGTACGCTATAACCAGCGTCCGAATTCGTGCCCTCGGATACAACACAATGTACGCTCCCATCACGCCAGAGATTGCTCCCGAAGCGCCAAGGGTGGGACGGATAAGTTCCGTCGGTGTTGTGAGGCTTAAGATGTGCACAAAATCCGCCGCGAGACCACAGATGAGGTAAAACAGGAGATAACGAAAGTGGCCAAAAGCGTCCTCAACATTGTCTCCAAAAATGTAGAGGAAAAGCATGTTGAAGGCAATGTGAAAAATGTCGCCGTGGAGGAACATGGAAGTGAAAAGCGTGTGTAAATTTTTTGCTTGAAGTATGTCGGCTGGAACCATGCGAAGACTATCGTAGAGCGACTTAGATTGACGCGCTGTTGTATCTTCGGGAAAGAATATAAAATAAAAAAACAGAATGAAAACTATTATGTTTGCTAGTATGAGAATTCGCGTCATGTGAGGAGTTGTTTGGGAGCGGTTCTCGTCTTGAATAGGAATAAACACTGTTTCACCAAGCTTCGGAAGATAAGTAACTTAGATTCGATGCTATATAATTGATAACGTTGATTCAAAAGGTTTTTTTGGCAAACTGGATGACTTTTCCATGGCTCATTCCAAACGGAGAGAGAAGCTTCTGTTCGAGATTGGGCTTAGCTAAAGTTCCTTCTTTTTCTTACGCAATTCTTTAGAGTTCGCGGACAAAGCTTTGTCTATTCTTCTGTTGATAAAGAAAAATACTATCCAAGTGATGAAACCGTACAGTAACCCGTTAGCAACAGCCTCTATGTAAGGTGTGTATTCTGAAAGCGGGATTCTAAGCCACGTATGAATCATGTTTCCAGGGAACATGGGAACATGAACGGCAATGGACGCACAGGTAAACAGAAGAAAAAAAGCAACAAAAATTGCCGTTGCCCTCATATTTCTACTTAACCTCTATGGCTATATTCTCCTTCTTGACAAAACATTGCAACAGCTTAGGGCAGGTTAGGCACTCATCGGGGATAGTGGCTTCCTTCGGAAGAGTTTCCAAATATCCAAAATTATGTGCACACTCCGTGGGAGTTTTCTCCACAGGGTTCCCAGAGGTTTCAACGGAAACCGAGTCAAGTTTTGAGTCTTCCGCGACAACTTCAACTTTGGTTAGGCAGTGGGGGCAAGCATAATAAGTTTCCCTAGGTGTACTCGAAAAATCGGTTAGCACGAGGGGTTTTTCAAACTCTTTTTTACATTCGTTGTAAGGGCATGTGAGGTGATCGGGTCTCATGTTTCTCCCTAATCTATATATGAAATCTTAATAATTAATAAACCTTTTCGTATCTTTGCTCGACACAAATACAGCAAAATAAGCGAAAAAGAGGTCTAAATCATAAAAAGTCGAAGAATTTTCCTTTAAAGGTGTAGCGGGCTGTCTACAGGTTGTGAAAATGGAAATGAGTGTGGTAGCGCAGCTCTGTAAATGATGGAACAAGGTCAACTCTGGTTGGTGGAACCGTCGTGGGCCTCCAAATTTCAGCGTCAGTTGCGCATGTTACACACTGCTTTTTTTAAATCTACCAGTCGGGTAACAGCATTGGAGACTGAACTTTATGTCGAGTGCGGTCGAGGAGGAGTCTTATTACGAGGAAGAGGAAGAAAAGACTCAACTTCTGAACGCTGAGGAAGTTACCCTGATCGCAACTAGATTTTTGAGGAGATTGGGAAACAAGCATGGCCTCAAACCAATTAAGGCTTCTCTGCAGGGGGAAAGATACGTTGTGGAGGTTGAGTTAAAAAAGAAAATTGCGACTGTGCAGATTGATGCGACCAGTGAGGAAATCAAGGAATACGAGATCAACGACAAAGTGAAAGAGACCTCGTCCGGTTTCCCGCTTACACGAAAAAATATACTCTTGATATGTGGGATTGTAGCCATATCGATTTTTGTTTCCGGCTTATTGGGAGTTCAATCGTTTTTACCCAGCCTACTTTAACGTCCATGTGACTGATAGCCCTTCTATCCATTTCTTAACATAGTTTTTTGTCCAAAAGTCAGCGCGCGCAAGAATTGTAGTTGGTCTTTTATGTTTCTTCTTGTTCTGTTAGGTATTTTAGAGGGAAGGGTTTAACAATTCTTTCTCTTAGGCTGACGAGGATGCTGAAGTGGTCTTCTATGTTGTCTCCCCAGTATGCCATGTGGTTTTTAAGGAAATTAGAGAAATCTGAGTAGCTTTCATGTAGAGATATCATTACTCCGTTCTTTCCCATGCCCTGAGCCCCCCCCGCCTGCAAATATGATGCTTGGCTGAGTCTTCATGTATTCCTCTGCTTTTTTCTCCAATTTCATAATCATTTTCTCTTTGACTTTGACACAAGTTATTGCCATGATTTCGTATCCCAATTTAACAAAGTCCGGTATTACGGTGAACTCTTTTATCGCTCCTTCCTTTAGGAGTCTGCTTCTCATCCTGCTTACAGTTGGCTGTGACACGTCTAGAACCTTAGCTAATTCCCTGTCACTCCTCTTAGAATCCTTCAATAATTCCAAAAGAAGGTTTATCATTTTCTTCTTTATTCTCAATAACCCATTAAGATGGATTATTCCATTTAGATCTTAGTTAGACTAGTTTTTTGATTGTAGACCGCGTGCGCGACTTTGCCTTTTTTGACACCACTGAGAATGGTAAGTAAGTTTCAACCTTAGTAGTTACATCTATCTGCAACTAACAGAAATGACGCGTGTGCATGCGCAAAGGATTTAAATATGACATCTGTCATGCTTAGCGTTCTCACGCAATCGCATGCGGAGGTCAAAATGTGGCTAAGAAAAGTAAGAAAGAGAAAGCTATTGGTCGGGAACGGCATAGACAGTTGACAAGGGATAAGAAGATGCAGAAGAAACAGAAAAAGAAAGTTGCGCTTCCCCAAAGGCATAAAAAATAGAAGATAGTTTTTTACGCGCGCGGACCGCGGGACATCCTCATCGAAAAATCTTTCTTGTCCTTTGGTTTATGTCATGACTGAACAGGTGGCACATTCGAAAAGAAGGATTGTTTATGAAGGGATGATATGAGAGTTTTGGTTTTGGGTGTGGGCAAGCAAGGATCAGTTTTGGTCAGAGACTTGATTGAAAGCGATGAAGTGTCGGAAGTTGTTGCCGGTGACATAGATATCGAAAGGCTGAAGCAGCGTGTGGACAAGCTGGAAAGTGAAAAAGTAAGGGCACAGCAAATCGACGTAACTGATCATGCGAAACTGGTTGATTTGATGAGAAGGGGCTTCGATGTCGTTGCGAATGCACTTCTATGGAAATACAGTGTTGACGTAGCCAAAGCCGCTATAGAAGTAGGCGTAAACTATGTTGATTTGGGGCCCTCCCCCAACGTGTTTCAACTTGATGAGGATGCCAAAGCTGCTGAAGTGACCGTTATGCCGTCCTGTGGGCTGGATCCGGGCATCGACAGCGTACTTGAAGGATACGGAGCAAGGAAACTGGGCAAGGTGGAAAGGATTTACATGTGGTGCGGTGGGATCCCGCAGAAAAACACTCCGGCGTATAACAGCCCATTGCGATACAAGATCTCATGGTGGTGGGAGGGCGCCATATCCACCTACTGCGGAGCCGCAAAAATCCTTCGCGACGGCGAAATCATCGAAGTAGAAAAACTTTCTGGCCCCGGGAATCCGGAGGTCGTCACATTTCCTGAGCCCGTGGGAGAATGCGAGGCCTTCTACATTGGAGCACCGCTTCTCCTCATCGAGCACCTCGGCCTGGAAGACGTCGAAGAGGCTTGGTCCAAAACCGTACGGTGGCCGGGACACTGTGACATCTGGAGAAAACTCATTGACTTGGGTCTCACCAGAACCGACTTGCGGCTAGAAATTAAGGGTTGCGAGGTCACGCCTCGAGAATTTTTGGTCGAGATGGGGGAGAAAACTCTCCAGTATGAACAAGGAGAGGGAGATCTTGTGGTTCAGAGGGTTCATGTGGTTGGCCAAAAGAATGGAGAGAGGACACTTTACGCCTATGAGTTCATGGACTTTTACGACGAAGAGAACGACACAACAGCCATGGCCCGCACAACCGCCTATCCATGCTCCATAATAGCCCAAATGATCGCACGCGGCGACATAAAAGAAAGAGGCGTGGTACACGCTGGGAAAATCGGATGGAACATCCAACTTGCCGAGGCCTTTTTCTCCGGACTGGCAAAAAGAGGCATTCACATCAAAGAAACAGTGATTGTCGTCTGATCTTCTCTGTTGCATGGATGTGTGTGCGCACTAACTGATGCGACCAAGAAGTCTTGATGAAAACGATCTCTGAAACTTTCGTCTCACGCTTTCTATGGGTTCTCCCAGCACAGTTATCTCTTCTAGGTTGCATGTTCCGAGTCCTTTTTTCTCTGCGAAAACTAGGTGCTTTACATCGCTTGGAGGAATGCCCATAACCGCGGCGCCGACAGCGTCAACAGCCACGGGGTCTGCCCCAGCAATAACCAAGTTCATTTCAACAGGGTTTCCACTTGTCTCGTGTCCCTCACCCGCAACTATCCCGTCTATGACCGATACGCTGGGTTTGAGAACAGATGCTAGATCAGCGATTCTTTGGCTGAGCCTCCCTTTGTGCATGGTGCCCTTGGAAGCCAGGGCCCCCATCATGTTCTTCAAACTCAATGTGATGGTGGCTATCCTGTGAGGCTTAAGCTTCGGAACGCTGATTATCGTGCTTTCCAAAGCAGTTTTGGCAACCCTCACGCTCTTGAGCGACAGCGGGTCAGGCGGTTTGACCTCAA
>Ga0224506_10003225_pt1 | contig 10863 bp, 9 predicted proteins | sample SF_Jan12_sed_USG_2_FD_169108 | JGI IMG/M metagenome (GOLD analysis project Ga0224506, IMG submission 169108) | Sediment microbial communities from San Francisco Bay, California, United States - SF_Jan12_sed_USGS_8_1 | ecosystem: Environmental > Aquatic > Marine > Sediment | place: USA...
TTGAATCTCTCTGGCGACTGTGGTTCATCTAATACCGCTTTGAAACGCTCGATAATATCCAGGGTATTGTGCGATTGAGGGCTTATGCGTAATACGTCGACTCCCAACTCGATAAATTGATTGATTTCTCCCAGCAAGTTCACCGTCCGCGCCGACTGTGTCTGAATACCGTTAATACAGAGGAAGGCTTCGTCTTCTCGCGTCGACAGCAGTAAGCCGTCCGGATGATCGAGACAACGAAACTGGCAGTCATCTTTTTGCAGGTTTTCTGCACGCGCGGTAAAGCAACGCGCCGAATAGGCCAGTGGCATTCGTCCCCAGGCGAAGACTTCAGTCTCTACGTTATCGGGTTTAAGCTGCTGGAACTCGGTCAGCTCGGTTGCTGACAGTTCGACCGGCATGGTCCAGCGCCTTAGTCCTTTTTCCGCTAATTTTTGCAGTGTCCGGCTATTGTAGATATTGACCGATGGACCGGTGACAAAAGGCTTGCCGAGTTCGCTCAGAATCTGTACGGCGGCAATATCATTGGCCTCAATTAAAAACGGGCTTTCGCGACAAAGTCTTCCCAGCGCACTAAGTTCCGACGCGGCCTCCAGTAAAGTCAGGGTTGAGAGGATGACAGTCTTGCCCTGAGCCTGTAAATTTTCTCCGATACGGAACCAGTCTTTGCTGCGCATGATCCGGCGTTTGGAGCAGACGGTCTCACCAAGGTAAACAATATCGATGTCTGTATTGGCAACACTTTGGTAGAAATCTTCGGTTTGTTGCTTCGACCAGTAATAGAGCAGTGGGCCGAGGGATAGTTTCGGTGTGTCGGTCATATTATTGCCAGGGTCGGGCGTAAGCCCCCAGTGTCGATTGTGCGCCTTCGGAAACTTTCTGTAGCGCGGAATCCCATTCGGTCTTCGGGGTGAAGTTCTTCGGGTCCTGTTTAGCGGCATCGATGGCTGCCCGCATAACCCCGGTGACCTGTTTGACGTAAGCCGGACTGCGCTGCCGGCCTTCGACTTTCAGGGCGCTGACGCCGATACGCATCAGCTCTGGTATTAGCGACAGTGTGTTCAGGCTGGTTGGCTCTTCGATGGCATAGCCGGTCTTGTCCTGTACCTGGAAACGTCCTTTGCACAGGGTGGGGTAACCGGCATTCTCACCTTCACCATAACGGTCGATTAATACGCCGTTGAGCCGGGATTCCAGCCCCTCGGAAGTTTCTGTCCAGCGAACCGCACTACCGGGTGAACAGGCACCGAAGGTATTGGGTGATTGCCCGGTGGCATAAGATGACAATAAGCAACGACCTTCGACCATGACACAGAGGCTGCCGAAACCGAATACTTCGATATCGACTGGACTTTCTTTGGTAACCTGCTCGACCTGTTTTACCGATAAGACTCTCGGTAACACCGCGCGCTGGATACCGAAATTTTCATGGTAGAAACGTAGCGATGCCGGGTTGGTAGCCGAAGCCTGTACCGACAGGTGAAGACGCAAATCGGGCCAGCGTTCTGCAGCATAATCCAGCAGCCCGATATCGGCGAGGATTAGGGCATCGACGCCCAGCTGGGCAGCGCGGTCGACCGCCCCTTGCCAGCGTTCAAAAGCGGCGACCTGAGGATAGGTATTAATCGCGACGAAGACTTTTGCGCCGCGTTGTTGAGCGTAGGCAATGCCTTCGCGGGCGCGCTTGTCATTGAAGTTTAGCCCGGCAAAGTGCCGCGCATTGGTGTCGTCCTGAAAGCCGATATAAACCGCGTCGGCACCGTTATCGACGGCGGCCTTTAGTGAGGGCAGGTTACCTGCCGGGCAGATTAACTCCATATTGGAATCCTGGGTTTTGTTGGGACTGGGCGACCAGGCAATCATCGAACAGTCTTGGCTGCAGCTCCTTGACCTTGATCAAGATCGCCTCATCTGAGCCGATTAAACAGTGGTTATTCATATTCCGCTGGATTGTCAGGCATTAACGACGATAATCGCAGGAATGATATCGACACAGAAATTTCACTATACGCCGTACTACTGCGAGGAGAACATCTGGCACCTGGCGCAGGAATCATGCTTCCGTGAGCAGCAAGTCCTGGTCGCGATGATTTCGGGCGAGGGAGATTACCGTCGGCTCTGGCACCAGAGTCAGGCGCCAAACGCGGAGTCTCCGGTATATTGGGACTACCACGTCATACTACTGGTTCATGATCGGCGCTGGTGGGTGTGGGATCTTGATACTACACTGGGTTTGCCTGTCCTCGCCGACCAATATTTCCCCGCGACTTTTCTCGGACATGGCGTAGACGCGGAAAACTGTGATGTCACGCTCAGGCTGATCCAGGCGGCTTATTATGTCCAGAATTTTTCGTCAGACCGTTCGCATATGCGAGATGCGAATGGAGAATGGCTGGCGCCACCACCGGCCTGGTCTGAGATCATGACTGCATCGAAGCCAAACCTGATCGAGTGGCTGGACGTTAACCATGATGGCCCAGGTCGACTATTGAGATTGAGTCACTGTATAGAAAATGGCAAATTGTTCTCTAATTTTCCTGATAAGCAATTTGATCATGTCTTGCTATAATATTTTTATTTCAGGCGAACAACATGGCCGTGTTAATTCAACAGACTAATACCGGTGCCGGTATTAAATTACCGATTGAGAAGCAATTGACCGAATTCGGTCGTGATGAAAGTTGCGACGTGTCTCTGGATGATGACCTGGTTAGCTTACGTCACGCGGCGCTTGAAGTGATGCTAACCCCGGATGGCAGTCAGATCGAATATATTCTTCAGGATCAGGCCAGCACTAATCACACTTATGTGAACGATGAGGCCATCAGTCTCCACCGTTTAAAAGATGGCGATGTGATTCGTATCGGAAAAAACCACTTCCGCTTCGAAGACGAAGAGAAAGGTGACCTGGCCGCGACGGCGAAGCTGCACAAGACCTGGATCCCCGGGGTTTTTTACACTAAGGGCGGCAAAAAGAAGAAATAAATCCAGCTAACGCGCTATTTACCCGGGGATTGATAGCCTATCGATACAAATGCAGGTATGATGCCCGCCGCGCGTTTCGAGCAATGTTAATCATCCTGCTCCATAGAACCCCTTAGTTTTTACTCAACCAGACTCGTCAGAAGTATTTTCTGTCCGACGGGCGCTACTTTATTTACCGACTGATAGACTTCAAGCGAGATATTTTTTGAACAATTTTTCCCTACCTGTATTGCGAACCGAATGGTTTGGCAATATCCGCGCCGATGTACTGGCAGGGCTAGTCGTTGCACTGGCACTTATTCCTGAGGCCATCGCCTTTTCGATTATCGCTGGCGTCGACCCGAAGGTCGGTCTTTATGCCTCCTTCTCAATCGCAGTTATCGTTGCGATCACCGGAGGGCGTCCCGGTATGATATCGGCGGCCACTGCGGCAACCGCTGTGTTAATGGTTACGCTGGTGAAGCAGCATGGCCTGGAATACCTGTTAGGGGCTACCGTCGTTGCCGGACTGATTCAGATCGTGGCTGGTTTCCTGCGGCTGGGATATCTCATGCGATTTGTTTCACGCTCGGTGATGACCGGCTTCGTCAACGCTCTCGCGGTGTTAATATTCATCGCCCAGTTGCCCGAATTAATCGACGTGCCTTACATGACTTATTTTATGGTGGCAGCCGGACTCGGTATCATCTATCTGTTCCCGTATATCACTAAATCGATTCCATCGCCGCTGATCTGTATTCTTGTGCTGACATCGATTTCTATATTCCTGCAAATGGATGTGCGTACGGTCGGAGACATGGGTGAACTGCCGTCGACATTACCGGTGTTCCTGTTGCCTGATATCCCCTTCACATTAGAAACCCTGTGGATCATATTACCTTACTCGGCCGCTGTTGCCGCGGTAGGACTGCTGGAGTCTTTAATGACGGCGTCGATTGTGGATGAGCTAACCGATACCAGCAGCGATAAGAATCGTGAATGCATCGGTCAGGGTATTGCCAATACGGTGACTGGTTTCATGGGGGGCATGGCAGGTTGCGCGATGATTGGTCAGTCGATGATTAACGTCAAATCGGGTGGGCGGGGACGTTTGTCCACGTTGGTCGCAGGTGTGTTTCTGTTGATCATGATTGTCTTCGTCGGGGACTGGGTGAAACAGATCCCGATGGCGGCCCTGGTTGCTATTATGATCATGGTATCGATAGGAACTTTTAGCTGGTCTTCGATTAAAAACCTGAAAGACCATCCAGCGAGCTCCTCGGTCGTCATGGTAGCTACAGTGATAGCTGTACTGGCTACCCATAACCTCGCGATAGGTGTGTTAACTGGTGTGCTCTTTTCGGGGATTTTCTTTGCCTGGAAAATTGCACAGATATTCCGGGTTACTTCAACACTGAGTGGCGATGGTAAATCGCGCACCTACCTGGTCGAGGGGCAGCTGTTTTTTGCCTCAGTGGATGATTTCAACCGTTCATTTGATTTCAAAGAAGCCCTGGAAGAGGTCATAATAGACGTCGGCCGGGCGCATATCTGGGATATTTCCAGCGTTACCGCAATCGACTTAATGGTGCTGAAATTCCGTCGTGAAGGCGCCAGAGTAGAAATTATAGGCCTAAATGAGGCAAGCGAAACCATTGTCGATCAATTGGCTATCCACGATAAACCCGGGGCGCTTGAGCGCCTGTTAGGACACTAGGCAACAGATATGACTAATCTAATGGCATTAATCGACGGTTCCAGTTATTCACAAAGTGTTTGCGATCATGCCGCCTGGTTTGCAAAACGATCAGCCGGGAGCGTAGAAGTAGTCCATGTTCTGGGTCGCAGCGAAGCATCCCAACCGGAAAATCTCAGCGGTAGTATCGGCCTCGGTGCGAGGACGGCATTGCTCGAAGAACTGGTCGAGCTCGATGCGCAGAGAGCCCGGCTTACACAACAACACGGCAGGGCCATACTTGAGGATGCGGTAGCGATCTTCACCGCATCCGGGGTGGATAAGGTCACAACCAAATTACGCCATGGCGAAATTGTCGAAGCAGTCGAAGATCTTGAGACCAATGTCGACATCATCATAATCGGTAAACGCGGTGCCGCGGCGGATTTCAACAAGCTTCACCTGGGGTCTAATCTCGAGCGCGTTGTCCGCTCCAGTCACCGGCCGGTACTGGTAGCATCGAGGGCATTTCAACCGATTCAGCGTTTTCTCATAGCGTTTGATGGCGGGCCCAGTGTGCACAAGGCTATCGAAGAAATCGCAAGCAACAAAGCGTTTAAGGGACTCGAATGCGAATTGTTATTCGTAGGTTCCCAAACGTCAGAATCAGCTAATCAAATGGAAGTCGCTGCCGAACGTTTACGCGGGGCAGGTTATAGCGTCAAAACTAAAATTGAAACCGGTCAGGCCGAAACCGTGATCGCCCGCGAAGTCGAAACCGATCATTACGACCTGCTGGTGATGGGCGCGTTTGGCCATTCCAGAATCAGGAGTTTGATTATCGGTTCGACCACTACCGAAATGATTCGAAGCTGCAGGATACCGATTTTATTGTTTCGTTGAGGTTTAGACCAAAGACGCAGCTAACTCAAAGTGGGTCATCTATCAGTCCATTTTTCAGGAGCGCGCGATAAATTTTTTGACTGCTTTTAGCTAGCCGGTTAAGGTCGCGGAAATTGGGGATATCGCCATCATCGAGACGGCTCTCCCAGTTTTCCAGTTCCATGGCGATATATTCGATTAACTTGATCGAACAGCTTTTGCATTCGTCCGAGCAGACTTCGACTGGCGACAAATCAAGAGGTAGCGTGGTCTTCACCTCGTGAATAAGTTTACGCATAGCGCCGGTCGTATTGGGTTTAGTTGACATTGCATTGCATATCAGATCACAGCTTTAATTATAAGTCAGCTCCCATCGAATAAAACATTTAACAGCGAAACTGCTATTGTTAGGAAGTAAGGCGAAACCAACACCGGAGTTATCCATGAGTTATGTCGTTGCAAACAGAGTATTTGTAAAGCCTGAATATAGTCAGGAATTCGAACAGAGGTTTAAAAATAGAGCTGGACAGATAAACCAGCAGCCCGGCTTCGTACTCATGGAGGTTTTGAAGCCTGAGTCCGATAATACGCCGTATGTGGTTTTAACTCACTGGGAAAATGAACAGGCTTTCCAGAACTGGGTAGGCAGTGAGGATTTTAAAATGGCGCATCAAAACCCGATGAATAAAGAAGCTTTCCTGGATGGCGGTGGTATTGAGCGATATGCGGTAGTGGTTTCCTCCGATTATTAAATATCAATTCGAATTTAGAATACGGCGTCGGTGCTTTAATATTAATGAAGCGAGCAACCTTTGGCTGGATTTATCGGTTTCCTTTCTCAGTCGAGACTCTAATCGATGTATGTCTTCTGCCTCGAAAATGTAGTCTATTTTTTTCAGGCTTCCGAGCGACTTCTTTTTTATTCCTGAATCGTTGTAGTTATCTAATACTGCTAATAACTGATGTTTAACTTTTAGGTCATTATTATTGGTTTTGCCTAAAACCTCGATTATTGTATTTTTTACAGCGATGTTACTTTCGTTTTCGAGTTGACTAATCAAAATATCACTGTTTTCAGGTTTATATGGGACTCGTTTGAGTGCTGCTGCCGCCGATTGCCTTATTTGATCCGATGTTTCCGATAAGCTCTGTAACAAAATTTCTTCACCTTCAGGGTCGATGCTACTTTTAAGATTGCCAATTGCGTCGATAACAGCTGCATTTACCGACTCGTTCATATAGGTACCAGCCTGGGAATACAGGAAGTTTTTAATTTCGCTGCTTTGTACAGGGTTGGCCGCACTTCTCCTGTTTGCCATAGCTCCGAGCATTCGGACATAGGTGAGACTTTCGGGCTGGGCAAATTCAGGGTCAGCAAAGTTAGACATATAACTTTTTAGCAATGCAACACTGTCTGGACCAAAAGGGGCAGAAGTGCTGCCTAACGCTAATACGGCACGTAAATGGTCACGGCTTGATAATGCGCTAGTAGCCAAATTCGTGAGTGCTGCGACTGATTCACTCGTATCGATTTTATCTAACGCCCAAAAAAGTTGCATGCTGAGCTCGTTAGTCAGGCCACTTTCTGTTATATAATCTGCTAGATGAGGCCATAAGCTTTGTTCGGAAATTATCGTTCTAAGAAACTCAGGGTCATCCAGGGTTAGGGATGAAAGCTGGAATATAAAATCAGGAAGCCTTTCCATGGCCTGCTCACGAGTAATAGTTACAACTTTATCCGGGGTTGGCCATAGGGCAAGATCATCTGTCAGCGTGTAGAAAAAATGCGTAGATGGTAATGCCCGCTTTAAATCCGACTCGATGACAATTTCTGATTCGCCTTCAACAAACGCTTTTTTAGACATGACTGTTTTAAATAAATCTTTCCCCGTGCCCTTTTGATAAAAGCAGTCAGAGTGCGAATCATCCAGGGTGATCGATAAGAAACTGTCCTGGATATCGATCTTGGGCCCACTGGCGTCATTCGATTCGATATACCCGGTATTTTTTCGAATTATTGTACCTGGCAGGTTTTCATCGGTACCTACCTGTGCCAGGTAATGTCCGTTACCGTTACGATAATGATAATCCCCACTATGCTCCGAGTATTGGAACAGGTCGAAAAATGACAGGTACTCATGTAAAACTGACGGGTCCTTAACCGTCGATTTCAAATCAATCAATCGCCCGCTATCGCCATCCATAAATACTAAAAACGGATTGCGATAACGTTCCGACTTATCCATATGTATGCCGTTGACTTTGCTCGTATTCGGGCTGATCAGCACGATAAACGAACGCACTGAATCAGCAGTACTATAAGATGCTTGAGACTGATCAGGATTGATAACTGAAACAGATATTTCCTTAACATGAATATCGACATCAACCATGCTATTTTGATGCTCTACGTTATCCCCAAATGTTAGCGTCAAATCCAGCTTCTGCTCAAGGTGGTAAGCGGAATAACAGCCCGTGTCTACGATTGATTCAGCACCAAACAGCTGAGTGGTGGCTGCCAATAATATACCGGGCACTATCAACTGTATTATTCGTTTCATAAGATTGCGCATTAATAATCAATGATAGTGGCGGTTATGTTTTTTGAATATATTTCCCAGTCCTGATTAAATAGAAAATCCGAACTATAGAGAACCTTCTCTTTTTTCCTGGTTTTAACTTTGGGCGGAAAGCAACATAGTGAAGGATATTCTACGAACGCAGTAAGCTCACCTTTTAATAATTTCATTTTCGCTATTAGTGAACTATTTATTTCAAAAGTGAGTTTCGATGGAAATGTTGTATCGACACCAAACCCACCACCTGCAGCAAAAGTAAGTGACTGGTCTATGACGGTTAGTTTACCTTCTACGCCGGCGGCCAGAACCTGGGCACTTAAAAATCCGCTCAGCTTGAATGCTTCGGTCACGGCCACCTGAAATCCAACCTCGGGGGAGGTTAATTTAATTTTGACATCTGCGGTGCCGTCGACACCACCTTTTATAGTCACTGGAATAACCGACACCAGTACCGTTGTGTTCACGAAATCTTCATTTACCTTAAACTGAATCGGCGCAGCCTCCCGGTCGGTAATTTTTGGCACACCAAACAATACATCGCCAACAGGGTCTGACAAAAGGTAACTGTCAGTAATGGTTTTCCTGGTTATGCTGCCCGCTTTGAATGCGGTGAAACCGGCTATATCAATCGTTAATTGAGCGCCGTCACCGGCCTCCACATCTGGCGTATTGATACCAAGTACGGAAATCTTTTTAGAGAAATATCGTTTTATGCCGAAATTTGTGTCGATCAGGTTAGCGTTAATTCCAAGCAAACTGGTCGATAGTGTGGCATGACCTTCTGTAGTAGCACCGATGACTGGATAATAATCGACATAAGATTCGCCGCCGAAAGATAGATCAACTCTTGCCGTGTCGGCGTTGCCCCATCCTCTGTCGTAAAACTTACCGACGTAAAAAATGCGACCAAATTGATCGATTTCAACACCGTTAGTATTGGTGAAAAAATCAGCTGTGGTGGGGATGAAATTTAAATCCTGGTAAAACACAGCTGTCACTTCTTTTGTAAACGACGTGGTGATAATAACCTCGAGGTAAGCCGGAATTTCTTCCAGCCTTATTTTTTGACCATCAAAAATAAAACGTTGTGAAATTATCGCAGTACCCGGTGCACTGGTTTCAAAGGCGCATTTCCGCAAGTTGAAATCAAGTGGAAAAAAGTTACTACTGGGGGGTTGATCTGCCCAGGCGATACAATAGTTATTGTTGTTCAGGTCCTTTTCTTTGCTGATGAATTGTTTGGTGGTTAAGTCATAACGCCATAACATTTCGTCTGGAACCACCGTACCCGCTGCTGGACACGGCGTTGCTATTAACTCGCCTTCTACATCGGTGATTAGTTCTCCGGTATCGATATTAAAGGCAGTATTCCTGATGACGACGCAGGCGTCATTAGTCAACCCTGCTCTCAGTACCGTAAAATTGACAGCGGCCTCATCGGATAATACCAGCGGGCTATTATCCTGGCTAACCAGCGGTATTGAAAATGTATGCTGCTGGCCTGTGTCCACGGGTAATCCGTTTTCGATGTAAAAAACTGATAAATTAAAATTGCCGGTCTGAACTGCCTGATCGGCAATATCACGGATGTCGGTAGACTCGCGGAGTAAAGCAGATTGTGCTTTGTTAGTGGAATAGGCAACCACTGGAATAGTGACCGATGTAGCATCGGTTGAATTAATTTTAAACTGTGGATCTGTACTGATAACCGGATTTCCATCTACATCCGAGGTCAATAAACCCAGAGGAAATGTGCCGCCGCCAGACGATGTCCACGAAAGCGATAATATTATATTTTCCGCAATAGCAAAGCTTGTTAGGTCGACTTCTATAGAGGTCTGGAAAATCGGCTCGATAGAGAAGCCATTTACATCAAATTTGCTACCAATTTCAAGCTGGGTAAATTCATTATCGATACTCAAATTCGGGACTTCCGCTATTTTTACTGATACCTGACCTAATTGACCAACTAAAAGCTGCCGGTTATCTAACAGCGCAGGCATGACTAAAATGTCGTCATTGCTTATGGGAGTACTGGCGGATAAGTATTCTAACGATGGCGTGACCAATACTTTATAGATGGTGTCCTGTTCAAGTACCGGTAGTTTTGCGTGAATTACTCCGTGAAAAATTCCAGGCTGAGGAGTGTCGAGATAAGCCCCGCCTAAATCGATAAAATCAGCCACCTGTAGACTATCGGCAGGAAAAATTTCACCCACAGTATTTCCAGTTCTTAATTGATCAAACACGCTCTGCGGCACTAATTGCACAAGCAGCGAGTATTCTGAGACCGAACCAGTAATTTCGAATTCAACGTCCACCGTGATCAAGTCGCCGGACTCGAGGGTATTAACATCCAGTTCGACAGGAGCCGGGTCCGCCGGATTAATGTGGCCATCGTATAAGCGTATCTGAGTAAAGCTTATTGCTTCAGCCTTGGCGATAAAATCGGGGTTTGACTCGGCCGGACTGCCCCCCGGTCCACCACTGCCACTGCCACCGCCACCGCCGCAGGCGCTAAGTAGGGTAAGTGTTGCCATCACTACCAATATTTTAGATGAATTAACCCTTTTTAAAATTGTCATGTCGTTACTTACGCCCTTAATAATTGAGTTTCTGCAACGAATATTAATTTTGTCGTCTTACGAATACTTGTACTTATGACGAAGGTTTTGTGAAGATTTTATGAAGGTTGACGCTATACCGGGAATAACATGCCTGTGAGTTAGCTTTTTATCGCCGGATGGAGAATAGCTTGCAGGT
>Ga0224506_10003228_pt1 | contig 10856 bp, 7 predicted proteins | sample SF_Jan12_sed_USG_2_FD_169108 | JGI IMG/M metagenome (GOLD analysis project Ga0224506, IMG submission 169108) | Sediment microbial communities from San Francisco Bay, California, United States - SF_Jan12_sed_USGS_8_1 | ecosystem: Environmental > Aquatic > Marine > Sediment | place: USA...
TGATTTTGGGATATTTCAAACCGGCATTTTTAATATGGCCGATGTTTCGGTGATGGTGGGGATGTGTTTGGTTATTTTTGGTAGCTTAGCGGTACAACATCCTGAGAAAAGGGCTTCTCTATGACTATTTTGCGGTTGTTAACTTATTTATGCGTGGTTTTCTTTTTGTCTGGTTCTTCCTATGGTCAGAAAAAGCGAAATGACCAGACAAAGTCATGTGGTTTTGTGGCTAAAGACTATCAGGCCATGTATTCTACCTATCTGGATTACGGAAAGCCTCTGGGTGTGCAAAAAGGCGAAAGAGTGGCCAGTGTTTAAATGTTTATCATGAACTGACCAGTCCTGAAACTATTATCAACGATATCCATAAAAGCCTTGGAGAGAATGGCATGTTGGTCGTCATGGAGCGCATGGGTGAAAAAAAAGGACAAAAGCATAAAGATTGTGGACACCTGAAATTGCTGGAACCGGAATTTTTGGAGGAAATGGCCCGTTTACATTTTAAAATGATTCGGAAGACATCAGGAAAATATGGTGTACTGAGTTATTACTTTTTTCAGAAATACGATAGTAGGTAGTGGTGACGAATAGCGTGTTCAAAATGATAATCTGTAAAAATCCGGAATATCTGTGGTATAATAAAAGTTTGCACCGGCCTACAACAGATTAGTTATGGTGGATGAGGAGGGGCCGCCCGATTAGCATCATGAATATCATTTTCATTACAGAAATCACAGCCCTGCCCCCGATGGCCCATGTCTCCCGATGAGAACCTGTCTTTCCACTAAATTTTATAATCACTTTCCTCTTTTACTCCCTATCTTGCGCACAAATTTTGATCTAAAATATCCCTTGCCATGAAAAGAAATCCTTTCGTTTTTTTATTTCTTACCTTGTTGTTTTCCTGTTCTACAAATAAAGACCAATCCTCCCTCAACGATCAGGAAGAATGGCTCTCCCTCTTCAACGGAAAAGACCTCGACGGTTGGGACATCAAAATTGCCGGGTATGCCCTTAACGATAATTACAACGAGACCTTCCGGGTGGAAGACGGGATGATCAGGATCATGTACGACAAGTATGAGGAATTCAACGACGCCTTCGGTCATATGTACTACAAGAAACCTTTTTCCTATTACAAGCTCCGGTTTGATTACCGTTTTACCGGCGAACAACTCAAAGGCGGCGCTTCCTGGAATGTACGCAACAGCGGCGTGATGGTCCACAGTCAATCGGCGGAGAGTAACGAACCCCACCAGGGCTTCCCGGTGTCGGTGGAGTTGCAACTGCTTGGCGGACTAAAAGAAGGGGAGGAGCGCACCACGGCCAACGTATGTACTCCCGGCACGGCGGTGGAAATGGACGGGGAGGTCAACTACAGCCATTGCATCAACTCTACCTCCAAAACCTACTATGGCGACCAGTGGGTGCATGTGGAAATGGTGGTGCTGGGCGACGAGTCCATCACCCATATTGTAGAAGGGGACACGGTATTGCAGTTTCAGAAACCGCAGATCGGGGGTGGTTTTACCAACCTGAAGCAGGAAGGCCGCGACTTTGACAATTTTGGCATTGTGCGTGACAAGGAAAAGTGGATATCCATGGCCGGCACCACTTTGAAAGAGGGGTATATCGCCCTCCAGGCCGAGAGTCATCCCATCGATTTCAAAAACATAGAACTCCTCAACCTCTGCGGCTGCATGGACAAAAAAGCGAAGAATTATAAGCCGTATTATGTGAAAGATCGGAAGGAGGAGTGTGTTTATTAGCTGGAAGTCAACAGTCTCCAGTCTCCAGCTGGCATAGTCGGCAGTATAGTAGCCTGAAGCTGGTCTTCGTGCCACGAATTGATCCGAGAGTAGAACTTTTGGATTGAAGAATATGTGCATGCAGAATTACTGGTTTTCTGTTTTGTCAGATACTACACTCGTGGCACGAATGGCCTGTGGGGCAGTATAGTAGGTGGAAGCTCGAAGTCCGAAGCGGTACAGTCAGCAGTCGGCAAAGTTTGCAGTCTGCAGTAAGGGGGAGGATAAACCCCAATTTAAAACGTCATGCTTACCAACGGGAAGGATCTCACTAACCGGTGGGCAGTCTCCCGCAGGAGCGGGACAGTCAGCAGTCGGCAGTGAAGTTCCGGTAAAAAATGGACGAAATACCTCTGGATTTTACACTTCGTATAGCCTTGTTACTTACTACTCACTACTAAAATCTATTCATAATGCGTCCACATCCTGATGACCTTTACGGTCTTTTCATCTTCCAGTACCTGATACACGAGACGGTGTTGAATATTTATTCTGCGGGAATATGCACCACTCAGATCACCCACCAGTTTTTCGAAGGGAGGAAAGGGTTGAAAAGGGTCTTTTTTAATAATATCCAATAAAACCAGCACTTTATCTTTTAGCCCTGATGAGGATATTTTTTTGGCATCTTTTTGGGCCTGTTTTGTATAAACCAGCTTATAATTACTCACCAACCCGGGGCTTCAGCGGTGTGATCGAGTGGAGTATTCAGCCCCTCTATAATCGATTTCCTCATGCCGGGTATGCTTGTGAGGTAGAGCGTCTCCTGGATAGCACGCCAGTCCTCCTCACTGACCAAAACAGCGTTGTTTCTTTTACCGGTAATCTGGACCGGTTCATGCGACTCTGCTGCCTGGTCAATAAGCTTATAGATGTTATTACGTGCCTCGGTAATGGACAATGTTTTCATATATACAAACGTACGTAAAAACGAACGTAAATGCAAGAGGCTGTATTTTTTTGGAAGGTACAGTTTTCAGTCTACATAGTCGGCAGTATAGTAGCCTGAAGCTGGTCTTCGTGCCACGAATTGATCCGAGAGTAGAACTTTTGGATTGAAGAATATGTGAATGCAGAATTACTGGTTTTCTGTTTTATAAGATACTACACTCGTGGCACGAATGGCCTGTGGGGCAGTATAGTAGGTGGAAGCCGGAAGCCCGAAGCGGGACAGTCAGCAGTCGGCAGTGAAGTTCCGGTAAAAAATGGACGAAATACCTCCGGCTTTTACACTTCGTATAGTCTTGTTACTCACTACTTGTTACTTATTACTAATCAGGCAGTTCCGTCTTCGCTGGAGAAGTCTGGTTTTTGGTGATATTCGGGGCAGGACCTCAATGTTTTACTACTTTGTATAGTCTTGTTACTTACTACTTGTTACTATATACTAATCAGTCAGAGGTCAGAAAGAGTGCTGAAGGCCATAAGTGAAACCTTATAGCCCGTAGGAGTGAAATGTTGATAGGCACGGATTAAGGAAAAACCTAAACCCCGAAGGGGTGATACAACCGGGGAGAAAGAGGAGAAACTGCAGTTAACAGTGTAATTCCGTAATCCAATGAATAGACTTGCTTGCAGTAAAGGCAGGTCTGTGATTTCAATAGCCCAGGGAGAAAGAACATTTTACTGGCCCAGAATAATCTGAACACCCACCTACCACTTATTTCCTACCGCTTTATTAACCACAACGTACACGAAGAAGGCACAAAGCCCGCGGAGAGGTAAATGATCATTCTCTGAGAAGGGTTAAGGACTGATCATACATGAAAGTCCTGGTTTTTGTAAATATTGATCGGGGATAATTTTCACTACTTTCAGGTGTTTTTTATACTACTTTTGGGGTTGTGATTTATTATTTACTGATGTATCTTTCGGAAGTTGATAGGATTTGATGAAAATGTTGATAAAAATGCTAAATATTACAATAAGAATGTTACATTCTATAAAGATCATATCCGGAAATAGAGGGGTAACAGGGAAATTAGGAGGATTGAAAATGGTGAATGCACATCAACATTCTATTGTAAGTAAAAAGCCATTTTTCAGGTTTTATCTTCTTTTGATTTTTTTTCTGAACTTATTTCCGGCGTTAATATTAAAGGCCCAGAATTTTGATAATTACTGGTTAACAGAGTACGATATAAAAGGGGCCAATGGACAGGTGACAGAAATTGTTGTCGATGGAAATGATATTTATTTTGCCGGGAATTTCACATACTTCGCGGGACAAAAGGCAAACGGCCTGATCAAGTGGGACGGTATTTCCTGGACTACTTTTGATGGTATGGCAGGAAAGAGTGTGTTTTCATTGGCAGTCAAAGACGGGACTATTTATGTAGCTACAAATTATTTTGGTATTCAGCGCTGGAACGGTACTGGCTGGGAGGTAATTGGTGAAGTGAATGATTTAACATATGCCTTGGAAATCACAAATGATGGGCTTTATGCAGGGGGTAATTTCACAACAGTAAATGGTATATCAGCCAATGCAATCGCCTTCTGGGATGGTGTTAATTGGTCCTCTGTAGGTACGAGTGTACCAGGGGAATTTTCAGGAGGGGTTGACGATATTTTATTATCTGACAAGTTATATGTAGTAGGCTCTTTCACATCTGTTGGTGGAACACCTGCAAACAGGATTGCTGCCTGGGATGGAACATCCTGGTCTTCTCTTGGTTTAGGACTAAATGATTATACAAGTAGTATTCTTCAAAATGGGAATGATATAATAGTTGGAGGAAATTTCACAAATGCCGGAGGTACTGCAGCAAACAGAATTGCGGTTTGGGATGGTACAAGCTGGTCTACTTATGGAAACGGGGTCGAAAGTCTTGTTGCAGGAATGTGTATGCTTAACGGTGATTTAATTGTTGGTTTTCAGGAAGAATCAACAACAGCTATCACAAATTCATTGTCTGTATGGAAAGGCCAGTCCTGGTCTACATTGGGGAGTAATATAGATAATAATGTCTTTGTTTTAACAGAAATAAATAATAAACTGTATGTAGGAGGTGATTTTAGTGAAATAGGATCCATTACGGCAAACAGTATTGCTATTCTGGATGGTCAGAACTGGTCCACGTTTTCAGGACTGTTTAATAATGGACCCAATGGAGTGATAAACGATATATTAATAAATGGCTCTGACGTCTATATTGGAGGGGACTTTACAAAAATTGGTGATGATCAATTTAATAATTTTGCGAAATGGAACGGGTCTGGATGGAGTGTAATAGGTTCAGGATTAGGCCATACTGTAAATTCAATTATTAAAACTGGAAATGATATCGTGGTTGGTGGAAAGGAATATCCCTTTGCCTCAATATGGGACGGAACAAATTGGAGCACTATGGGTTCTTTGAGTGGTTCTGTTTTTGATATTACAGCGTTAAATGGGGAGATTTATGCTACTGGTGGTTTTGAAAAAAACAATGCTACCGGTGTAATGTTAAAAGGTGTGGCTAAATGGGACGGCTCCACCTGGCAACCATTGGGAACATTTGGTTCTGATTATGGGTTTGTCCTTGGTAATTCAATTACAACACTTGGAAATACAATAGTAGTCGGAGGAATTTTCCAGAATCTTAGTACAGGTGTTTTTGAGAGCTTACTGCAATGGGACGGATCAAACTGGATCTTAATTTCTGGCGCTACATCAGCACTTGAAGTGTATGGAAATGATAATATACTATATTGTTATGGAAATATAAATGGCACATGGACTCTATCTTCCTGGAATGGAACCCAATGGAGCAATATTCCAGGCATATCAAACATATCAAACATTAATTCTATAGATATGCTGGGCGGCGATCTTTATGTCGCAGGTATTTTTCAGGTAAATGATGACCCTAACACTGTATATTTAGCAAAATGGGATGGGACTAATTGGTATACTTATGGGTCTGGTGTTGATGGAAATATAAATGTTGTAACCGCTAGTGCAGAAAAGGTTTATATAGGAGGAGAATTTGTTACTACCGGAGACAAAGCAAGTCTCTTCTTTTCAATGTACAATGAAGACCCCGATCAGGATGGTATTAAACATGAAGCAGACAATTGCCCTGAAGTAGCTAATCCTTCACAAACCGATACAGATGCTGATGGGTATGGCCTGGAATGTGATTGTGATGATAATAACGTAGCTATCAATGCCGCTTCAACCTGGTATCAGGATTCGGACAATGATGGGTATGGAAGCAATACCGTTTCGGTAGTTCAATGCGACCAGCCTGTAGGTTATGTCTTAGATAATACCGATTGCGATGATACGGACGCAACGATCAGTCCGGTAGGTACTGATGTGGCTGGTTCAGGAACAGACAGTAATTGTGATGGCCAATATATCTGGTATGAAGACCTGGACGGTGACGGCTATGGTACCACGACCACAGTGACGTCGGCCAATGCTACACCGGGTACTGGGGAATCTGCTACCTCAAATGACTGTGATGATTCCAATGCTTCAATTTATCCCAAAATCTGGTATGTCGATGCTGATAATGACGGCTATGGCGATGCTACAGCAGCCACCCTGACCCAATGTGCCCAACCCACCGGTTATGTAATTGACAACACAGACTGCGATGATAGTGATGCCACTAGTAATCCTGTCGGAACAGATGTTGCCGGCTCCGGAGTGGACAGCAATTGCGATGGCCAATACGTCTGGTACGAGGACCTGGACGGTGATGGTTATGGTACTACAACTACGGTGACATCGTCCAATGCTACCCCGGGTACGAGCGAGTCGGCCACCTCCGATGACTGTGACGATACCAACACCCAACTCCACCCGGCCACGGTCTGGTATGTTGATGCCGATGCCGACGGTTATGGAGATAACAATGCAACTACCCTGACCCAATGTACACAACCCACAGGCCACGTACTGGACAATACAGACTGTGATGATGGCGATGCCACCATTAGCCCTGTCGGTACAGACGTTGTCGGTTCAGGAGTGGACAGCAACTGTGACGGCCAGTACGTTTGGTACGAAGACCTGGATGGTGACGGTTATGGTACTGCAACTACAGTGACCTCGGTCAATGCAACACCGGGTACGGGCGAGTCAGCCACCTCCGATGACTGTGACGATACCAACACCCAGCTCCATCCGGCCACGGTCTGGTATGCCGATGCCGACAATGATGGCTATGGTGATGCTACAGCAGCGACAGTGATCCAATGTACACAACCTGCCGGCCACGTACTGGACAACACAGACTGCGATGATAGTGATGCCACTATTAATCCTGTCGGTACAGACGTTGCCGGTTCCGGAGTGGACAGCAATTGCGACGGCCAGTATGTCTGGTACGAAGACCTTGATGGAGATGGTTATGGTACTACGACCACGGTGACGTCGGCCAATGCTACCCCGGGTTCAGGGGAATCGGCCACATCTGATGACTGCGACGATACCAATACCCTAATCCACCCGGCCACGGTCTGGTATGCCGATACAGACGGTGATGGCTATGGTGCCGCTTCAGCAGCGACAATGACCCAATGTACACAACCCGCTGGCTATGTACTGGACAATACAGACTGCGATGATGGAGATGCTACCAGAAATCCTGGGGGTACAGACGTTGCCGGTTCCGGAGTGGACAGCAATTGCGATGGCCAATACGTCTGGTATGAGGACCTGGACGGTGATGGTTATGGTACTACAACTACGGTGACGTCAGCCAATGCAACACCGGGTACGGGCGAGTCAGCCACTTCTGATGACTGTGACGATACCAACGCCCAACTCCATTCGGCCACGGTCTGGTATGCCGATATCGACAATGATGGCTATGGTGATGCTACAGCAGCGAAAGTGATCCAATGTACACAACCTGCCGGCCACGTGCTGGACAACACAGACTGCGATGATGGAGATGCCACTATAAGCCCGGTCAGGACAGACGTTGCCGGCTCCGGAGTGGACAGCAATTGTGACGGCCAGTATGTCTGGTATGAAGACCTGGACGGTGACGGCTATGGCACTACGACCACGGTGGCATCGGCCAATGCTACCCCGGGCACAGGGGAATCTGCTACGTCCGATGACTGTGACGATACCAACACCCAACTCCACCCGGCCACGGTCTGGTTTGTCGATGCTGACAATGACGGATATGGAGATAACACTGTTGCCACCCTGACGCAATGTGCCCAACCCGCTGGCTATGTACAGGACAATACAGACTGCGATGATGGAGATGCTACCATAAATCCTGGGGGTGCAGACGTTGCCGGTTCCGGCGTTGACAGCAATTGCGACGGTCAGTATGTCTGGTACGAAGACCTGGACGGTGATGGTTATGGCACTACAACTACGGTGACTTCGGCCAATGCTACTCCGGGTGCGGGAGAGTCAGCCACCTCCGATGATTGTGACGACACCGATTCCAATGTGTATCCGGGGGCCCCTTCGATCCCTGATGGAAAAGACAATAATTGTGATGGAACAACCGATAAAATCCTGCTGACCGTGACGGTGACGGATGTGACCAAAATGTATGGTACTCCCAACCCGGCCTTCGTGATCAGCTATACCGGTTTTGTAAACGGGGACGATGAAAGTGTACTGGATGTCCTGCCTACAGTCTCTACTACTGCCACCGGCCAGGCAGACGCAGGGAGCTATGGTATTGAACCGGGTGGTGGGGTTGATGATGGCTACAACTTTGAATATGTTTTTGGCACCCTGACTGTCACACCGGCGACTGCCTCTATCACTATTACCGGTTTGGAGCATAACTATGATGGTTCGCAAAAAACACCGGTAGTGAATACAGACCCGTCCGGCTTGAATTATATCATTACCTACAATGGCAGCACCAACCCACCGGTGACCCCGGGCACTTATGAAGTATTGGTGACCATGGACGAAACCAACTATACAGGCAGTGCCACGGCCACACTGGTAATCAACGAGGTGCTGGGCCTGGATGGACTGCAAGACATGGGGCTTCAGGTTTACCCCAATCCCGTAAATGCCGAATTGAACCTTCGGTGGGACAGGTCCGCCGGACGTGAAGTGTATTTATATGATGGTACAGGCCGACAGGTGCTGAACCAAAGGAGTGAAGGAATTGCTGTTAGTTTTGATGTCCGTTCCCTGAGTGAAGGCCTTTACCGCCTGGTAATTGTGGAGGGCCAAAAATCGTGGGGGATGAATGTGATGGTAGGAGGAAGGTGATTGATCAGTTAACAGTTAACAGTGATCAGTTAACAGTGCTTCTTGGCTCTTGGTTCTTCCCATCCAACTAAAAAATTAGTTACATTGCTTGCGTATTAAAAACTAAGTAATTAGTCTTGTTACTTGCTACTCATTACTTATTACTTTTCAGGCATGCAGTATAGTTGATGTAAAAATTGGAAGACACGTCTCTATTTTTCCACAATGTAAAGTCTTGTTACTTGCTACTCATTATTTATTACTTTTCAGGCATGCAGTATAGTTGATGTAAAAATTGGAAAACATGTCTCTATTTTTCCACAATGTAAAGTCTTGTTACTTGCTACTCATTACTTGCTACTCATTACTTGCTACTTTTCAACAAAACCCTATCTTTGAGAAAACATTAACCTTTCCATTCCAATGAAAAAGCTATTTACACTCTTTTTTGTCACCCTGGCCCTTATCGCCGGTGCCCAGACCAAATCATCGAAAAAGTCCCTTCCACTAACCCCGGCCAAGGCCGAAACGGTGGGCATGTCTTCCGAACGGCTGGGTCGGATCGATGCGATGTGTAAAGAGGCCGTCAGCTCAGGTGACGTGCCCGGTGTGGTGGCTCTGGTGGTTCGCAATGGCAAGATTGTGTTTCACGAAGCATACGGCCAGGCCGATGCTCCTTCCGGAAGGGCCATGAAAACGGACGATATCTTCCGTATCGCCTCCCAGACCAAGGCCATCACCTCTACGGCCGTGATGATGCTTTGGGAAGAAGGGAAGTTCCAACTGGATGATCCCATCTCCAAATACATCCCCGAATTTAAGGACCCGCAGGTATTGAACTCCTTCCGATACAGCGACACCACCTATACGACAACACCCGCCAGCCGGGAAATAACCGTCCGCCACCTGCTTACCCACACCTCCGGTTTGGGCTATGGGGTGATCGACGGCGACGAACGTTTTCAGATGATGTATGCCAAAGCAGGCATCACCGACCTCTTTACCACCGAAAATGTGACCATTGGAGAAAGTGTAAAAAAGCTGGCCAAACTGCCCCTTCATCACAGTCCCGGTGAAGGCTGGACCTACAGCGAAGGCCTGGATGTGCTGGGGTATTTTATCGAAGTAATATCAGGTATGCCATTTGATGAGTTTTTGAGAAAGCGCCTTTTCGACCCATTGGGCATGGACGATACCTGGTTTTACCTGCCGTCTTCAAAAGCCAAAAGGCTGGTGGCTATTCATCAAAAGGACGGAAACAAGTGGGCCCGGTATCCGGTCACCTTCTACGATCCGGAATATCCCGTATCAGGGGCAAAGAAATTTTTCTCCGGTGGCGCCGGCCTGTCCAGCACGGCCAAAGACTATGCCACCTTTCTGCAGATGTACCTGAACGGCGGTGAGCTGAACGGGGTACGCATTCTCAGCCGCACCACCATCCAGACCATGATGGGCAACCAGAGCCAGGGGCTGTGGGGTGATAACGGTCGTCACTATGGCCTGGCCTTTGGGGTAGTAAACCAGGCCGGGCAGGACCAGGGTGGGCGCGGCAGCACGGGCACCTTCGACTGGGGCGGATATTTCAACACCCAGTACTTCGCCGACCCCAACGAAAACATCATCGGGGTGATCATGAAGCAGACGCGAGGCCCGGTGAGCGAAGATACCGGCTGGCAGTTCAGGCAGTTGGTGTTTCAGGCGGTGGACGATTGATGATGTATAGGTATGGGTTTAACGGCCCTCGATAAATCAACGATTTTTTTGCCATTATTTATTTTAGACAAAATGAATGAAATTAGGTTTTTTATAACGTTATTTCAGAGAATGCTAAAAGCAATTATGACGGTACAGTAAATTTGAAAGTGGCCTTT
>Ga0224506_10003229_pt1 | contig 10848 bp, 8 predicted proteins | sample SF_Jan12_sed_USG_2_FD_169108 | JGI IMG/M metagenome (GOLD analysis project Ga0224506, IMG submission 169108) | Sediment microbial communities from San Francisco Bay, California, United States - SF_Jan12_sed_USGS_8_1 | ecosystem: Environmental > Aquatic > Marine > Sediment | place: USA...
TAAAAACGACTGAAGAGTACCAATGTATTTTTGTCGATACACCGGGCATACACGACAGTAATCACAAGGCGATTCATCGTTATATGAACCGGGCGGCGACCAGTATGCTGGCCGATGCTGATTTGATTTGTGTCTTACTCGATGTCCGTCGCTTTAATGGTGATGACGAGAAAATACTACAGCGGGTTGCCGACCAGCGTAATGTTTTGATCGTGCTCAATAAAATAGACCAGCTCAGCCGGGCCGAATGTTTGCCGGTGATGCAGAAGATTGCTGAGAAAGTACCAGACTTTGAAATTATTCCGGTATCGGCGCTCGAAAAAGATAATCTTGACCGGCTGGAGCCGCTCATAGTGAGTCGCTTGCCTGTGGCGGTACCACAATTCCCCGATGATCAGCTAACGGATAAATCGATGCGGTTTATTGTCGCGGAAATAGTACGCGAAAAATTGTTTCGGGTTTTAACCCAGGAACTGCCTTATTCGATTACTGTGAGCGTCGATCATTACAAAGAAGAGACCGATCTCACCCGAATTTCCGCAACAATATGGGTGGAGCGTAAATCGCAGAAGTCCATAGTGATTGGCAAGCAGGGGAGCCAGCTAAAGAAAACCGGTAGTCTGGCCAGAGCCGATATCGAGAAGTTAATCGATGGCAAGGTCTATCTGCAATTATGGGTAAAGGTTCGAGAAGACTGGGCCGATGACGAGCGTTCATTGGCCGCATTTGGCTATTCCAGTGCAGATCAGAATTACTGATCAGCCAGCCTATTTGATACATCGACGTGACTGGCAAAACTCCAGCCTGATTCTGGATTTGATGACGTTTGACTATGGGCGCGTCAGTGTGCTGGCTAAAGGCGGTAAGTCGAGTAAATCTCGAGGCCTGTTTCAGCCATTTTGCCACCTCACGGTAGGCTGGACAGGTCGACAGGAGCTCAAAACTTTAACCTCGATTGATGGCATCACTCTGCCAGTGGATGAGCGCCTGTATTTGCCGCTTTTATATGTGAATGAGTTAATAGCGGCTTTTATGCCCGCCCAGGAGTCGAGCCCGGAGCTATTTACGTTATATGATGAACTGCTAAGACAAATAGACAATGATAATATTGAAGCACAACTTCGAGAGTTTGAGCGATCTGTCATGCAGAACCTGGGATACCTGCCTGATATGAGTATGGAAGCGGCGTATGGCGAGCCCATTAATGCCGACGCTTACTATAGCTTTCAGGCAACGCGCGGTTTTCTACGGAGTGAAAAAGATGCGACCAATGTTGTCAGTGGCATCACGATTAAAGCCTGGAATCAGAGGCAATACGAGAACGCGGAGGTCTTGCAAATGGCTAAAACCGTGATGCGCTGCATTATCGACTTTAACTTACAGGGGAAAGTATTAAAATCCCGTGATATTTATTTACAAATTCAGAACCGGAGCTAATTATGTCGATTACATTGGGCGTTAACATCGATCATGTGGCTACATTACGCCAGGCTCGAGGGACGCGTTATCCTGATCCAGTCTACGCGGCACAAATTGCCGAGCAATCCGGTGCCGATTCTATTACTTTACACTTGCGCGAAGATCGTCGTCATATCCAGGAACGAGACGTGCTCTTACTGAAGCAGGTCGTACAGACCAAAATTAATCTGGAAATAGCCGTAATCGAAGAGATGCTGTCTCTTGCCGAAAAAATCAGGCCTGAAGATGTTTGTCTGGTACCGGAAAAAAGGGAAGAGTTAACCACCGAAGGCGGGCTCGATGTGGTCGGCCAGATGGCATCGGTTAAATCTGCCTGCCAGCGTCTGGCGGCAATTGGTACTCGCGTTTCGCCTTTTATCGATGCCAGTAAAGAACAGATTGACGCGGTGATTGAATGCGGCGCCCCCTGTATCGAGATTCACACCGGTCACTACGCTGATGCTGAAAACGAGAACGAGCAGCACAGGCTGCTGGAAGAGATAAACCAGGCTGTCAGCTACGCGCATAGTAAGGGTCTACAGGTCAACGCGGGTCATGGATTGAATATTCATAACGTTAAGCCGATAGCAGCCAATCGATTAATAAGCGAACTCAATATCGGACACGCAATTATTGCCGATGCGGTATTTAATGGCCTGGCAAATTCAGTGCGTGAAATGAAACGGTTAATGATAGAAGCGCGCGCATGATTTCGGGCATTGGTGTCGATATTGCCGAGACGGTGAGATTTTCAAAGTTGCATGAAAAATATGGTAATCGTTTTGCGCGTCGTTTATTGACTAATAACGAGTTTGGTCAATTCCAGCGGCGTAAGCATCCCGCTCTTTTCCTCGCTTCCCGGTTTGCAGCTAAAGAGGCTGCGGCCAAGGCGCTGGGAACCGGTTTCGACCAGGGTGTGGGATATAAGTCAATTGAAGTTAAGAACGAAAGTAACGGTAAACCATTATTATGTTTTTATGGGGTAGCGTTACAGCTGATCGAGCAGCGTCAGATATCCCGTATTTTTCTGTCACTTTCGGATGAGAAACATTACGCGGTTGCTATGGTGATTCTGGAAGCCGATTAAGCTGAAGCTTGCCGGCTCAGGTCGAATTTGTGCTTTAAAATAGATTCGGTTTCATTCTTCACGTTTTCCAGTTCGGTAATAATATCCTCGGCCAGATGGTTGATTGACTGGTCAGGCTGGTCGCTGATTAGCTCCTGAATCAATAATACCAGCTGGCGTAAATTCGGCAGACTAGCGTAACAGGTTATGCCGTGGATCTTATGAATTACACTGGAAATTTTTTCCCGGTCCGAAACTTTCAAAGCAGAGCTAAGCTGATCCTGGTGAACCGGTATTTCCTGCAGCAGGGTTTTTAACATTTGTAATAGAATAGATTCGTTGTTGGCCGAGAGAATCAGTGATTTTGCAAGATCTATGGTTTTCAGAGTATCGATATTAGGTAGGTCTTCAATCTCAGAATGAACTTTTTCAGATGGTTCGGGTACCACACTGTCGCCACCCAGAATCGCGCGAAATTTTTCTTCGTCAATCGGTTTGCTCAGATAATAATCGAAGCCAAGCTTGAGTAAGCGTGCCGATTCCTGCGGCAGCACATTTGCTGTGAGGGCGACAAAAGTCATATTAGCTTCGGGCTTGGCTTCGCGCATCCTTTTTAACAGTTCCGTACCGTCGATATCCGGCATCTGAATGTCGAGAACAACGAGGTCGAACGATTGTTGTTTGTAATAGGTCATGGCTTCATGGGCGTGCAAAGCTTCAGTCGGCTGGTGGCCCCAAAGCTTGATAAATTCGGCCGCGAGTTTGAGGTTTATTTGATTGTCATCGACAATTAGTATTCTTTTACCTGGCCGGGGTTGGGACGGAGTCTTCAGTAACGGTTGTTTGAGAGTACTCCTGGTATTTCCTATGGTGAGTAATTTTCTCAAATAGACGCTAGTAGTGATGTTTGAAATAAATTCATAGCCCTGGTTTATCGATTCCGGCACCATACTGGGGTCGTAATGCATGACAATGATTTTTACCTTTGAACTAATTATATCGTCGATTATATCGTTCAGCTGCTGCGTCATGTGTCGCAGATCAAAGACGATCAGGTCGATTGAATTCAGATTATGAATGATAGATTCTCTAATTTTCTCGGGGGGCTGATTTGGCCCGATCAAGGCGCCTTCGGTATCGACTCCAGCACGGTCGAAAAGTGACTTGATTTCCTGGAGACAGACTTGTTTCGAAGCAAAGATTAAAGCGGTTAAGTTAATACTTTGCATCGCTTCCCGACCCGGGCCCTCCAATGGAATGGTAAAAGGCAACTTCATGGAAAAAGTCGAGCCCTGTCCGGCAGCACTTTGCAGACTGATTTCTCCACCCATCAGGTTTACGAGATTTTTGCTTATGACTAATCCGAGGCCAGTGCCGGTATAACGACGATTGGCCGCAGTCTCTACCTGACTAAATGCAGTGAAGAGTTCCTCCTGATCATGACTGGAAATCCCGATACCGGTGTCTTCTACACTTATTAAAACTTCTGCTTCATTATTAAATTCCTGCTCCAGCGATACATGTACAACGACCTGGCCGTGATCGGTAAATTTTATGGCATTGCCTACCAGGTTGAGCAATATCTGCTTCAGCCGCAACTTGTCGCCATATACGTAGCGTGGTGTATCACTGTAGATGATTAGTATCAGGTCAATGTTTTTGCTAATAATATTAATAAACAGGATGTCCCGGGTTTGTTCGATTAGTTCGTAGAGGTCAAAAACTTCCTCGACGATCTGCAGTTTGCCGGACTCGAGTTTGGAAAAGTCGAGGATTTCGTTGATGATTTCGGTTAAATCATTAGCGGATTTCATAATGATATCGGCGTATCGTTTTTGCCGTGAAGATAATTCCGACTGGCCCATCAAATTAATGAACCCTTTAATGCCATTGATTGGCGTGCGGATTTCGTGACTCATGTTGGCAAGGAATTCTGACTTAATCCGGTTCGCGTCCTGGGCTTCGTCACGAGCGAAACCCAGTTCCCGATTCTTGGTTTCCAGGTCTGCAATGGCTTCGTTCAGTTGCAGCGTGGCTTGCTGAATACGCCCGGTCAAATGTTTCCGATTGGTTTGTAGAGACTGGGTCATGCGATTAAACCCACGTTGAACCGAGCCAATTTCGTTGGACTCGAGTGGCTCAATTAACTCGCCGAGATGCCCGGTCTCTACTCTTTTTAGGTGTTCAATGAGTTTGAAGATGGGGTTGGTGATACCGCGGCTAATAATTGTTGTAACAACCAGAGTCATGATCAATATGAAAATAAATACAATCACTGCATCTCGCATGACCTTGACTTTGCTCTCTTCGAGCTTCTGTCTGGAAACATAGAGATTTACCCAGCCTATGGTCTGGTTTTGCGAAATGTCATCGTGGTCAGGTGAGAATACATCGGATACGATGATACTTTCTGATCTAATGGGTTGGTGAAACTGATAATAGTCACTTAATTGACTCGTTTCATAGTCTTTAGATTCGGACTGGACGATAAGCTCGCCTTCAACATTATAAACCGCGGCAAGGACGATATCATTGGTATCCACGGTTTGATCGAGCAAGTACTGGATTTGCCTGTCGTCACCCGAATATAAGCTATATTCTGAGGCACCGGCAATTTGTTTTGAAATGATCAATCCACCATCCTGTAACATTTTTTCTGCCTGGCTAATGGTGGTGTTGATGTGATAATAAGTAAAAAACACATCAATAATAATGGCAGGAATGAAGGTAATTAACAGAATTTGATACTTGATACCAAGCCGGTTCATTGTTGGATCTCGGTCAGGCGCTGCCGGATATCTGCTTCTTCGGGCAGTTTAAATCCCTGGGAGCGGGCAACCCGACGATTTATTTTTATCGAGTAATAACGGGCATAGTGAAGTATCTGCCCCGCGGTTGGAGGTTTGATTAAGCTATCAGAGAGTAATTCGCTGAGCTGTCGGCCTATATCTTCCGGGGAAGAATATATCGAGGCCAGAGCGCCCGATTTTACATGAGCCGGGGAGTAGCTGAGAATCGGAATACGAACCCGATAAGCGGTTAACAATATACCTTTTAGTGTATCCCGATTGTACAGGCGCTGATTGGGCAACATGATCAGGGCATCGTTTTGATTCTTTAATTGTCGAATCCTGGGTAGTAAACCGGCGCTACTGTAAGTCTGGTACTGAGACAGGTTTAGATTAAGTCGCTTGAGAATATTTTTTTGTTGCTGGCTAAGCTTTAATTGTTTGCTGTTAATAATGCCGGGGGTCATTGATCCGGTTAGAAAATGACCGAATGCCAGGTACCGTTCCAGCGGTTGATCGAGCAATATAGCGAGATGATTTGTTCCCGCTGGTGCAATGCTTTTTACCTGTTCGTGGGTAGCATAAGTACTGATAACAAGTTGATCGGGAAATAAATTAATAACCTTATTGGTGGCACCAAGACCAAGCGTGATAAAAATATTATCTTTATAGGTCGATTTTAATTCAGAGTTCAACTCATCTGAGTCCATAATTTTGAAATTGATGCCCTTAGATAATGCGGTCAGTTTATTGATTGTCTGGTGGAAGTAGATATTAGAGCCGCTTTTAACAACGATAATATCCTTAGCGCTGTTTGTGAGCGCAATTGAGCTACAGGGCCAGGCCTGTAAGAACAATAACCAAAATATCAATAATCCTTTTTTCATTTCTCCATTGCGCGGTTCTAAAAGCCGCCAGATATCCTTAGCATGATTATTTTTTCGTTTATATTCTCGGTAAAATAATCCTCATACTCTTCGAGCAAGTTCTGACCTATCAGCTCGATCTGTGTTTCAGTGATTTTATCGAATATATACGAATAGCGGAAATCCAGTTTACTTGTAGCTGGGAGAGGGTCCTGTGAATCAACCCATTCCATGTCATTAAAGTAGTATAAGGATGCCGACAGGCTATGTTGTTCCAGCCAACGATATTCCGAGGAAATAAATGCAGTCGATTGCGGAAAAGAGTCCTCGATATTCGAGATATCCGACTCAACCTGGACGAAGCTTAAGCCTGTCTTTATATCCAGGTTGGCCATAGGGGAGGTGTCGAAGCTTAGATCGATGCCGTTGACCCGTATTGCAATATCTTCATTGAAGGTTGTGTCGACTTCTGAAGTAAGTACACCAAGGGGGGTGCTGGTACCACTCACGTATATTGGTTCAGAGAATTTTTCGGTATTGATATAATCCGAGAGTTTATAGGAAAAAATCTTCACATCGCTGGCGATAGCTCTGTTGTCGAACTGACTGCGCAGGCCTATTTCGTAGGAAATGATATCTTCCGGCAATATGTCCGGGTTTCCTCTCGCTGTTACCACATCCAGGTCAGGGAAAGGAGAAGGTTGCACCATATTCGCAGTAAATACTGTCAGACCTTCGTATTCGTAGAGAACCGGGTTGCGTTTTGCACGCGAAGCAACAAAGCGTAGCATGTGATTTTGGTTAATTCTTCGTAGAACCGAAATTCGTGGGGAATAGCTGGTATCGGTGTAGCTCGACTCTTCTACAGAGGCGCCAAAGTCCAGAATCCATTCCAGCTCCCGGCCCAGGCGCCATTCGATACTCGAGAACAGACGTGAAGTGTCTATTTCATGGTAGCTACGGTCATTAGCCAGAAAAAATGACTTTACCCGGTCTTTACGAATGTTGGCGCCGTAAACCAGACGAAAACTGTCGCTAAACTCTTCGTTTTGTACGAGTTCAAGGTCGGTTCGATTGGAAATACGGTCAAAGTCGATAGCTGTCGTTATTGCGATACCGTTAAAAAGGAAGGGGTCGGTCACATAATTATCTGTTACTTCCTGAGCGGTATAGGCTAGGCGTAGACGGGTACTGCTTTTGCTTCTAACTTGTTCCCAGGTAATATTGAGGTATTGATTGCCGGCGTCCATATATCTTTCCTCGCCGGTTGGGTCGCCTGCTTCGCCTAGGCCTCTTTCCGATATGCTACTACCGGCCTGGATTGTCCAGAATTGCCGATTGCTGGCGTTATAATCGAGTCGAAAATTAAATTTACTGGTCTGCCGCGAGTCGAAAATATTGCGGAAACCATCGTCACTAAGGCTACCAGCGCTGAGTCGCCAATCGACATTGTCAAAATGGTAGCCGAGGCGAAAGTAAGCGTCCCTGACTTCTGGGTTAGCGTTATCACTGGCAGTTATCGAATAGCGAGCACCGATATCCTCGGCGGCATCGCGAGTAATAATATTAATGGTCGCTAAAAAAGCATTGGCACCATAAGTTACCGCATTCGGGCCGCGTATTACCTCTATGCGCTCAATGTCTTCAATTAACAAAGGTAAGTTGGTCCATGAGACGCCGCCAAACGAGGGAATAAAGACCGAGCGCCCGTCAATCAGTACCTGAAGTCGTCGGGCGAACTCCGAGCCCAGACCCTGGTAGGTGACCACCGGCTTGTTGCCGTTGAGGTTCCCAACAATAAAACCGGGCACCAGTCTGAAAATATCGGCCAGCTTACGTGCACCGGAAGACGCTATCATCTGCCGATCAATAACCGTTACGCTGGCGGGGGATTCTTCGAGAGGCTTACTCATCCGAGATGCTGTTAATACCAGAGGTGCATCCTCAAAAAAGTCTGCTTCCGCCATTTCAAGGTTTTGAGCCTGGAGCCGTATCGGGAATAGTAAAACCAGAATGGTCAGAAAAACACATCTAATACAAAAAATCACAAATCATAGTCCTGTTATGTTGCTAAATCGCATAGTATGCCGCGTATCATTGCAGTAAAATGACCAGGTCATACAATCCATTGAAACCAGCTCAAAGCCCGCATCGCTAATCGGTAAGACCATGTTGCTAGAAGATTATATAGGAAACACGCCGTTGGTAACATTACAGCGCCTGAATGTTAATGCCAGTAACCGGATATCTCTCAAGCTCGAGGGTAATAATCCGGCGGGCTCGGTGAAGGACCGGGCCGCATACAGCATGATTATGAAGGCTCAGGCGCGAGGCGAAATAAAACCGGGAGACACCTTGATCGAAGCCACGAGTGGTAATACAGGCATCGCCCTTGCGATGGTAGCAGCCACCAAAGGATATCGAATGATATTAATCATGCCCGACAATATGAGTGGTGAAAGGCGCGCGGCAATGGCTGCTTACGGAGCGGAAATTATTTTGGTCGACAAGGAGCAGGGCATGATGGGTGCACGCGATCTGGCGTTGGAAATGCAGCAGCAGGGCAAAGGCCGGGTACTTGATCAGTTTGCTAATACTGATAATCCGCTAGCACACTATGAATCTACGGCATCTGAAATATGGCAGCAAACCAGTCAGTCGATTACTCATTTTGTCAGTTCCATGGGGACCACTGGCACTATCATGGGCTGCTCCCGGTATTTTCGGCAGACTGATCCAGGTATCCAGATTGTTGGGGTACAGCCGGAAGACGGATCGGTCATTCCGGGTATTCGCCGATGGCCAGAGGGCTATGTGCCAGCGATTTACGATCCAGACCAGGTAGATCGAATAATTGATGTTTCCCAGGAAGAGGCGGAAGGAATGACACGCCGGTTAGCTAGTCAGGAGGGACTATTTTGTGGAATTTCCTCTGGAGGGGCTGTGGCTGCCGCCATTCGGCTTTCCAGCGAGGTCGAAAATGCTCATATTGTGACGATTATTTGTGACCGAGGTGATCGTTATTTATCGACCGGTGTTTTTGACAGCTAACTGGCGATAGATAAAAAATGAATGTTTTTGTATTTGATGTTGAAACAGTCCCCGATATTGATGGTTGCCGACGCCTGTATAATTTGCACGGGCTCTCCGATGAAGATGTCGCCAAAGCGGTATTTCACAAGCGCCGGCAGCAGGCCAATACTGAGTTTTTGCCACATCACCTGCATAAGGTCGTGGCGATATCGGCCGTATTGCGCAGTCGAGACCAATTCCGGGTCTGGTCGCTGGGGGATATAGACGCCAGTGAAATGGATTTACTACAACGCTTTTATAGTGGTATCGAACGTTATACGCCGACGCTAGTGTCATGGAATGGTAGTGGATTTGATCTGCCGGTAATTCATTATCGATCATTGCTCTACCCGATAAATGCCGGGCACTACTGGGAAAATGGCAGTAACGATGCCAGTTTTCGCTACAACAATTATCAGGGCCGATACCACGAACGCCATACCGATCTGATGGATGTGCTCGCCAGCTACTCGGCTCGTGCCAATGCATCACTCGATGAAATCGCAGGGCTTTGTGGGTTCCCCGGTAAAATGGGAATGAGCGGTAGCCAGGTCTGGGACGAGTATCTTCAGGGGAATATAGCCGGAATTCGCGACTATTGCGAAACAGACGTGCTCAATACTTATCTGCTGTATCTCAACTACGAACGTAACCGGGGTAACCTGGACCAGACCCAATACCAGGGCGAATGCGTGTTAGTACGTGACGCCTTAAAAAATTCGGAATTCAAACATTTACAGGCCTTCGAAAGCGCCTGGATCGACCTGTAGGAACCAGTTACGTGGCTAGAAAACGCCGGTCTAGAGAAAGACCCGAACCCGTTACCGTGCGCATCGAAGCTATGTCGCATGAAGGTAGAGGCATCGCCAATATAAACGGTAAAACTGTGTTTGTATTTGGCGCGCTGAAAAATGAGCTGGTAAAAATTCAAATCCAGAAAACCAGCCGTAAGTTTGATCAGGCTAGTGCCCTCGAAGTGCTCGAAGCCTCACCTTTACGTATCGACGCCAAATGCGAGGCTTTTGAACGTTGCGGAGGCTGTAGTCTGCAACATTTGCATAGCGATGATCAGCTAAGCTTCAAGCAACAAACCCTGTTCGATATGATGCAGCACGCTGGTCTGACTGCTGGAGAGATACTGCCTGCGTTGCGTTCCGATTCCTGGGGTTATAGGCGTAAAGCCCGTCTGGGGGTGAAATATGTGCGCAAGAAAGGCCGGGTGCTGGTTGGATTTCGTGAACGTAATGCTCCTTTTCTAGCTGACATGTCGCAATGTGAGGTGCTAATACCGGAGGTTGGTCATCGATTACAGGAGCTCGCTGAGTTAATCGAACAGCTGGATGCCAGAGAAAGTATTCCACAGATCGAAGTCGCTGCTGATGATGATCGCATCGTACTGGTATTTCGTCATCTGCAGGTTCTGTCTGAGACCGACCTGGAGAAACTGATCGCTTACGCACGACAGTCAGAGTTTTGTATACAGCTTCAGCCCGGGGGGCCTGATTCAATTACGAATTTATACCCCCAGGAACAATCACTAAATTTAAAACCGGTCCCGGAAGAAGATATCCGTATTAATTTCAGCGCCATAGATTTC
>Ga0224506_10003230_pt1 | contig 10846 bp, 8 predicted proteins | sample SF_Jan12_sed_USG_2_FD_169108 | JGI IMG/M metagenome (GOLD analysis project Ga0224506, IMG submission 169108) | Sediment microbial communities from San Francisco Bay, California, United States - SF_Jan12_sed_USGS_8_1 | ecosystem: Environmental > Aquatic > Marine > Sediment | place: USA...
TTCATACTAGTGTACCAAATTATGAGGATATAAAACCAAATCGATTAAAAGAAATAATTGATGCAATTATTGATTCGATGACTCTTGGAGTATTTGATACTGTGAAGAATGAAATAGGTCAAGAAAATAGACAAGAGGAGTTATTCATTGGAATTACTTCACCCTTAGGAATAATAGTAGATTTATACTTAGATTATGTTTTTCAATTAAAATTTTTATTACTTATTTCAAGTATTCCCCTTATTTATATTGCATTTATGTTGATATATTTTTCCAATATTATCACAAATAAAAAAAGAAGAAATATTAAAGATAAAAATGACTATAAGGGAGCTCCAGAAATATATTACAAATTAAATATTTTTATTGAAATTCTAATAATATCTATTTGGTCTTCGTTTATTGGATTTTGGTTATCTATTAAATCATCTAATATCTTTCTATCCGAAGTACCATTTATTGGTTTTTCCGTGGATACAATCCCAGTAAAAATACCAAATTGGCTAATTTGGAAATTACCAATTATTTGTTTATTATTACTACTGCAAATAGCTATTCTTAATGATCGAAATCTATTAAACTCAAAGAACATGAAGAAATTAAGTAATAATGTTTTTGGAAGAATAAATATTGGATCTTTAGTTGTGATAGTAATCATCATTTATTGGATATTCATTTTAAATATAAAAATTATAAGCTATAAAGATTTGATTTACAAAGAAATAGGATTAATTTTAATTATTGCTTTAATTCTATACTTACCTTTTTCTTATTCAAATGAAATATTTTTTAATATATTACGTATTATTTCTCGTTTTTTCAATAATAAACTTGTTTTGTTGAGTTTTCATAATTTGAGAAATAACAAAAAATTCACCAAACACCTGCTAACAATAATTTTCTCTGCATTTCTATTTACAAATACTATATTGATCTATTACACATCTGTAATTAATTATGAAGAGGAAATTAATCTATATAACTTAGGTACAGAAATATTCATTGATGGAGTTGAACCTTCTAGATCAGATGTCATTAGTCAGATACAAATACCTGGAATTGATTCGTATAGTATAATAACATATTATAGAGTAACAACACGAGATTACAATCCGTCATCAAGTGATAATGATTTATCTTATACTATAATGGGAATTGATCCAAAAACATTTACTGCTAGTGCATATTGGAGAGATGATTTTTCTAGCTATACTTTAAATCAACTTTCTGATGCAATAAGTGATAATGTATCAATTGCATTACATGAAGATATATTAGATTTTTACAACATAAAAGTAGGTGATGAATTTAATATGAGATATTCCATTGAAGGTGGATTATCAACGAATATATCAGTTTCAGGTAGTTATAAATACTTCCCTAGATTATTATTAAATTTACCTAAAGAAAATGAAGTAGGTAATTTGTATTTTGATGAAATCACCTTGTTAATGAGTAAGCAAAAAGCGCAAAGAATTTCTGAACAACTAGGGGCTAAAAATAGATACGGTATTTATGTAAAAGTTAATGATAAGGATAATATAATGGAAATAAAGAATAAATTAATTGAAATTTTCTCTGTGGATACAACAATTTCAGTATATAGCTATCAAGATAATGAAATTAATATTCTATCAAATGAAAACACTGATAATGAAAATGTATTTGATGAATCACAACATCCGTATAAAAATGCCTTAAATAAATACGATACCCGCTTATTTCTATCAAGCATTATTAGTATAGTATTTCTATCATTAATCATAGTATTGGTTGCACTACTCTATTATTCAATTATTATTAATTTAGAAAGAAATAAGGAATTTGGTATTTATCGATCGGTAGGAATGATTAGAAACCAAATATTCAGTCTTATTAATTTTGAGATGATGTTAATTTTGATTATTAGTTTAAGCTTTAGTTTGATATTATCTGTATTTATATCAAATATACTTATTTTCTTAACTCTCCTAAATAAAGAGATCTTAATTTTACCAATTAAACTATTAATACCTTATAAAACAATTTTATTTAATGGATTAGTAATAGTAGCTTTTATGATTTGTTCAATATTACCATCCATTCGCCGTATATCTAAAAGTACAACAAATAGTATTTTGAGAATGGATTAAAATTTCAAAATTGATAAAAATTTTAGTTTCAAATGAATTTTATTTTTGCCCAACACTAAACATTCATTTATCTACAATTTAAACATCATCAAGTGACAAAAGATTCGATTGATTTCAAAGATGTTCTTGAGCAATTAACTCTTGTAGCAAAAGAAGATGGAAAAGTTACAAGTGAAGAAGAAGATTTTCTTGAAAAACTTAGACAGGATATAGAAAAATATGAAAAATCAGTTAAACAAGCAAAAGAAGATGATTTTATTTCAGATGACGAATTCCATGATTTGGTGCTTGTTAGAGATCAAATATTAGCCAATGCAATCAATCATGAAAGTAGATCGGAGGATATTAATAATTTAATTAAAAAATTATATGATCTAATAAATCAAATTATTATCCCTGGGATGGCAGAAGATGAATTAATTGATGATGAGGATTAATTATTAAAGATGAAATAAAATAAAAAAATTTGCATCTTCAATTCAGTACAAATCATAGACATTTAAGGGAAGTATTTTTTAAAATGGTATAGATGACTGGATATCATGGTAAGTTACTTCAAGTAAATTTAAATTCAAATAACATCTCTGATTTTGTTTATCCAGAGAGTTGGAAAGATGATTATATTGGAGGAAGGGGATTTGCAGTTAAAATATTATGGGATCAATTACCAAAAGGAGTAGATCCTTTATCTCCTGAAAACATCTTGATTTTTTCAATCGGACCATTATCAGGTTTAACACTACCTAGTAGTAGTAAGATGGTAGTTGCGGCAAAAAGTCCATTAACTGGAGGATATGGAGATGGTAATTTAGGAACAAGAGCCTCACCAATGTTGAAAAAAGCAGGATATGATGGTATAATAGTTACTGGTAAAGCTGAATATCCAGTATATTTATTGATAAATAATAACAACATAAGTTTGGAAGATGCAAGAAACTTGTGGGGTAAAGGGACTTATGACACAGAAGCAGCTTTAGAGAAGTTATACGGTAAAAAAGCAGGTTTTCTTACCATTGGACAAGGAGGAGAGAATTTAGTAAAATATGCAACCATTAGAAGTCAAGAAGGAAGATCGGGTGGTAGACCGGGTATTGGAGCTGTAATGGGTTCAAAAAACCTAAAAGCAGTTGTCGTTTTAGGCAATCAACAATTACCTATTGTAGATCCTGAAGGTGTTAAAAAATTAGGTAAAGAAGGTTACAGAACCATTAAGAAAGCAGGAATGTATGAACATTGGATGGCACAAGGAACTACAATGGTTCTTGAATGGTGTCATGAAACATCAACATTACCTACACTAAATTTCCAACAAGGTCAATTTAGTGGATTTAAAAATTTGGACGGAAATGAACTAGCTAGAGTTAAAACAACACAATTTGGATGTCCTAGATGTAATATGCAATGTGGTATGGTAATTAAGGATGAGGCAGGAAAGGATTCTGAATTAGATTATGAAAATATTGGAATGCTAGGACCGAATCTAGGAATTGATGATCTTAAGAAAGTTGGAGTATTAAATTGGCTTGCAGATGATTATGGTTTAGATACTATTTCACTAGGAAGTGTACTAGGTATGATGGGTGAGGCATCTCAACATAATATCTTATCGGAAAAAGTCAATTGGGGTGATTTCGATAAGTTTAAGGAATTGGTAACCAGAATTTCTTTTAGATCAGATGAATTAGGAAATCTCTTGGCCGAAGGAACAAAACGGATGGCAGATCACTGGGGAGGAGATGCAATTAATTGGGCGATCCAAGTAAAGGGATTAGAATGTTCTGCATATAATTCATTTTCAATTCCTGGAATGGCTCTTTCATTTGCTACATCACCAATTGGTGCTCATCATAAGGATGCATGGGTTATAAGCTATGAGATTAATGAGACAAACAGAGATTCCTATGAAATATTAAAAGCTGAGAAAGTAATTGAATTACAAAGAATTAGAGGTGGTATGTTTGAATCCCTGACTACATGTAGATTTCCTTGGATCGAATTAGGATATTCATTGGATAATTATCCTAAATTTCTGCATCAAGTCACTGGTAATAGTAATTGGGATTTAAATCAAGTTTTTAAAGTTGCAGATCGAATTTATTCATTAATTAGAAGTTTTTGGGTAAGAGAATTCCATTCAGAGGGAATTGAATGGAATAAAAATTTTGACTATCCACCTGCCAAATGGTTTAATGAAGAACTTGCAGGAGATGGACCATATAAAGGAGCAAAACTTGATCGAACCAAATATGATCAATTACTTATGGAGTATTATAATTTAAGAGGTTGGAATGAAAATGGAATACCAAAATCAGAAACACTTGCAAAACTTGATTTAGTTGATGTAGATAATTATCTAAAAACATTGATATAACTCATTGTGATTTATTCAATCTTCTATTGAAAGGTTATTATCTTTAAATCCTGAACTTTCTATAGTGGCAATTGTAAGATTAATTGGATATTTTAGTTCTATTGCAGGTTATTCTGAGAAGGAATTTATTATAGACCAACCCATAAAAGTAAGAGACATTGTGAATTTCCCAAATATACCTGAAGAGAGGATAATTGTACTAATTAACGAGAAAGGAGCTAATTTAGATAGTATTATTAACTCTACAGATTATGTAAAAATATTTCCAGTTATCGGTGGAGGTTAATCATGGATGTCCATAGTAATAGCTGAAATAAAGTTAAACATTTCTTGGAGAGTCTTGTTTGATAAAATCCCAGTATAATATGGAATGCTCTTTTCTAATAGACTATTTATAATACGTTGTAATAATTCTTCATCACTTGAAGTCGATCCTTTTATTATTACTACCCATTGATAACTTGATATAGTTTGGAAGATATCTAGTTGATTTTCAGTAGCATCATTTATATCAAGAATAATACCTTTATTTGCATGTTCCAATATGCCTGAAACATTTTGATTTATAAATGGACCTACAGAAATATGTAGTCGATCAGCATGAAGGGTAGTTTTATCTTTAAAGGAGGTGGCAACTAATCTATAATTCTCCTCCATACTTCTATTTGTTGCTTGTTCAAACATTTTAGAAATTATTCTTTGTATGAACTTTCTAAATTGAATATTTGAAGTATATGCATCAATTTGGATTGTAGTACCCTTTTCTCTATTGATATCATTGAAATTTTGTGCAACTTTTTCGATTAACACTTCCATTTCATTGAAATTGATCGGAATTGCAATTGCAGTCCGAACACTCCCATTTTTATCAATATCACATACTAAAGTATGTAATCCGTGAATTAAACTTCTTTTTGCAACTCCAGATTGCTCTGTAATATTATTTAAATCAAAACTAAACCAGTAAGATTGTTTACATTCAGGACAATAAACTTGTATATTTTTAATTGACATTGATCTATAAAAACTATAAAGATGATTATAAATAAAGTCTAGTATCTTTTAATACAAATAAATTTAAAGTTTTACAAAATCTATAATTTTTTTTAATTATTCTAAGTACTCATACACTAAATTTCCATCAATAAAAGTTTTAATTGCTTTAGCTCTTACATCCATTGGGTCATCATCCCATATTACAAAATCAGCATCCTTTCCAATTTTCAAACTACCAACTCTATCATCTACACCAAGAACCTTTGCTGGATTAATTGTTATTGTTTCTAATGCACTCTCAACTGGCAAACCCTCTCTAGTTGCAATTATCATTGATTCTCTTAACATATAAATTGGAATAACAGGAGCATCTGTAGTCAAAGAAACTTGTACACCATACTTCATCATTATACCAGGAGTTTTCAATGATCTATCTTTTAATTCTCTTTTTGATCTTGAAGTCATTAATGGTCCTACGACTACAGGAAATCCTCTACTTGCAATATATTCACCAATTTTTGCAGACTCGGTCGCATGATCTATTACCAATTTAAAACCAAATTCATCAGCTAATCTAATTGCAGTTCGTATATCATCAGCACGATGTGAATGACATCTCACGGGGATTTCACGGGACAATATTTTTAACAATATATCAAGGGTCATATCAAATTTTGGTTCTTTGATAAATGCACGTTCTTCTTCTGGCTTTATATTTTCCTTTTTGATTTTTTGCTGATACTCTAACCAATCTACGCGATAGTCCATTGCTTTATAAAATGCTTGTCTGATCAAAAAAGCACTGGCCATTCGGGTCGATGGACTTTTCTTCATCTCCTTATACACTCTTCGAGGATTTTCACCTAATGCAAATTTTACACCTGCAGGAGATTTTACAACCATATCATCAATCATTATACCATAACTTTTGATGCAAACAGCTTGACCACCAATTAAATTGCCACTTCCTGGCAATATACCCATTGTAGTAACACCACCCTTCCTAGCATCATCAAAACCAATATCCTCAGGTAATATCGCGTCTAATGCTCTTAATTGAGGCGTAATGGGATCTGTAGTTTCATTTCCATCACCATAACCCATTCCAGCACCTTCTTCAAATAAGCCCACATGTGAATGAGGATCAATTAAACCAGGTGTGATATACGTTCCAGAACAATCAATAATTTGTGCTTCATCAATTGAAATTGAACTATCTCCAATATTAGAAATTTTCCCATTTTCTATTATCATTATACCATTTTCGATGATACTTCCCTCAACAGGGATTATTGTTGCACCTTTGAAAGCAACTTTCATACCATTCGTATTTTATGGTGCTTAAATTGTTTTACTAATTTTGAGAAGATTGTTGATTAATTAGATTTATTCTTTATACTGTTTTTAATATCTTCATAATATTTCAAAGATTCAGGATTTCTAAGTGCATCTTTATTGGTAATTTCTCTTTCATGAAAAATATTTGTTATGGCAGATTCAACTTTCTTTCCACTAAAAGTATATGGAATATCATAAACCTGAACTATGATGTGTGGTACATGACGCGGAGAAGCCTTAATTTTTAAGTCATTAATTATTTTTTGTTTAAGTTCTTCGTTTAAAGTACTCTCTTCTGATAATTGCACAAATAGTATGATTTCCTGTTCACTCTTCCAATTTAATCCAATAACCAAACTATCAGTTATTTCCGGAAAATTTTCAACTATACTATAAATTTCTGATGTCCCTATTCGCACTCCTGATGGTTTTAATGTAGAATCAGAACGTCCTAGAAAAGTAACACCTCCCCGTTTAGAATTTATTATAATGTAATCCCCATGTCTCCAAACCTTTTTCTTATTATAATAATTAAAATATGCATTGGAATATTTATCCCCGTTGTTATCATTCCAAAAATATATTGGCATGGAAGGTGATGGTTTTTCACAAACTAGTTCTCCTTCTTCATCTATTATTGATTCTCCATTCTCATCATAAGCCATTACTTTCATACCAAGAGACCTTGCTTGTAATTCTCCAGAGAACACTGGTAAAGTAGGTACACCCGCTGCAAAACAACCATTTATATCAGTACCACCGGATATTGAATTAAGGTGGAGATCTACTTTTATTTTTTCATACACATAATGAAAACCTTCATCAGACAAAGTAGAACCTGTTTGAGAAATCCCTTTAAGAGATTTAAGATCAAATGTTGTTGAAGGATCAGCATTTAAATTTTTTAAATAATGTATATAACTAGCACTACAACCAAAAACGGAAATTTTTAGTTCATCAATAAACTCAAATGCTCTTTTCCAATCGGGATACAATGGATTTCCATCATATAGAACAAGTGTTGCCCCAGTAGTTAAGCCTGATATTAACCAATTCCACATCATCCAGGATGGACTTGTTAAATAAAAGAGGATGTCTTCTCTTTTCATATTTGTGTGTAAAACGTGTTCTTTTAGATGATTTAGTAATACACCACCAGTAGATTGTACCATACATTTTGGTTTACCAGTCGTACCTGATGAGAACATTATATATAAAGGATGACTAAATGAAACTTGATTAAAGGTTAGTTCTTCTGATGGTGATAAAAACTCATCAAATAAAATTGAATTTTGTATTGAATTCATTTTTTCCTCATCAATTATTTTAGAAGTAAAGGGAAAAATGACTACTTTCTCTAAAGAAGATATCCCTTTACAAACAGTTTTAATCTTATCAAATTGGTCAAACCTACTTCCTTTATACCAGTAACCGTCAACTGAAAATAATACTTTGGGTTTGATCTGACCTAATCGATCTAGAGCTGCAGATGCACCAAGCTCTGCACCACAAGAAGACCATACTGCACCTATACTAGTAGCTGCCAACATAGCAATTACAGTTTCTATAATATTTGGCATGTATGCGACAATTCTATCTCCAGATTTTATCCCTAAATCAATGAGTGCATTGGATAATCGTCCAACTTTATTCCTAAGTTCACTATAAGTAATTGATATGGTATTGTTTAATTCATCTTTAGAAATTAATGCAACACGGTCATCATTAAATCTAAGTAAATTTTCTGCAAAATTAAGTTCTGCACCAACAAACCACTTTGTTGCTGGAGGGAATTGATCTAAATCAGAAACAATTTCTGTTGGTTGCTTTGAAAATTTAATATCAGTGAAATGAGCTAATAATTCCCAAAAAGTAGAAATATTTTCAATTGACCAATCATAGAGTTCATTATAATCAGAAACTGCTAATTCCAATTTGCTATTGACAAACTTAATAAATTTTGTTATATTCGCGTTGTCGATTAATTCTTGAGAGGGAGTCCATAACAATTTTGACATATATTCAATTATACCCTTCTTTAGTCAAATATTAAATATTTCTATAACAGATATTGAGTATGACTTATTATCGAGTAAATTCTAAGGTATATCAAAATATAAGTAAAGAAGATAGATACCTCAACACTTCATTATCTGTCCTACCAACAGATACTAATCCATGATCTTTTAGAACAACACTATGATTGTCATTTAATAAATTCGTTACCATTTCTCCCACCTCAAAAGTGCCATAGGGAAGATATTTTTCAGATGAGGGTATAGAAAGTTGGTTTAGCAAATTTATTGGAGGATGGGTATGTACAATCCAATTAATATCTGGAAATCTCAAATATATTTTTCCGTGGAGAGGTGTTTCAGAACTTGGGAGAATATCACCATAATACCTAACCACTTCATCTTGAATCGAAGTAACTATGGCAAATTCGTTTATATTATCAATGATCTGTAAATTTATAGCGGTACCAGTAATTACAAAATAATTAGTTGATTCAATACGATATGAAACATTTCCTGAATTATTCTGAAAATAGTGGTGTGGTATAGATTGGATTAAATTAATAATTGATCTTTGTTGATTTTGAATATTATAAAGTTCTACACCATCTCGCATTGAACCCAAACAAGTTGATATATATCTTACTCCAACATATTCTTCAGGCATATCTTTATTTTTTCTTTAAACTAGATAACAATTAAGATTTATCATATTCACAAACATAATTATTTTAGTTGTTTTCTTATAAATTAAAATATGAAAGTTAAAATGAAGAATGGAAGTATAAATACAAAAACAGTTGAATTAATAAAGATCAATAATATCTATTCGTTGAAGCTAATAGATCAAACAAAACTTCCACATACATTGAAATATTTTACGACTTCCTCTTATATTCAAGGTATTACGGCTATAAAGGAAATGATAGTTAGAGGTGCACCAGCAATTGGTTGTACTGGAGTAATTACTCTCATATTAGGAATTCAAGAATTAGTATTGAACCAAGAATTTAGTATTCCAAGAATATTAGAAATCAAAAAAAACATCATTGAAGCAAGACCTACGGCAAAAGACTTAGAAAGTTTTGTAGAACGATTCATCGCTCAAATAAATTTGAACGTAATCAATATGGAAGAATATGTTAAAATTGCAAATGATCTGATTGGTGAAAGTGAAAATGAATGTATGTTAATTGGCCAACAATCCAAACACCTTATTTCAGAAAATATGGGTATCTTGACCCATTGTAATGCAGGAGCTTTAGCAACAGTTGATTTTGGTACTGCTTTGTCACCAATGAGATTTGCCAATAGTGAAAATATCAAATTTAAAGTATTTGTAAATGAAACACGACCTAGAATGCAAGGATTACTCACAGCTTGGGAACTATATAACGAGGACATTGATTTTGAATACATAGTTGATAATGCAGCTGGTTTTTATATGTATCTTGGAAAAATAAACTTAGTAATTGTCGGTTGTGATCGTGTTCTTAAAGATGGTTCTGTCGCTAACAAAATTGGTACTTTAGAAAAAGCTGTTCTTGCAAAAGCCTTTGGCATACCATTTTACGTAGCGATGCCATGGTCTACATTTGAACCAAATTTAGAAAATGCCTCTCAAATACCAATAGAATATAGGAATACGAAGGAAATTAAAACAATTGGGAATTGTAATAATATAGTGCCTGATTTCTATCCAACTTCTAATCCTGCTTTTGATATCACCCCACCAGAGTATATAACAGGTTTCATAACAAAAGATGGAATTATTCAGGATCACGAATTGTATGATAAGTTTTTAAAACTAAATTATAAAACATCTTGAGAATTCCCAGCATTTTCTAACATTAATTTTCTTACCACGGTAATTGGAGGAGAACCATAAGATAATAATCGATCATGGAATTCCTTTATTGAATAATCTTCTCCTTTTTCTTTTTGATAATCATCTCTAAGTTTCATTATCATAAGTTTACCAAGTGTGTAATTTA
>Ga0224506_10003231_pt1 | contig 10845 bp, 9 predicted proteins | sample SF_Jan12_sed_USG_2_FD_169108 | JGI IMG/M metagenome (GOLD analysis project Ga0224506, IMG submission 169108) | Sediment microbial communities from San Francisco Bay, California, United States - SF_Jan12_sed_USGS_8_1 | ecosystem: Environmental > Aquatic > Marine > Sediment | place: USA...
AATGTTTTTGGAGATCTTCAAAGCACTGCGAGATCTCATTGTCACTGGTTACATCGCAGGGGAATAATAGATTGCTATTAAAGTCAGCGGCAAGTTTTTCAACGCGTTCACGTAGATCTTCTCCTTGATAAGTAAAGGCGAGAGAAGCGCCCTCACGTTGCATTGCTTTGGCAATACCATAGGCAATTGAACGGTTGCTGAGTAAGCCTGTAATGAGTACGCGTTTATTAGTGAGAAACCCCATGAAATTTCCTTGTAAAATTTTAATTATTGATGAATTATAGCTGATGCATGGCAGTACGTGGAGAAGCGCGTAGGTGACAACATGATTTTAAGGTTGTTTTATCACAAATGGATTATTTCCGATAAACTATACATGCAATGAAAATAGATGCTAGAACACTGGGGTTTTTGATTTTATACGCTGCCCTGCTATTCGGGTGTAGTGAAACGAGTTGGAATAGTCCCTACCAAGCCGAAGATGCGAGAGAAAACATTCTTTATAACGTATTTTCAGAGCGCCCTAAGCACTTAGACCCAGTACAATCATATAGCAGTAATGAGATTCAATTTACCGCGCAAATATACCAGCCACCGTTACAGTATCATTATTTAAAACGGCCTTTTATGTTGATTCCATCGACCGCTGTCAAAATGCCGTCGGTATTGTATTTTGATCATAATGGAAATCAATTACTGAATCATACGCGGGCCGAAGAAATTGCCTATAGTATTTATGAAATTTCAATTAAGCCGGGCATCTTGTATCAGCCTCATCCTGCATTTGCAGTCAATGAACACGGTCAATGGTTGTATCATAAATTAGATGAAGAAGAATCGTTATCAGTTAATAAGCTTTCTGATTTCTTGCATACAGGGACACGTGAATTAACTGCGGCAGATTATGTTTATCAGATTAAGCGTCTAGCTCACCCCAATGTGCATTCACCGATATATGGGCTTATGGCGGATTATATCGTGGGTCTTAACAAATACGCTGATGTGTTGAAAAAAGCTAGAGACGCACTCCAAGAAGGCGAGTTCTATTTGGATCTGGATAAATATGTATTAGAAGGTGCACAAGTTATAGACAGGTATACCTATCAAGTAAAGATTAACGGTAAATATCCACAGTTTAATTATTGGTTGGCGATGCCTTTTTTTGCACCTATTCCCCGGGAAGCAGATATTTTTTATTCGCAAAAAAAATTAATAGATAAGAATATAACGTTGGATTTTTACCCGGTGGGAACGGGGCCTTATATGTTGACAGATGACAACCCAAATTTGAGAATGGTATTAGAAAGAAACCCTAATTTTCATGATGAATTCTACCCGTCTGAGGGTATGCCTGGTGATAAAGAAAATGGATTGTTAGATGATGCGGGAAAACCACTACCATTTATAGATAAAGTGATTTTTACACGTGAGAAAGAGAGTATCCCGCACTGGAACAAGTTTTTACAGGGGTATTATGATACTTCCGGGATAGGTTCGGATAGTTTTGATCAGGCAGTGCAACTGGTTGGGCAGGGGGAGGCGGTGGTTACCGATGTAATGGCAGAACAAGGGATACGTTTGGAAACGGCTGTGGCAGTGTCTACTTATTATATGGGTTTTAATATGTTGGACCCAGTTATTGGGTGGGGCGATGAACAATCACGTGAATCTGCAAGAAAGTTGAGGCAGGCAATTTCTATAGCGGTTGATTATGAAGAGTTTATATCTATTTTTGCAAATGGTCGAGGAATTCCAGCACAGAGTCCATTGCCACCAGGTATTCCTGGTTATCGTGATGGGAAAGAAGGTGTTAATTCTGTGGTATATGATTGGGTAGATGGTGAACCACAACGGAAATCAATCGAAGTTGCCAAAGCGCTGCTTGCAGAGGCAGGGTATCCTAATGGTACAGATCAAGAAACGGGTGCGCCTTTAGTGTTATATTTTGATGTAACGGCTCGCAGTTCAGAGGACAGGTCTAGACAGGATTGGATGCGCAAACAATTCGAGAAATTGAATATCCAATTGGTTGTCAGGAGTACGGATTATAATCGCTTCCAGGACAAGATTCGTAAGGGGAATGCGCAGATTTTTGAGTGGGGCTGGCATGCTGATTATCCGGATGCTGAAAATTTCTTATTTTTATTGCATGGGCCACAGCGTAAAGTTGGAAATAACAGTGGAAATTCAGCAAACAATGCGGCTAACTATGATAGTGCAGAATACAATCAATTGTTTGAGCAAATGAAAAATATGGAGAATGGTCCAGAGCGCCAGCAGATTATTGATGAAATGATTGATATTCTACGTAATGATGCACCTTGGTTGTGGGGGTATCATCCCAAAAATTATGGGCTATATCATGCGTGGTACCAAAATATTAAACCCAATAGAATGTCAAATAATAACATCAAGTACTATAAAATTGACGCTGCATTAAGAGAGCGGCAACGAAAAGAGTGGAATGAGCCTGTGTTATGGCCATTGGCTTTGATTATTCTTGTCTTGGGTTTAAGTTTTGTACCGGCTATTACAGGTTTTCGTCGGCGTGAAAGTAGTACGGGTGTTAGGGTGATTTCTTAATGCATTTTTGGAATTTATAAATTGAGATGCTGAGCTATATTGTAAGACGCATTCTCTATGCGATACCGATTTTAATAGGTGTCAATCTTGTTACATTCGCCCTATTTTTTGTGGTGAATACACCGGATGATATGGCGCGTATGCAGTTAGGGATCAAATATGTAACGCCTGAAGCTATAGAAAAATGGAAGCATGATCGTGGTTATGACAAGCCTCTAGTTTTCAATAAAGCAGAGCAGAATTTGGATCAAATAACTAATACAATCTTCTTTGAGAAATCGATGGCAATGTTTGTGTTTGATTTTGGTCGTGCAGATGATGGGAGCGATATTGGGCAAGAAATTAAATCGCGTATGATGCCAAGTTTGGCCATTGCTTTGCCAGTATTTGTTTTAGGGTTGATGATTTATATCACTTTTGCGTTACTCTTGGTTTTCTTTCGTGCAACGTATATTGATTTCTGGGGTGTAGTACTCTGTGTCGCATTAATGTCAATTTCTAGCTTGTTTTACATTATTGGGGGGCAATTTCTGATTAGTAAAATGTGGCATTTGGTGCCGATATCTGGTTATGAAGGCGGGATAAATGCGATAAAGTTTCTAATATTACCTGTGACAATTGGGTTAATAGGCAGTGCGGGTGCTAGTACACGTTGGTATCGCACAATATTTTTAGAAGAAATGGGTAAAGAATATGTACGTACAGCAAGAGCAAAAGGCTTGTCTGAGCATATCGTTTTATTTAAGCATGTCCTAAGAAATGCAATGACACCCATTCTAACAGGCGCAGTTGTCGTGATTCCTTCGCTATTTTTGGGTAGTTTACTTGTGGAGTCTTTTTTTGGTATTCCAGGGTTAGGTAGTTATACCATTGATGCAATTAATTCTCAGGATTTTCCGGTTGTGAGGGCCATGGTTTTTCTGGGCTCGGTACTTTATATTATCGGGTTAATACTGACAGATATTTCATATACGTTGGTAGACCCTAGAATCAGGCTGGCATAGAATTTTTTGTTGTGATACAAGAGTATTAAAATTACGAAAGGATTGGTAAGAAAGCTGCCTCATGGTTTAAAAGTGGCAGTAAGTTTCTTTGCTTTGTATAGTGATAGTGTCTTAGAGGTTCTGCAAAGGATTGTTATACGCAATTCAAATTCCCATTAGTAGAAAAAATTTACCGCCAGAAATAGAATAAAGACATCTCGGCTTTTTCTCATATGATTGAGGAATTAAGCCAAATCTAGTTTGACTTATTTGTGCAATGTATTCATAATCGGCGGTTTCGTTTGGAGGGGTTCCCGAGCGGTCAAAGGGATCAGACTGTAAATCTGACGGCTCAGCCTTCGAAGGTTCGAATCCTTCCCCCTCCACCAGGATCTAGGGAATCAGTAGTAGAGTTGAGTATTGAAATTTGGGGTTGGTCTGTGTTTGATGGTGTAGTTAGTGATTGGTTAAGCCCCTTTTAAAGCATGCGGGTGTAGCTCAATGGTAGAGCAGAAGCCTTCCAAGCTTACGATGAGGGTTCGATTCCCTTCACCCGCTCCAATTGGGGTTATGGGTTCTGGTGGTTTAAAAGTAGCAATTGATGCTTCTGCCCATGTAGCTCAGTGGTAGAGCACTCCCTTGGTAAGGGAGAGGTCGCCAGTTCAATTCTGGCCATGGGCTCCATTGGTTTTTATGGTTAATAGTATGGTTAAAGTACGCTAAAAGGGATAAGGTCATGGCAAAAAGTAAATTTGAGCGGTCGAAGCCACACGTAAACGTAGGCACGATTGGGCATGTGGATCATGGGAAGACGACGTTAACGGCGGCGATCACAACGATATTGACAAAAAATTATGGTGGTGAAGCGAAGAGTTATGCGCAAATTGACTCGGCACCGGAAGAGCGTACGCGTGGTATAACGATTAACACTGCGCACGTAGAATATGAGACAGAAAACCGTCACTATGCCCATGTTGACTGTCCGGGACATGCTGACTATGTGAAGAACATGATAACGGGTGCTGCCCAAATGGACGGTGCTATATTAGTTGTTTCGGCGGCGGATGGCCCGATGCCACAAACGCGTGAACACATACTATTGGCTCGTCAGGTTGGTGTTCCATATATCATTGTGTATATGAACAAAGCGGACATGGTAGATGATGCGGAATTACTAGAGCTTGTTGAGATGGAGATACGCGAGCTGCTATCTAAATATGATTTTCCGGGTGATGATACGCCAATTATTGTGGGTTCGGCATTAAAGGCATTAGAAGGCGATACGAGCGAGATAGGCGAGCCGTCAATTCAAAAATTAGCGGAAGCGTTAGATACTTACATTCCAGAGCCGGAGCGTGCAATTGATGGCGCATTCATTATGCCGGTGGAAGACGTGTTCTCTATTTCTGGTCGTGGAACTGTAGTAACGGGTCGTATCGAGCGAGGTATTATTAAGGTTGGAGAAGAGATTGAGATTGTAGGTCTCAAGCCGACGTTAAAGACGGTATGTACGGGTGTAGAGATGTTTAGGAAGCTTCTAGACCAGGGTCAATCGGGAGACAATGTAGGCGTATTATTGCGTGGCACGAAACGTGAAGAAGTTGAGCGTGGTCAAGTGTTGGCGCAGCCGGGAAGTATCTCCCCGCATACCAAGTTCACGGCGGAGATTTATGTGCTGAGTAAAGATGAAGGTGGTCGTCACACTCCATTTTTTCCTGGATATCGTCCGCAGTTTTATTTTAGGACGACTGATGTGACGGGGGCAATAGAGTTGCCGGCGGGCACGGAAATGGTCATGCCAGGAGATAATGTTTCGGTGACAGTGAATTTAATAGCACCGATTGCAATGGAAGAAGGTCTGCGTTTTGCTATCCGAGAAGGTGGTAGGACAGTGGGTGCAGGTGTCGTCGCTAAGGTTATAGAGTAGAGGTAATAAAGATTGGGATTTGTAAACTTATAAAGGTGTTTGTTAAAGAACATGATAAGTTTATGTAATTGTAAGAAATTATGTATAAAGGCCAGTAGCTCAATTGGCAGAGCGTCGGTCTCCAAAACCGAAGGTTGGGGGTTCGATGCCCTCCTGGCCTGCCAACTCTAAAATTGGTTATGCTTCTCCAGTGTTGATCATTAATAGTATGAATGCTGTGTATGCAATGTTGTAATTATAGGGTAAAAAGGATTCGTTAGACGTGAACAAAGTAAAGCTTGGGCTTGTATTCATATTCATTGTGACAGGGATTGTGGGATTCACTTATTTAAGTGAAAGTGCAATGGTTTTGCGTGTGTTGTCTGTGCTGGTGGGTCTTTTGCTGGCAGCATTTGTGGCGAGGTTCACAACTCAGGGTCAGAACTTTTTTGAATTTTGTAAAGAATCCTCTGAAGAGACCAAGAAAGTGGTTTGGCCAAATCGGAAAGAAACGTTGCAAACTTCGGCAATAGTTTTTGCTTTCGTTGTGACCATGGCGCTATTTTTATGGCTTGTCGATGCCGGGTTGATGTCAATAGTTAGGCTTTTGATGAACCAGGGTGTTTGATTATTACTCTAGAGGAAAGCATGAGTAAGAAATGGTATGTGGTTCATGCATATTCGGGATTTGAGAAAAGCGTACAACGTGCATTGATGGATCGTATTGACCGTGCTGGCATGCAAGATAAATTTGGCCAAATTTTGGTGCCAGTTGAAGAAGTTGTGGAGATGAAGAGCGGTCAAAAAAGTATTAGTGAGCGAAAATTTTTCCCTGGGTATGTGTTGGTAGAGATGGATATGTCTGATGAATCATGGCACCTCGTCAAGAGTACAGATAAGGTAACAGGTTTTGTTGGGGGTACGGCTATGAAGCCGACGCCAATTAGTCAGAAAGAAGTGGAAAATATCCTTCATCAGATACAAGAAGGTGTAGAGAAGCCTAAACCAAAAATACTTTTTGAAATGGGTGAGGCTGTACGTGTTAAAGACGGACCATTTACAGACTTTCATGGCAATGTTGAGGATGTAAATTACGATAAAAGTAAGATTAGAGTCTCGGTTTCAATTTTTGGGCGGCCTACGCCAGTTGAACTAGATTTTAATCAAGTAGAGAAGTCCTGAGTCTTAGGTTTGGTTATCTGAGCAAGTGAGTTTGAGTGTTTTATGTAACATAAATAGCGAAAGCTAAGCGGGGAGAATGGGAAATCATTCGTTAGTACCCAATAGGAGATTTAAGTGGCAAAAAAGATAGTAGGTTATATTAAGTTACAAGTACCGGCCGGCAAGGCTAATCCGAGTCCGCCAATTGGTCCAGCACTCGGTCAGCGCCAATTAAACATTATGGAGTTTTGTAAGGCATTTAATGCGGCTACTCAGAAGGTAGAGCCTGGATTGCCCGTACCTGTGGTCATTACGGCTTATGCGGACAAAAGCTTTACTTTTATAATGAAGACAACACCTGCAGCAGTTCTAATCAAAAAAGCTGCGGGTGTAAATAAAGGAAGTGCTAGGCCGCATGTTGATAAGGTTGGTAGGTTAAGTCGCAGCCAAGCTGAAGAGATTGCTAAACTAAAAATGCCTGATTTAACCGCAGCAGATATGGATGCTGCTGTGAGAACTGTTGCTGGTAGTGCTAGAAGTATGGGCATAGAAGTAGAGGGTGTATAAAGATGGCGCGAATATCAAATCGTTACAAAACAATAGCGGAAAAAGCAGATAGGAATAAAGTCTATTCGTTGGATGAAGCGCTAGGGTTGGTAAAGGAAACAGCGACTGCAAAGTTTGATGAATCGGTAGATGTGGCTGTTAACTTAGGTATTGACGCAAAGAAATCAGACCAATCTGTGCGCGGGTCCGTTGTTTTGCCGGCAGGTACCGGAAAAACAGTTCGAGTTGCCGTATTTGCGCAAGGTGATAAAGCGAAAGAAGCCGAAGAAGCAGGTGCCGATATTGTGGGTTTTGAGGATCTGGCAGCAGAAGTTAAGGCGGGTAATATTAACTTTGATGTTACTATCGCAAGCCCTGATGCAATGCGGGTTGTAGGACAGCTGGGTCAAATTTTAGGGCCGCGTAGTCTGATGCCTAACCCAAAAGTTGGTACAGTAACAGCTGATATTGCTGGTGCGGTTAAAAATGCAAAGGCAGGTCAGGTGCAATTTCGTGCTGATAAATCTGGAATCATACACTGCACGATTGGTCGTGCTTCTTTTGGTGTTGATGCGTTGAAAAAGAATCTTGTGGCACTGGTTGAAGCACTTAATAAAGCGAAACCTGCCACATCTAAAGGCGTTTATCTTAAGCGTGTATCTGTTTCTAGCACCATGGGTATTGGTGTGCGGGTGGATCAAGCTAATATAACGTAATACTAAGAACTTTGGGCTGCTGAATTCTTTTTTTGTGTTCAGTGGGTTGTCAAAGACCGCGGGGGATCTTGTAGAATCAGCAATTGAATCTTTTGCTAGGTTTTATGAGTCTTAAATACGATTGTTAATTGTTTGCGATTAGTGCCCAGCGTAGATGGTGTACCCAAAACGGGATATTTTTCCTGGTTTAAGGTCGCCAGTTTGTAGTGTTCGGAGAATGAATTTTCATTACTGAATGCTGCTTTTACTGATGGAGAATGAACCTTGAGTCTTAATCTTGATGAGAAAAAAGCAATTGTAGCTGAAGTGAGTGCTCAAGTAGCTGATGCTCAGTCTATCATTGTTGCAGAGTATCGAGGAATGGAAGCTGGTCAAATGACGCAGCTTAGAGCTAAAACGCGTGAATCAGGAATTTATTTTCGTGTTATAAAAAATTCATTGGTTCGACGAGCTGTTGCAGATACCCCATACGCGGGGCTAGCAGAGCATATGGTTGGTCCGCTTGCGTATGGAATTAGTTCCGATCCCGTTGCGGCAGCGAAAGTATTGCATGAATTTTCTAAAGATAATAAAGAATTCGTGATTAAAGCTGGTGCAATGGGTGAAAGCGTAATGTCTCTTGAAGATGTCAAGGCACTTGCTGCATTGCCAAGTCGAGAAGAATTGCTGTCCAAATTGATGGGTACCATGCAAGCCCCAATTGCCAAATTTGTTCGCACGCTTAATGAAGTACCTACAAAATTTGTGCGTGGATTGGCTGCGGTACGTGATAGCAAAGAAGCTTAAGTTTCCACTTAAATACTTGTAATTTAAATTAGAAATAACCAGGAGAAAATAATGGCTGTATCCAAAGAAGAAATTTTAGACGCAGTAGCAAACATGTCAGTACTTGATTTGTCTCAGCTAATAACTGAGATGGAAGAAAAGTTTGGTGTGTCTGCAGCTGCTGCCGCGGTTGCTGTAGCTGCGCCAGGTGCTGGTGGTGGTGATGGCGGTGGAGCTGCTGAGCAAACTGAATTCTCAGTAGTCTTAACTGCAGCAGGTGCTAGTAAAGTTAATGTTATTAAGGCAGTTAGAGCAATTACTGACTTGGGATTGAAAGAGGCTAAAGATTTGGTTGATAGTGCGCCTAAGCCAATTAAAGAAGGCATATCAAAAGAAGATGCCGAAGCAATTCAAAAACAACTGACAGATGCTGGTGCTTCTTGCGAAGTTAAATAAAATTGCAATTGAAACTCCAGGGCTGGTAAGCAATTTTATGCTACCAGCCTTTGGTATTTAGATCATCTTATGTTGTTATTGTGGGTTTCTAACTTAATTAATGATTATTTGGTCTCAATACTTTAATCCTCTGTCTTCTTCTCCTGGAGAAAATTCATGAGCTATTCGTTCACCGAGAAAAAACGTATCCGTAAAAGTTTTGCCAAACGTGCGAGCGTTTTGCCGATTCCCTTTCTTCTCGCTACTCAGCTCGAGTCATATGCATCATTCCTGCAAGAAAAGGTTGTGCCCAATAAGCGTAACAATCAGGGTTTGCAGGCTGCATTTAATTCAATCTTTCCAATTGAAAGTCATACCAAGAATGCTCGCCTAGATTTTATCAGTTATCAACTTGGTACACCGGTATTTGATGTTAAGGAGTGTCAGCAGCGTGGACTAACCTATGCATCTCCGTTGCGCGCTAAGGTGCGTCTGACGATTATGGATAAAGAAGCTTCTAAGCCTACTGTAAAAGAAGTAAAGGAACAGGAGGTCTACATGGGAGAAATTCCTTTGATGACTGACACAGGTTCTTTTGTTATCAATGGCACTGAGCGCGTAATTGTTTCGCAATTGCATCGTTCTCCTGGTGTGTTTTTTGAGCATGATAGAGGCAAAACACATTCATCTGGAAAATTATTATTTTCAGCACGTATTATTCCTTATCGTGGTTCGTGGCTGGATTTTGAATTTGACCCAAAAGATTGTCTCTTTTTCAGGATTGATCGTCGTCGTAAAATGCCTGTAACTACTTTATTGAAGGCGATTGGCTGTTCATCGGAACAAATTCTGGAAGATTTTTTTATTTTTGATTGTTTTGATTTTTCAAATAAAAATATCCAATTTGAATTAGTGCCGGAACGCTTGCGTGGCGAAGTAGCGAGTTTCGATATTCTTGATAAGAACAATGAGATTATTGTCCAAAAAGATAAACGAATTACAGCAAAACATATTCGTGAGTTACAGCAAGCTAAAATAAAACAGCTTGAAGTGCCGGATGAGTTTTTGTTGGGACGTATACTTGCACATAATGTCGTAGATAAAGAGACGGGTGAGGTCATTGCTTCGGTCAATGATGAGATTACCGAAGAAACATTGGAAAAACTACGTGAAGCTGGGATTAAAAAAATTAATACGCTTTATGTCAATGATCTTAATCATGGTGCCTACATTTCTCAAACATTGAGAATTGATGAAACAACAGATGAGATGACTGCTCAAGTTGCAATTTATCGTATGATGCGTCCTGGTGAGCCTCCAACAGAAGACGCTGTAAAAGCACTATTTGGTGGTTTGTTTTACTCGTCTGATCGTTATGATTTATCTGTTGTGGGGCGGATGAAGTTTAATCGACGTGTGGGTAGAACCGAATTAACCGGCTCACAGACATTGTCGAATGAAGATATTATTGATGTCATCAAAATATTAGTTGAACTGCGTAATGGACGTGGTGAGATTGATGATATTGACCACTTAGGTAATCGACGAGTGCGTTCAGTCGGTGAACTGGCTGAAAATCAATTTAGATCAGGTTTGGTTCGCGTAGAGCGTGCAGTAAAGGAGCGTTTGAGCCAAGCCGAGTCGGACAATTTAATGCCGCATGATTTGATTAATGCTAAACCGGTGTCTGCGGCTGCGCGTGAATTCTTTGGTTCTAGTCAGCTGTCTCAGTTTATGGATCAAACTAACC
>Ga0224506_10003232_pt1 | contig 10844 bp, 9 predicted proteins | sample SF_Jan12_sed_USG_2_FD_169108 | JGI IMG/M metagenome (GOLD analysis project Ga0224506, IMG submission 169108) | Sediment microbial communities from San Francisco Bay, California, United States - SF_Jan12_sed_USGS_8_1 | ecosystem: Environmental > Aquatic > Marine > Sediment | place: USA...
GCTTTCATATAAGCCATCATGTCCTTGATCTCATGTTCACCTAATTGCACAACAATATCTCCTTTTAATAAACCGGCTTTTTGTGCTGGTTTATCCTCACTTACACCATCAATACGCATTCCTTCACCGTCAAACATATAGTCAGGAACAACACCTAAGGTTACTTTAAATCGAGGTGTTTCTTCACTTTCATTTTTAGTTTTTCTAAATGCCAATTCTCCATTATCATCTAAATCTTTTATGATATCGAATATATAGTTAGATATGGCCTCCATTCCCTCATAATTCAGCTTATCAGAATCATCGCTGGGTTTATGATAATCTTCATGTTGCCCTGTAAAGAAATGAAGCACTGGAACATCACTTAAATAAAAAGAAGTGTGGTCTGACGGCCCAACACCTGATTCGTTCTCAATAATTTTGAATTTATTGTTACTTGCATTGATAACCTGCTTAAAAATAGGGGCTGTACCGACACCATAAACGGCTAATGTGCTATCTTTTTTTAATCGTCCAACCATATCCATGTTCAACATATAGTTAATTGAATCTACATTTATGGTCGAATTTTTTACAAAATAATTAGATCCTAATAATCCAATTTCCTCTCCCGAAAAAGACATAAATAAGTAGTTGTTTCCTTTATTTGAGTTTTTTAATTTGCCAGCTAAATTTAACATCACTGCTACACCGCTCGCATTATCATCTGCACCATTGTGTATGGCCTTGTCTTCACCCCGATAAAGAGAGCCTTCACTTCCAAATCCAAGATGATCGTAATGGGCACCAATTACAATCGTTCTAGCAGCTTTGTTATCTATATATCCGATAACATTTGTACCTGTAATCGAACTATCGGCGTTAACCATAGTGTACTTTACCTCTTGATGTGGATCAGTTTTAGGCTTGAACGAAAATTCCTGAAAATATCCATTCGTTCCCTTTGGGTCTAATCCTATTTCTTTAAATCGATCTGCTATATATGTGGCAGCTGCTTTTTCACCCGGGGTGCCGGTTTGCCTTCCTTCAAGTTTATCATCCGCCAAAAATGATACATCTTCTTTGATCTTGTTTTCTGTGGTATATTCCTTTTTACATGCTACAATAGAAGCAAAAAATACGATAAATAATAATTTTTTCATTTTATTAATATTAATTTTGGCAAAATTACTAATTATTACACTTATGAAGTATATATTTATATTGTTATTTATAACCGCACTTATTTCTTGCAAGAAAGAAAAAGATGTTAATGAGGAAGAAAATGATATTGTTAAAACAGAGGTAAACCCTTTAATATATCCAGACGAAGTACATTTTAAATCTTTGAGGCAAGTTACCTTTGGTGGCGATAATGCAGAAGCCTATTGGAGTTTCGACGACAAACGGATCATATTTCAATCAAATAATAAAAAATGGAATGTTGAATGTGATCAAATGTTTTTAATGAATGCTGATGAGACTTTTGATAGTATTCCTCCACCCATGATCAGTACAGGAAAGGGCAGAACTACCTGTGCTTACTTTCTGCCTGACAACAAACATTTTATTTACGGTTCAACACATTTAGGTGGCGAAGAATGTCCGGAAGCGCCCTTGCGTCAAAATGGAAAATATGTTTGGCCAATTTATGATACCTATGATATTTTTGTGGCAGACCTTGAAGGAAATATTGTGAATCAGCTCACAACGGAAAAAGGTTATGACGCAGAAGCTACTGTTTCTCCAATGGGCGATAAAATTGTATTCACTTCAACTAGAAATGGAGATATTGATCTTTATACCATGAATTTGGATGGCAGTGATGTAAAGCAAATAACTTTTGAGCTTGGTTATGATGGTGGCGCATTCTTTTCACCAGACGGTACTAAAATAATTTTTAGGTCTTCGCGACCAAAGACAGATGAAGAGGTGAAAGCTTATAAAGATCTTTTGGCGGAAGGACTTGTTCAACCAACAGAAATGGAACTATATATTTGTAATGCCGACGGAAGTGAATTAAAAAAATTAACAAATCTTGGTAATGCTAATTGGAGTCCATTTTTTCATCCTTCGGGAAAGAAAATTCTATTTTCGTCAAATTTTGAAGCGGAACGAGGTTTCCCTTTTAATCTTTACATGATCGACATTGATGGTAAAAATTTAGAGCGAATTACACATGGTGAAACTTTCGATGCCTTCCCTGTATTTTCTAATGACGGTACGAAACTGATCTTTTCTTCAAACAGAAATAATGGAGGCGGACGTGATACAAACTTGTTTATAGCCGAATGGAAGGATTAATATAGCAGTTGATAGTATCGATCTATTTCATGTTGTAATTCTTCTATACTAAAAGACCTGCTTTTTTGGATGGACATCTTACCGTCAAAATAAACTAACACTGTAGGTATTACGAAAATTGAAAGCTGTGCTGCTATTTCAGGGGTTAAACTCGTATAAACTTGAAATATTTTTAACTGTGGAAAATTTTCAGCTAGAATTTTTTCAAGCTTAGGTAATATATTGACTCCTACGTTGCAAGTACCATCACTTATATATAGAACAAATCCTTTCTCGGTTTGTTTAAGTTCTTCAATTTCATCAAGAGAACCAAGTACAGTAAACATTTATCATATTTATATTAAATACCAAAAGCAGCTTTCACTTTATCAACATAATCTAACTTTTCCCAGGTAAAAAGTTCTACTTCTTTAACAACTTTTCCTGAATACGGACTTTCAAAAATTTTAGTAACTTTTTTCGGCTCCTTACCCATATGGCCATAGGCAGCAGTTTCCAAATAAATAGGATTACGAAGCTTCAAACGTTTTTCTATTGCCGCTGGTTTCATATCAAATATTTCTACTACTTTTTTAGCGATTTCACCATCAGTGAAATTTAAAGAAGAGCTATTGTAAGTATTGATATATATCGAAGTTGGCTCTGCAACTCCAATGGCATAGCTAACTTGTACTACCACTTCATTGGCAACACCAGCTGCAACTAAATTTTTGGCAATATGTCTTGCGGCATAGGCGGCACTTCTATCTACTTTGCTTGGATCTTTCCCAGAAAATGCACCACCACCGTGAGCTCCTTTTCCGCCATAGGTATCCACAATAATTTTTCTTCCGGTTAATCCTGTATCACCATGAGGTCCACCAATGACAAATTTTCCAGTTGGATTAACGTGAAACTTAATTTCATTATTAAATAAAGCCTGTACATAATCGGGCATTTGTTTCTTTACTCTGGGGATTAAAATGTTGACGACATCCTTTTTTATTTTGTCGAGCATTTTTTTATCATCCTTATCGAAGTCATCGTGCTGGGTAGAAACAACAATAGCATCTATTCGCTGGGGTACATTATCATCACTATACTCAATAGTGACCTGACTTTTTGAATCGGGGCGCAAATAAGTAATTTCTTTATTTTCCCGTCTTAGTTCGGCTAACACTTGAAGAATTTTGTGTGATATATCTAACGCCAGAGGCATATAGTTGTTGGTTTCGTTAGTGGCATACCCAAACATCATTCCCTGGTCACCGGCTCCTTGCTCTTCTTTATTTTCCCTATCAACACCTTGATTAATGTCTTGAGATTGTTCGTGGATTAATGAGATAACGCCACATGAATCTCCAGAGAATTGATATTCGCCCTTTGTATAGCCAATATCATTAATTACCGTTCTTGCTATTTGCTGAACGTCTATGTAAGTCTTACTTTTAACTTCACCAGCGAGTACAACTTGCCCTGTGGTAACCAACGTTTCACAAGCTACTTTCGATTCGGGATCAAAAGCCAAAAAATTATCTAATAATGCATCACTTATTTGATCTGCTACTTTATCAGGGTGTCCTTCAGAAACACTTTCTGAAGTAAATAAATACGCCATAATGTAAATTTTATAAAACGAAAAACAGATTGCGAGTTTAACTAAAGAAGTAATGGTACCGCTTTAGCATTTTTTTTCACTGAATAAAAATTCAGTTACGAGGTTGCAATCAGTTCAAATTTTTCCTCAAAAATCAGGAGGCAAAAGTACACATTATATTTTTCTAAAAAAACAATCTATCTAAAAATAGATATAAGAAATTACGTGAGCATTTTTTACCTAGAATGCATAAAAGTGAGTAAAAATAAAAAAACATTGAAAAAAATTTGGTCTTTTGCAATAAGTTTTAGAATATTTGCACCTAAGTTCAATAATACTTATTGAAAAGTTATCAAGAAAGGCTGAGGGATTAGACCCGGTGAAGCCTTAGCAACCCTTTATCCGTAAAGAAGGTGCTACATTCTACCAAAGGTTATTTTAAATTAACCGATGGATAGATAACACAGAAGAAATTTTTTCATAATTTCTATGTTTTCTTTTTAACGTTTTTCTATTAAGTACGCTGTAAGGCGGATTTGACTTTTGAATTAAATTATTTATTAAATCAAAAAGTAAAGAAAAATGAGTACACAAAAATTTGCAACCAATGCGTTGCACGCAGGTCACGACGTTTCGTCAAACAAGGGTACAAGAGCTGTGCCGATTTATCAATCGACAAGTTATGTTTTTAATGATGCAGATCATGCAGCTAACTTGTTTAATTTATCAGAAACCGGATTTATTTATACCAGAATAAACAATCCGACCAACGATATTCTGGAACAACGTCTGGCAGCATTAGAAGGCGGGATAGCAGCAGTTGTGACAGCTTCGGGAACATCAGCCATAAATACTACGTTGCTAACTTTATTAAAATCTGGCGATCATATAGTAGCATCGAATAGTTTGTACGGTGGCACTTACAATTTGTTAAATGTTACTTTACCAAGATTTGGCATCACCACAACCTTTGTAGATCCGTCTGATTCGAATAATTTTAAGGAGGCTGTTCAAGAAAATACCAGAACATTTTTTATAGAATCGTTAGGAAATCCTAAATTGGATGTTTTGGACATTGAGGAAATTTCAAAACATGCAAAAGCATATAAGGTTCCTCTTATAGTTGATAATACAGTGGCTACACCTGCATTGTTGAATCCAATCAAATACGGTGCTAATATTGTCATCCATTCATTAACAAAATACATAAACGGTAATGGTACCGCATTAGGTGGAGCCATTATTGATGGAGGAAATTTCGATTGGAGCAACGGAAAATTTCCTGAGTTTACGGAACCTTCTGCAGGTTATCATGGGTTGGTTTATCATGATGCTTTAGCAGAAGCCGCCTTTATTGCAAAAGTTAGAATTGAAGGATTAAGAGACTACGGTGCTGCTTTGAGTCCGTTTAATGCATTTCAGATCATTCAGGGGCTGGAAACGCTGGACCTCAGAATTAAAAAACATAGCGAAAATGCCCTGGAATTGGCAAAGTGGTTGCAACGACAAGAGGAAATAGTTTGGGTAAATTATCCCGGATTAGAAGAAAGTCTCTACCATACGCTGGCAAAACAATATTTACCAAAAGGTCAAAGTGGTATCATTACCTTTGGCGCCAAAGGTGGTTTTGAATCGGCAAAAAGGATTGCAGATACAACCAAGGTTTTTTCCCTATTGGCCAATATTGGCGATTCGAAATCATTGATCATCCATCCTTCGAGTACAACGCATCAGCAATTGAGTGAAGAACAGCAAAAGTCGACAGGTGTTACGAATGATCTCATAAGACTATCGGTAGGTTTGGAAGATATAGAAGATTTAAAAGCCGACCTTAAGGAAGCATTTAAAGCCATCCCAAAATCCGTTTTACAACACTAATACATTTCTAAAGAAAGCTTTATGGTTAACTTAAAAACTATTGAAATAAAGAACTTTGTTACCGAGAGTGGTAAGACAATAAATATAATATTGTCTTACCAAACTTTTGGTCAGTCATTATTCGATGCGCCGGTAGTATTAGTAAATCATGCTTTAACTGGTAATTCAAATGTTTGTGGGGCTGACGGCTGGTGGCAAAATTTAATTGGAGAAGATAAGTGCATTGATACTAATCATTACGCTGTTTTGGCTTTTAATATTCCGGGAAATGGTTTTTATGCAGATGATGCCGATCAATTCAATAACTATAAAGATTTTATAGCCAGAGATATTGCAAAGATTTTTGCTCTTGGGCTAGAACACTTAAAAATAAGTACTCTATTTGCTGTCATTGGGGGTTCTGTCGGCGGAGGTTTAGCATGGGAATTGGCAGCTATGAAACCAAAATTCATAAAGCATCTCATCCCAATTGCCTCTGATTGGAAATCTACCGATTGGCTTATTGCCAATTGTTTATTACAGGATAGGATATTGAATAATTCATCGAATCCGATTGAAGATGCCCGAATTCAGGCAATGCTCTGTTACAGGACACCGGCATCTTTTAAATTAAAATTTGATCGATCTATTAATGAAGATCTTGAGATATTTAATATTGAAAGTTGGCTGCTGCACCATGGAGCGAAATTAAAAAAACGCTTTCAATTATCGGCTTATAAATTTATTAATCAAATATTAAAAACTATTGATATTACGAACGGAGAAGATAATTTTGACAAAGTCGTTAAGCCAATAAGTTCCCATATTCATATTGTAGGGATCAATTCAGATCTATTTTTCACAACCAATGAAAATAATGACACATATGACAAATTAACTAAATTGAAATTGAAGGCGAGCTATTATGAAATCCAATCAGTTCATGGTCATGATGCTTTTTTGATCGAATTCCAGCAGTTGGAACAATTATTAAAACCTATTTTTAAGAATCATACCGTAAAGGTGGCTTAAGTAATTAAATTTTGATGGATAATAAGAAACAATCTTTTGAAACAAAAGCGATTAGAACTCAAGTTGATAGAACTCAATTTTTAGAACACTCGAACCCTTTATATCTTACTTCCAGTTTTATATTTGAAGATGCCGAAGACATGAGAGCTTCTTTTGCTGAAGAAAAGGATAGGAATATTTATAGCCGCTTTACAAATCCAAATACTTCAGAGTTCGTTTCGAAGATTTGTAACATGGAAGGCGCAGAGGATGGTTATGCATTTGCTACCGGTATGTCGGCTGTATTTTCAACTTTTGCTGCCTTGTTGAATAGTGGCAATCATATTGTTTCTGCAAGATCGGTTTTTGGATCTACGCATACTTTATTTACCAAATTTTTGCCTAAATGGAACATTTCAACAAGTTATTTTAAGATAAATGAAATTGAAAAAATTGAAAGTTTAATACAACCAAATACTAAGATTCTATATGCAGAATCTCCAACAAATCCTGGAGTTGATATTTTAGATCTGTCCTTGTTAGGAAAGATCGCTAAAAAGCACAAATTAATATTAGTTATCGATAATTGTTTTGCAACACCTTATTTACAAAATCCTATAAATTTTGGTGCCGACCTTGTGATTCACTCAGCGACAAAATTGATTGATGGTCAAGGAAGGGTACTAGGTGGCGTGGTGGTTGGAAACAAAGAACTGATTAGAGAGATCTATTTATTTTCTAGAAATACAGGCCCAGCCTTATCACCATTCAATGCTTGGATATTATCTAAGAGCCTCGAAACCTTAGTAGTAAGGGTTGAAAGGCATTGCGAGAATGCTCATAAAGTTGCGGTATTTTTGGAGGAGCATAAAAAAGTGAATTGGGTAAAATATCCATTTTTAAGATCGCATCCTCAGTTTGAAGTGGCCAAAAGGCAAATGAAATTAGGGGGTAATATTGTTGCTTTCGAAATAAAAGGAGGTGTGAAAGCGGGTAAAAAGTTCTTAAATGCCATTAAGTTATGTTCATTATCTGCGAATTTGGGTGATACCAGAACTATTGTAACTCATCCCGCATCGACAACGCACAGTAAATTATCTGAAAATGACAGGTTAGAAGTGAATATCACAGATGGCCTGGTAAGAATTTCAGTGGGATTAGAAAATGTAGAAGATATTATTAATGATTTAAAACAAGCATTAGGAAGTAACTAAGATTTTACTATTTTCGTAGCATTATGCTTTCGAAAAAAACGAAATATGGAATTAAGGCGTTGGTTCATTTAGCCAGAGAGAATAATAATACACCGGTACAAATAGCAACCATTTCAGCAGAAGAGAATATTTCGCAAAAGTTTTTAGAAAGTATTTTGCTTACGCTTAAGAGAAATGGGGTTTTAGGATCTAAAAAAGGTAAAGGAGGGGGTTATTATCTTTTAAGGGAACCCAAGGATATTAAAATGTCTTTAATCATGAGAATATTGGAAGGGCCTATCGCCATGGTACCGTGTGTTAGTACGAATTTTTATGAAAAATGCGAAGATTGTCCTTATGAAAAGGAATGTTCTGTTCATAATTTAATGACAGAAGTAAGAGAGAGTACTTTGAATATTTTCAATAATAATTCCTTGGCAGATTTAATTTAATAATTAGTTTAAATTCTTTTGAAAATAAGATAATTAATTTACATTTGCCAATAGTCTACTAAATCGATAGGATAAAAGTAAAAAATTTATTAAACGATGATTAGCAAACATATTGATATAGAATATTATAACAAAGCGTTAAAACATAAAAGCCCTGAACAAATTATTGATTGGGCATTAGATTTAACAAAAAAAAGAATTCTCACCACCAGTTTTGGTACGTATTCAGCCGTACTATTGAATACTTTTTTTTATATGGATAAAGATATCGATGTGATATGGTGTGATACCGGATATCACGCGCCGGAAACTTATAAACACGCCATTAACCTGATCAATAGATTTCAGCTTAACATTCATGTTTACACTCCTTTACAGAGCAAGGCATTTCTGGATGCAACCATAGGGACACCTGATATATCAGACCCTGAGCATCATAAATTTACCGAAATTATAAAATTAGAGCCCTTTAAAAGAGCCTTAAAGGAGCATCAACCTCAATTGTGGTTCACCAATATAAGAAACCGACAAACAGAATACCGATCGTCTAAAGGCATTTTGAGTTTAACAAGTGATCGTATACTTAAAGTAAGCCCTTTTTTTTATTGGACCGATGAAGATTTGAATACTTATTTAAAACAACATAATTTACCGAAAAACAGTACTTATTTTGATCTCACTAAAGTATTGAAGAACAGAGAGTGTGGTATACATCTTCACTAATTAAATATGTAAATCCTATAGTCTAAAACATTTTAATTCATCTTAATTCTAAATTTTGTTGTTTAATACAAGAAAATTCATTTTTTTTGTGCTCGAATAGTTCATTATTTTACTGTATGTTATCAAGAAAGGCAGAGGGATTAGACCCGTCGAAGCCTTAGCAACCCTTTAATTCTAAAGAAGGTGCTACATTCTACCAAAATCGTCCTTATTTTAAAATTGACTTTTCGGATAGATAACGATGAGTTTTAATATTCTCCTCTAAATTCTTACTAACATATCTTATTAATTGCATTTTGATCTCAAGGTCATGATTAGACTTGAGTTAAAAGAATAACAATTTTGTGAAAAACGAACATTGAATATTAACTTAATAACGTTTAAAGGGTGCGTAATATCTGGCAAGAATTAGAAAAAAGAATATTAGTATTAGATGGTGCTATGGGTACCATGTTGCAGCAATATAAATTTACAGAAGAAGATTTTAGGGGAGAACGTTTTAAAGATTTTCATATTCCCTTGCAGGGCAACAACGATCTATTGTCAATAACCCAGCCAAAAGCTATCAAAGAGATACATGCCAAATATTTAGAAGCAGGTGCCGATATTATTGAAACGAATACTTTTTCTGGAACGAGCATTGCAATGGCCGATTATGAATTAGAGGATATTGTCTTCGAACTAAATTATCAGTCCGCTAAAATTGCAAAGGAAGCTGCAAAAGAATTTACCCTTAAAACACCTGAGCAACCGCGATTTGTGGCCGGTTCGATCGGTCCAACCAATAAAACAGCCAGCATGTCGCCGAATGTGAATGATCCAGCATTTAGAGCGATAACTTTTGATGAACTGAAAACGGCTTATAAAGAACAGGTAGAAGCACTTGTCGATGGTGGTGTCGATCTACTGTTGGTCGAAACTATTTTTGACACCCTTAATGCCAAAGCAGCATTATTTGCTATAGCAGAGGTAAAAGAAGAAAGGAATTTAGATATTCCAATCATGGTTTCCGGTACAATCACCGATGCCTCAGGCAGAACCCTTTCAGGGCAAACCGTTGAAGCATTTTTAATTTCCATTTCACATATACCATTATTAAGTGTCGGATTTAATTGTGCTTTAGGAGCAGATCAATTAAAGCCATATCTCCAGCGGTTGTCTAGTAAAACGTTGTATTTTACTTCAGCCCATCCCAATGCGGGATTGCCAAATGCTTTTGGTGAGTATGACCAGACACCATCAGAAATGCAGTCATTAATAAAAGAATACCTCGATGATAATATAGTTAATATCGTTGGAGGCTGTTGTGGCACCGTGCCCGGACACATAAAATTGATCGCCGAGGTTGCAAAAAAATATAAACCCCGAAGAATAAGAGCAGTCGTATAATGATAGAGAATGATTGTAAAAAATATTTAACACTTTCCGGGCTTGAACCATTGGTTATTACACCCGAAATGAATTTCGTAAATGTTGGTGAGCGTACCAATGTGACCGGATCGAGAAAATTCCTGCGTCTTATTAAAGAAAACAAACTCGATGAAGCACTAGAAGTGGCCAGGCATCAAGTGGAAGGAGGGGCACAGATCATCGATGTAAATATGGATGAGGGAATGCTCGATGGGATAGAGGCCATGACCACTTTTTTAAATTTAATCGCTTCTGAACCTGATATCGCAAGAGTTCCGGTGATGATAGATAGTTCTAAATGGGAGATAATTGAAGCGGGACTAAAGGTAGTTCAAGGAA
>Ga0224506_10003233_pt1 | contig 10842 bp, 6 predicted proteins | sample SF_Jan12_sed_USG_2_FD_169108 | JGI IMG/M metagenome (GOLD analysis project Ga0224506, IMG submission 169108) | Sediment microbial communities from San Francisco Bay, California, United States - SF_Jan12_sed_USGS_8_1 | ecosystem: Environmental > Aquatic > Marine > Sediment | place: USA...
GCTTGTTCTACCCCTATATTTTGCGCAAACGCATTTGTCACGGCGGCAAATAGCCAGAACGTTCCAATTCGGTTGGCAATAAAGCCCGGCGTATCTTTGGCGCGGATAATGCTTTTGCCCATACTTAAATCGGCAAAGTTTTCTACGCGTTGCAAAAGGTTTGCATCACTGTCTGGGCCTAAAACTACTTCCAAAAGCCGCATGTAACGTGGTGGGTTGAAAAAATGTGTAATAAAAAATCTTTTTTTAATATCTTTTTCAAACCCCTCAGTCAAAACCCCAAGCGGTATGGTTGAAGTATTGGACGATATAATGGCATCAGCCTTAAGGTGGGGAATGACCTTGGCATAAAGGTCGTGTTTAATTTTTATATCTTCAAGCACCACCTCAATCACCCAGTCGCAATCTTTTATTTTATCAAGATCGTCTTCGGTATTGCCCGGGGTTATGCGTTTGGCAAATTTTGGGTGCATCAAGGGGGCAGGGTCAGTTTTTTTTAATCGTTCAATTGCATTTTTGGCGATTGTTGATCTATCGGTTGCATCCTTGGGCACAATATCCAACAACAAAACATCCGCTCCGCCATTGGCAGCCTGTGCGGCAATACCCGAACCCATTACGCCCGCACCAATAACGCAGACCTTTTTAATTTCGTTCTGTGAATTATCCTGCTTGGTCATTAGATAGACTCCAGAACAGTCGCAATTCCTTGACCGCCGCCAATACATTGTGTCGCCAACGCATATTTGCCACCATCACGTTTAAGTATTTGCGCGGCCTTGCCAGTAATTCTGGCACCGGTTGCGCCCAACGGATGACCAATGGCTATTGCCCCACCGTCAATGTTGATTTTTGAAACATCAAGACCAAGGTCACGAATGGACGCAAGCGATTGGCTTGCAAATGCTTCGTTAAGTTCAATGACATCAAGGTCGTCAACGGTTATGCCCGCACGCGCTAATGCTTTGCGTGATGATTCAACCGGGCCAATGCCCATTATTTCAGGATCACACCCCGATACCGCAAAGGATTTTACCCGTGCCAATGGCTCAAGGTTATATTTGTTGGCAAATTCTTCAGTTGTAACTAACACGGCAGATGCGCCATCGGTTAGGGGTGATGCGGTTCCAGCAGTAACAACACCATTTTCATTAAATGCTGGCTTTAAGCCGGCCAAGGCCTCAAGCGTGGTATCACCACGAACACATCCATCAACGCTAACAACACCGCTTTCGGTACGTATTGGCACAATCTCATCCGCTAATTTACCATTAGCCTGAGCACGGGCCGCTTTTTGTTGGCTTAAAAGTGCAAATTCATCTTGCTCAACCCTGGTAAGTGAATATTTTTTTGCAATATTTTCGGCCGTTTCCCCCATACCCATGTAAGCACCGGGCATGCGTTCGGCCAATTCAGGATGGGGAAGGGGGTTAAATCCAGTCATCGGAACGCGGGTCATGCTTTCGATGCCTGCGCAAATATATGCTTCGCCTGCGTTCATTTGCATGGCACCAGCTGCCATGTGGATACCTTGCATTGATGATCCACAGAACCTATTTACCGTAACCCCACCCACGCTTAACGGTAGGTCGGCCAAAAAACCAACAAGCCTGGCAATGTTAAAACCTTGCTCTCCTTCGGGGAAGGCGCAACCCATTATTAAGTCTTCTACTTGCGATGGAATTATGCCCGTTCGCACAACTAGTTCACGAACAACTTGTGCGGCTATTTCATCTGGTCGGGTTTTGGCCAACGCCCCCTTAAATGCAGGCGTAAAGGGGGAGCGAACATACCCTGCTATTACGATTGATTTCATGCGCTCTTGCTCCTTTTGTTTTGTTCTTCGTTAACCAGCTCTTTTTTTGAAAGTTTTCCAATCAGCGTTTTTGGTAACGATTTTCTAATCTCTAGTTCCGCCAATTTTTCGATTGGGTTAAGATGCGTTCCAGCAAATTCGATCAGTTCTTCAACTGAGGCACTTTGCCCGTCAATTAGTTTTACAAATGCTTTGGGTGCTTCGCCGCGATATTCATCATTGATTCCAATGACAATGACCTCGTCAACTGCTGGATGAAGGTAAAGGGCATCTTCAACGATGCGGGGATACACCTTGTAACCGGAGCATATAATCACGTCCTTCAGACGATCAGTCAGGAATATGTATCCATCTTCGTCAATTTGTCCGACATCACCGGTTCTTAGCCAGCCATCAATTATTGTTTGCGCTGTATCAATAGGGTTATTCCAGTACCCGGCCATAACCTGCGGTCCGCGCGCCACTAATTCGCCTTTTTCACCTTGGGGTAGGGGTTTTGTGGGATCATCAAGATCGCGAATTTCCACTTCGACACCAGGAAGCGCAATACCGATGGACCCATTTTTGTTTACGCCACGTGGGGGATTGCAGGTTAAAACCGGTGATGCTTCGGTAAGGCCGTAGCCTTCGACCACTACACAACCAGTCAATTTTTCAAATTTTTCTTTTACTTCGATTGGCAATGATGCACCACCTGAAACGCAATGATGAATTGAGGTCAAATCAAAATTTGAAAGATTAGGATGGTTGTTTATTGCATTGTAAATTGTTGGTACCGCCGGAAAAATAGTCGGGCGTTTTTCATGTATAACCTTTAGCACCGTATCAAGATCAAACCGCGGTAGCAGTATTAGCTCTGATCCGGTAATTAGCCCCATATTCATTCCAGCCGTCATGGCAAACACGTGGAAAAATGGTAATACACATAGAAAACTTTCTTTGCCTGGACTTGTTTTTCCCAACCACAGTTTTACCTGAAGGGCATTGGTGGAAACATTGGCGTGCGTCAACATTGCACCTTTAGGTATCCCGGTAGTTCCGCCAGTGTATTGGATAACAGCGATATCATTCATCGGGTCTATTTTTACAAGTGCGGGATTGCCTTCATTATCCAACAGGCTATCAAATGGTATATGGTGTTCATCAAAAGGCGGGCTGGCAATTTCTGAACGTTTAAAAATTTGGTAAAGAATGCTTTTGAAATTGGGGAGCGCATCAGAAAGCGAGCAAACAATAATTGATTTTACGTTTGTTGACTGAACGGCTTTTTCGACTTTGTCAAAAAGCATTTTAACGTCTAGCGTTATCATCATGCATATGTCGGAATCATTGGCTTGATGATTAATTTCATCTTCGGTGTATAAGGGATTAAAATTTACTACCGTTGCACCAATTTTTAGCACTGCAAAATATGCAATAACGTAATAAGGGCTATTGGGTAGACACAACCCAATGCGGCTGCCTTGTTGCACGCCAATTTTTTGCAAACCTTCTGCTGCGCGACTAACTTGATTTGCTACTTCATTATAAGTGTATTTGCGATCCATAAAATCTAGGCATGGCGCATTCGGTTCGCGATCTGCTGATTCTTCCAAAATTAAATATACGGGTTTTTCAACCGGCAAAAGGTTTGTATCAAGATCATCGGGGTATGATTTGGCCCAAAGTGGTTTTTGTTGATGCGCGCCCATAACGATACTCCATTATATCAATCAGTTTTTTCAACGTGTTTGATAAAGTTTAGTAACAGCTCTCGGGTGCTTCCGATATTGTCCTTAATGATACCATGTTTACTAGAGGCAATCCAATGAAGCGATTTGTCGGAAACTGATAGGTTGTCAAACACCAGTTTTGCGCCCTTTGGCTCAACTACTGGGTCGTCGTCTCCTTGTATTAATGAAACCGGAACCGTTATTTTTGATGTCTTTGCAAGTGTGTATTCGGCAAGATCAACAAGATTGGTGATGGCGCCAATGGGTATTGAGCGGTAATTGATTTCTGGGTGTTCCGGGTCATTGTCAAAAAATTCCAAAATACCATCGGTTTGCGGTAACCAACTAGCAACCCGGTTTATGGCGTTTAAAATTGGAATGAGGCTTGATTTTTTATTGCGCAAGCCAATGGCTGGCGATACCGCGCAAACACCGCCTAGTTTTTCCGGGTTTTCAGATGCAAACGCCAGCGCCAATGTGGCCCCCGTAGAAAACCCAACAACAATAACGCGCTCGCAAAATGCAGAAAGTATTTTGTGCCCACGTGCAACAGATGCAAGCCAGTCATGCCACGTCTGGTTAGCTAAATCGTGGGGCGAAGTCCCGTGCCCAGCAAGGCGAACACCCAAGACGGCAAAACCTTCATTGCATAGAATGTCGCCAAAATCTCGCAATTCGGCAGGCGAGGCCAAAAGACCATGAACTAGCAATATACCTACGGTGCTGTCTGACTTTGGTAATAAAAGATAAGGTTCACCGCTTTTGCTGGATGTTTCTTTGTTATTTATTGTAGCAAATTCCGGGGCATTGTATTTATCCCTGTTCCATTGATATGAACGAAGCTCATCATCATACATGAATGACGCAACATCCTTATCGGGTATTGTCGCGACACTATCTAACGCTGAATCAACTGTTTGATGTACTTCGGTTAATGGTTCAACTTCATTTTCATATACCATCACAGGGTTTTCAATGCGAACTTCGTCAAATTCGTATTCATTTAACATTTTGTGCATGAATTGAATTGAATCAGAACTGATGGTAATTAACTTTGCATCAGTGCAGGTACGCAAAAATCTGTCTAGTTCAAGGCAGTTACCAGAAAGAATCTTCATATAACAATCTGGGTTCAATAAACTGTGGTGTAATTGCATGCCCCGTGATGCCTGTAAGTTTTTAACCGACAGATATAGCACCATGTAAAATTCATCGAACCTAATTTCCATGCGTCCACGTTCAATCAGGGTAACAATTAGGTGCGATGCAATATGGCTAAGATTGATGGTTATGTTGGTGTACATGGCCATCATGTATTTATCACGTATGATGTTTGTTTCTTGCGATATAAGCCCTTCGATAATTTTTTCAATATAACCGTCGGAATCATCCTTAAGGCCAAACAAATCATCAAGCGAGTTAACCTTCATAAAATATCTATTGAAGACCATCTTTTCCCACCACGACCAATCGTTCTTAGTTTGGACCGGGTCACATAACCTAATGTCCATATCGGTATCTTTAAAAACAAGATTGCTTTCGATAAGAATTTCTTCAGAAAATTGACGTGATAGGTTCTTTGTAAAAAAACTTGCAAACTTGGTAATAAAGTTTTCCCTGACACGTATGGGGTAAAATGTAATGGTCCCGGGTATTATGGTGGTTTGTTTTTTGGCAAGCGCGGTAAGTTCTTCGGCGCTATCAAGGCCAAGTGCATTTACCCATCGTTCAATGCGGGCAACATCATTTTTTTTATCAAGATACAAAATTCTTTGTTTGAATATATCTAGCGTATGAGCAAGAACCGCTGCACCGCGGTGCTGTTTTCTGCGCTCAAGGGCAGTGCGCGAATAAATGCTGTAGTTGCCATCATCGTCAAGTACGCGGCGATCTTTTACCATGCCACCTTCGGGGAACATTACTATTTTACGGCCACGCAATATTTCAGCTGCTAAAAAAGGTAAAAGCCCAGGCAGATTATTGGGGACAACGCCAATGCTTTTTATAAAACTAGAAAAGGTATCGCCAGCTTTAAATATTGAGCTATCGGCAACCGAGCGGCAATAAGCACCAGTTTCTTTGTATATAATGTAGGGCGGAATGATTGTTTCAAATCTAGCAAAATGATTGAAAAGAAATATATCACCTTGGGCAAATAAACCATCTTTATGGTGAACCCTTATTTTAAGACCAAGGCGATCCTCAACGATATCAATGGCTTTACCGCACCACCTATAGGTGTCGGGGCTTATTTCTAGTGATTTTTCGTCTGCAGCAATCATTTTAGACAAATCCACCAAAGGCGCACTAAGGCTGCGGCCCGCACTGTTTGCAATTGTATACAAGTATATATGGGTAATAAAATCCAATTACCCATAGTGGTAATTATTTTTTTTAAAGCCATCCACACAAGCTAAAGAAAATATTTGTCATGGTAAAAATGTTAAGAAATAGGGTTTTTTAAGCAACAAACGGTAAAATTGGTGGCAATTTAGTAACATCTTGATGTTATATGGTAAGTGTCTTTATTGGCATTAAGGCCATATTTTGGTTTATTTGCATTAATATTATGGGGGCGGGCAAATGCAAAAAAAACGTAATAAAGTGCTTGAATTCTGCGCATGGCTATAAGGGTTGACCCTATTATTTTACCCAATGATGTGGGTAAAAAGTGGTGGCATGTCCCTGATGTACTGTGGCGGCGCAGCAAGGCTGTGCGCGAAAGACGTCTTGGCATCACCCTGAGGCGTTATATATTGCCGCTTTTGCAAAAGATTGAGGCTGTTCAGCTTAAGGAAAACCAGTCAACTAAGCTTTACCTACAAGGCAAAACCTTAGATCAGGTTGTTTCCGATCCGATTGCGCTCGAGCTTGCCATGTATATTTACGAAATGGCATTGAGCGAGGGCCTAATAAGGCACATTCGAAAAAAAGGGGAAAGGGCGGTTTCAATTCGCACTGATCTGGACAGTGCCGTCGGGAGCTGCGCAATAACACCAAACGAAGTGGCGCGAAGATACATATTAATTTTGGCCGCACCAATTATGAAAAGCGGAGGACACAGCATCAATGATATAGGTGTGTTTCTTTCTCCCTTTTTACAAACCAGAGTGCAAAGCATTAACCGCCTTAGGCTGTTGGCTAAAATTAGCAAGCCAACAATGAATGAAATGCGCCAAGCATTGCCAAACATTGAGGGGCTTTTGCAAAAAGACGAAAAATGGTTGATGACTTTATGTAGCATTGATGGCGCATCTTTTTTTAGGCCATTGCGCCATGCGCTACAAAATGAATTTCCTGAAATACTAAACTGGAGCGATGCCCTTCTTAGCGCAGCGGCAAAGAGTCTTGATCGTCCGGAAAAGATTACCTCCCTAGGGGCGACAATTCTTGAAATAAAAGATCCCGTGATGTTTGATGCATTCGGATCATGGCCAACATCGGATGATGGGGATGGAAATTTAATTTGTCGCATCACACAAATAAAAGAAATCTTGGGCGATGATTTGTTTTCCAAAATAGCAAGGGGAAGCCCTGCCTTGGTCAGGGATATTGGAACGTGGCAACAAAAAAAAATCGATATATATAAACCATATTTGGGAATGCTTACTGGCCCAGCAATGAAACTGCTTGAAGGATTGGATGAAGGGCAGGCCATTGCTATACTTGATGGTCTTGTCGAAAAATTTGATATGCCAGTTATTGCATCTGCGATGAAAAAGAAAGAGGGGCTGTTAATGGTGCAAGGCATGATAAACGAACTAAAAACAATGAATAGAAATTCAAAACAAACCCCTGATAAAATAAAGAAACTGGTTCTTGGCACGTATTTTGACGAATATATGGGAAATATAATTTCGTTTAGTTAAATACAAAAAAACCACACCATCTTAAAATAAATGGTGCGGTTTTTATTTTGTGCCTGCTGATTGGGCTATTAGTTTATTTTTTGTGGTAACTGACAAGCAGCTCAACCTCGTTCTTTGATCCCATAATAACCGGAACGCGTTGGTGCAACCCAGTTGGGTTAATATCCATAATGCGCTCATAACCTGTTGAGGCAACGCCGCCGGCTTGTTCAATTATCATTCCCATTGGGTTTGCTTCATACATTAAGCGTAGTTTACCACCTTGGGCGCGAATGCGCTCATCGATTGGGTACATGAATATTCCACCTCGGGTAAGGATTCGGTGGATTTCAGCAACCATTGAGGCAATCCAGCGCATGTTAAAGTTTTCGCCGCGCGGACCATCTGTTCCGGCCATGCATTCATCAACGTATCTTTTTATTGGTTCTTCCCAGAAACGTTGATTTGATGCGTTAATTGCAAATTCGCGGGTATCTTCGGGAACTTTCATGCCTGGATGGGTAAGAATGAATTCACCGATATTTTGATCAAGCGTAAACCCATTAACCCCATTTCCTGATGTAAGTACAAACATGGTCGATGGGCCATAAAGTGCATACCCAGCGCAAACTTGCGTAGTTCCAGGCTGTAGAAAATCCTCTACTTCCGGGTGGGTTACCCCTTCGGGGCATTTAAGTATGGAAAAAATTGTTCCAACCGAAACGTTAACATCAATATTTGATGATCCATCAAGCGGATCAAATAACAAAAGATACTTTCCTCGCGGGGCGCCCTCAGGCAAAGCGTAGGGGTCATCCATTTCTTCGGATGCCATTCCGGCCAAATGGCCGCCGATTTCATTAAACCGTAGAAAAATTTCGTTGGACAATATATCCAATTTTTTTTGGGTTTCGCCCTGAATGTTCTCGGATCCAGCGCTACCAAGAGCACCAACAAGCGCGCCATGATTGACCTGATCTGAAATAACCTTGCACGAGGTTATTATATCGCCAAGGAGCATCGAAAAATCGCCCGTACCTTGGGTGCGGCGTTGTTCCTCAATCATGAAATGGGTAATTGTTTTACGATTTGCGGGCATTTAAATTAGGCCTTTATTCTGCTGGAGATAACAAGGTAGCGCTGATTTAAACAATGATTGTGATTGTGCCAACACCCCGACGAGGGAGCGGCCCTACCCTTTTGTGGGGGGGGTGGCAATTACACCAATAATGAATCACTGCGCCAAACTGGCTAATTCGCGTCTGGATGCATCAAATTGGCGAAGTTTCACTACCCCGGTGGCAAGTGATTTTTCAAAATAATTACGTGCTTTTTTGGTGTCGCCCTTAAGAAGGGCGTATTCGCCGATAAAGAAATACCCGGCACATCTGCGCTCCTGCAAGCCAGATGAGCTTCCGTCCTCAATGGCCTGAAGAATCTGAGCTTCGGTTAATTCGCCCATATAATATCTGATGATCTGTCCAGGCCAAGACGAAAGCTCGTCGTCTTGGCTGTCTATTTTTAGGTCTTTTATGCTGTCAATTATTGTTTTGCTGCCGGATTTGTTTTTTGCAACAAAAGTCCAGACGTGGATATATAATCTGAAATCATTTTCAGCAAGGTTGAGGGTGGCTTTGAAATCCCTTGTAGCATTAAGTGGTTTTCCGGAAAACAATTCAAGATACCCACGACTAAACAAGGCACCCGCATGATTTGCCTTTGCCTTGATTGAGTTGCTATAGCTAGCAATAGCATTGCCATCTTGGTTATTTTTTTCTTGCGCCCAACCCAAGGCAAACCAACCATCAGCAAAGCCTGGCTCCATTTCAACCGCAACAGAAAAATCTGCAATTGCCTGATTAAATAGACCTAAGTTCATGCTGTTCCAGCCACGATCAAGATAATCAGAAGCGCTGTTTAACATAGGCAGGCTAGGTTTTAGTTTTTGTATCTGTGTTTTAGTTTCAATTTTTGCTGCTAGAGTTGGTACGCGCGCCACGGTTGATCCCGGAACACGCTTTGGTTCTGGTGCAACCGATACTTTGTTAATGGGTTGTGACGCCGGGGCGGGGGCCTCGTTTGTGGATGCATCAGGTTTTGGAATATCCGCATTAACCGGATCTGCAGCAATTATTGGAGATGGTTTTTCCGGTGTTCTTTCCGGTGATATTTCTGGTGGTTTAATTTCTGTCTTTACTTCTTGGCTAATTATTGGCGCGGGCTTTGGCGCGGGCTTTGGCGCGGGTTGTGGGGCGGTTGCACGTTCGCTTGGCGCAACATCGTTAGCAGGGGTGGCATCTGGCGCAGAAGGGGTTAGCGCCATTTCAGTTGCGGCCTCAGGCGCCGCTTTTACCGATGAGGGCTCTTCATCGCTCGGCATGAACAAGACTACCGTCACAATAATGGCGCTGAGCACAAACCCACCGGCAGCAATTTTTAAACTAATTTGCTTTGTTTCATTTTCTTTAAATTCGACATCGGCACTGGCCGAGGTAATTGTCGGCACCTCTCCACGTTTTCGTTCTTGGTCAGATTTTTTAAGTGCATCAAGAATATAAGACATGGCTATTACTGATCCTCCCAGACAATGCTAGGCCCATTAATTGCGCCAACAACGCCAGTTATTCTTAAAAGTGTTTCTGGTCCAACAATTCCATCAGGATCAATATTATAATTTCTTTGAAAGGACATTACCTGTGCTTGCATGGTGGTGCCAAAAAATGGGCTCCCTCGTCCTTCACTGTCTTGCGCGCCATCACCAAACCCTGCCATCGCTAACAGTTTGCGCACGGCGATTACGTCGCTTCCTTCAACACCAACCGAAAGGGGGCGGATAAAAAATTCTGGCTGTTTCCATAAAACTAGATAATCGCCCTTCCAGCGAATGGATAGGGCATTAGTCGTCATTGTTATCTGGCGTTCACCAAATTCAATTGTTAGCAAATCATCGCCATCAACAACCTTTATTTGTGTAACCACGCCATAAACGTTTTCCCCACTGGGCAGTGTAAACGATACCAACGCAGGCCTATTCATAGACCTTATGCCTTTTATGTTTGAAATTCCCTGTACACAAGAAAGACCGCCACTTTTTGCTTTGTCACATTGGGTTAGCCCTGACATTCGTAAATAATCTTTCCCCCAAAGATTGAACAGGCGAATAAATGCCGATTCTGGCGTCCCTTTTTTTAATATTTCAGATAATATATCTGTTTCGCTGTTTTCATCGTTAAATACTAATTCTTGATTTTCAGCAGGTGCCTGTTGTTCGGCGGCAATAATTGCATCTTCGCTTGGTGATATTTTTTCATCAGTGGGTGGTGTCACCACATTGGTTTGACTAATTTCTGTATCTGCAATTTCTTTGGTTGCTTTCTCGGCAGTAATTTCGTTTGTGGTGTTTTCCACATTGGTTGTGGCAAATGCAGGGGGTTTATTTTTTATTGGTGTATTTGTTTTGCGATCA
>Ga0224506_10003234_pt1 | contig 10841 bp, 12 predicted proteins | sample SF_Jan12_sed_USG_2_FD_169108 | JGI IMG/M metagenome (GOLD analysis project Ga0224506, IMG submission 169108) | Sediment microbial communities from San Francisco Bay, California, United States - SF_Jan12_sed_USGS_8_1 | ecosystem: Environmental > Aquatic > Marine > Sediment | place: USA...
CGAACAACTTCAACAACAATATGATGCTAAAGATGAAAAAGATTATGCTCGCATGGAACGTCAGGCCAATGATTATCGACGCGCAATGTCAGCCTGTTTAGAAGGTCGTGATTATACCGTTCGTTAAGTCATTGTGAATGACACTAGCTCACTTAATAGATATGAGAATTAAATTATGAAAAAGAATAAATTAATTAGCATGATAATTTTATTATTTACTTTGTTATCTCTGATGTCATCACAGGTTTATGCAGATAGAAATAAACATGACCGTTACGAAAAAAAATCTAAACATTACTTAAAACAGCCTATACCAAAAGGTTATCGTCATGATAATCGATTTCGCCACGATCGATATTACCCCTCAAGTGGATTTAGGTTTAATAACTTGCCTCGCAGACACTTCGAAATCAGATACCATAATCGTCCATATTTTTACAGCCGGGGTATATGGTATTTAAGAACAGGTGCTCAGTTTATTGTGACTGTTCCACCAATTGGCATCGTTGTACCTTTTCTTCCCCCGTTTTACACTACTTTATGGGTAAGTGGTATTCCCTATTATTACGCTAATGATGTGTATTATATCTGGCAACCAGACAGGAACGGTTATGTTGTGACAGAACCACCACAAGATATCAATGAACAAGAAACACAAACTCTGCCAGAACAACTCTTTGTCTATCCTAAACAAGGACAAAGTGAAAAGAAACAATCAGATGATCGCTATCAATGTCATCGCTGGGCCGTTGAGCAAACAGCATATGACCCAAGTCAACCACCTAAAAATTTATCACTACAAGCTTTAAACAGAAAACGTGAAAATTATCAAAAGGCAATTAAAACTTGTCTGGAAGGACGTGGTTACAGTGTGCGTTAATTAGCATCATATAAATTAGTGTTGAAGAACCCGATTTGGTTTTGTTAAATTTATACTTATAATACAACTTACCGATGAAGATATTTAAATAATTAATTAGTGTTGTTTTAAACGGTAATAATTATACCGATTTATTTGCGTTACTAATTAATACATCCATCATCATTTCTGATGCACCCAAATGAGATGATATTTTGATAGAAATATCAGGATAAATCTTTTTCTCAGCGTTAACGATATTAGGAATATCTTCTACCACATGTCTGCCTGAATTTAAAAAGTACGGTAATATGATAATTGATGTCGCTCCCTCATTCACACATTGTTTAATGCCATCAGGAATGAGCACTTCTGCTAACTCAAGGAAAGCCGGCTTGACTATCTCAAACTCACCATCACAATGTATTTTAAGTTTATTAGACATATCAACTACTTCTTCATTAGACTTTTCTCGCCTACTTCCATGCGCTACCAATAATAGAGCTTTCATATATTTATTCTCTTTAATTTAAATATAAATTGAAATTATAATAAGTGTTGGCAGCGATTATTCGGCTTAACGAGCAACATATGCACATCACTTATAACCCGCTCAATGAAACCACCTTCACAATAACATAAGTAAAACTCCCACATCTTTAAGAACTCCTCGCTGTAACCTAATTTTTTAACCTCATCAATATTAACGTCAATATTTTTGCGCCAATGATTGAGTGTCGTTGCATAATGTGGGCCTATATCATTGAGTTTATACAAACGTAAATCACTCGAGTGAGTTATTGCCTGTTGCATAGCAGTTATCGATGGGATACAACTACCCGGAAATATATATCGCTTTATAAAATCAACTGACGTTTTTGCCGCTTCATACTGCTGATCAGCTATCGTTATCGCCTGTAATAACATCATTCCAGAAGGTTTTAACAACTCACTACATTTATTAAAATAAGTCTCATAGTACTGATGCCCCACTGCTTCGATCATTTCAACAGACACCAACTTGTCAAATTTTCCTGTTAAATGACGGTAGTCTTCAAAAAGAACGGTGATCTTATCAGTCAACCCTTCTCTTTCTACACGCTCACACGCGAGATTGTATTGTTCACGCGATATTGTTGTTGTTGTAACATTACATCCATATTTTTTCGCAGCATGAATCGATAAAGCACCCCATCCAGTACCAATTTCAAGTAATTCATCTGAATCTTGCAAGTCTAAATTCTTACAAATTTCATCTAAACGATTAATTTGCGCATCATATAACGACATATTTTCATCACTGAATATCGCCGATGAATACATCATTGTTTCATCAAGCATAATTTTGAACAGGTCATTTCCGATGTCATAATGTGCAGCAATATTTTTGCGACTGCCTTTTTGTGTATTTCGGTTAAACCAATGAAGAATTTTTTGAATCGGAACGGTGATGTACGCAAAACCACTCTCAATCGTATCCAGCGTATCTTTATTCTTTGAAAATATTCTAATCAGATCAGTTAAATTATTTGTAGTCCAATATCCGCACATGTATGCTTCACTCGCGCCTATTGAACCACCAAAACATACATCAGCATAAAATCTCGAATCTATAACATCCAGGGTCACCGATAGAGCACAATCATCAGTCTTATTTCCAAAATGATATCTTTCATCTCCGTCATTAATTGTTATTTCACCTAACATAATTAATGAAAACTGCTTCAAAAGTACTTTTTTAGCAATACCATCAAGTCTTCTTGGTTTAATTGTGTTCCCAGGTTTAATAGAAACACCAGCGTTAGTATTTTTCATAACGGAAATATTTGTATTTAGTTCTGATTTCGTTGTGCTCATAATATAATCATCTATAAGACGCCTCTTTCGGTTTTATTTCCAATATCTTTAATGTGGTCGTAAACAGGATTTTTTTTCAAAAATAGTTTGAATGCCTGCCAATATATCCCTGATATCACTTTCACTGTAATCAATGGGAAAATTATTAATACTCTGGCACATTGATATGAAGACATTTCTTTTTTATTTAATTGAAGTGTAGCGTCGAATATTTTTTTATCATTATCTATATTAATCATATGCACATTTAGTTTTTCACCGGGCTGTATAAAACGCCAGTCGTATTTCAAATCCATATGCATAAAAGGTGAAACATGAAAATCTTTACTAAAATCAAAGCGTAAATCTTCATCTATATCTTTAACGTTTAATACATAACTGTGTCGTTCTTTCCATGGTGTATTTGTTATTTCAGCAACAATTGTTTTTACATATGTATCTTTTTTATCGAAGCAGTAGTAAAAGGTGACTGGATTAAATACATAACCAAAATACCGTAAATGCGTTAACATCCTCACTGGACCTTCAATTTTACTCCCTGTCTCTTCAAATACTCTTTTATTAACTGCATCCTTTATCGTTAGCGATGAATCTCCGATATAATCTTCCCGTTTCATTCTGACAATTGCAGTGCGTTTGCCTGACCAAAACCACCGTTTATCAAATACACTATCCAATTCATCTAAATCAAGATAAACCATATAGAGTTTATATATAAACTCGTTTGTAGATGGAGTAAATCGGCGATGCCTAACTTGCCCTTCGTATATGCAACTGTGCATTACTTTTTTCCTCAAAATGTTTCAGTGCCTGTAAAGCACTCCAGACTCCATCTTCATGGAAGCCAAAGCGCCAATAAGCACCACAAAAATAAGTATGTTGTTGACCATTAATTTCTCTTTGTTTTTTTTGTGCAGCTATACCGTCCGGAGTAAAGATGGGGTGTGCATATTTTATCTTTTTGATAATCTTGTTCGGGTTAATTGCGTCTTCATTATTAAGGGTTACACAAAATTCTTCATTTGAATCTAAAGACTGCAAAATATTCATGTTATAAGTTAAAGCAACTTTATCTTGTTTGTTTCCGAGGATATGATAATTCCAGGCCGCCCAAGCCAGCTTTTTTTTAGGCAAAATTGATTTATCAGTATGCAATATCGCTTCGTTTTGCTGATAAGGTATTTTACTTAAAACAGATTTTTCTATTTCTGAACTATCATCTAACATAGCCAGCGCTTGGTCACTGTGTGTAGCGATAAAAACTTCGTCAAAATACTGCACATAGCCATTTTGCAAAATCAATTCCACACCATTCACAGATCGCTTAACTGACTTTACTGAAAATTCAGTGTTAATTTTATCCGAAAATGATGAGGTTAATTTTTTAACATATTCTTTTGAGCCACCTTTAATGACATACCACTGTGGCCGGTCATTAACACTTAGCATGCCATGATTGTGAAAGAAACGAATAAAAAACCCAGCTGGAAACGCCATCATTTGCTCAGGATTCGCTGACCATACGGCTGCGCCCATCGGTATTAAATATTGCTCAATAAATTTTGAGCCATAATTTCTTTCTGATAAAAATTCACCGAGTGATACATCCGCATTTCCTAACTTAAGCTCTTCTACTGATTCTTTATTGAAACGCAAAATGTCTTTTATCATTCTGTAAAAGCTAGGTTTGAATAAATTTGAACGTTGTGAGAATAATGAATTCAATGTAGTCCCATTATATTCAAGTCCGCTTTTTTCACATTTCACACTAAAACTCATATTCGATGGCTGCACCTCAACTTCAAGTTCTTTAAGGAGTTTTGTGAAATGAGGATACGTTTTATTATTAAAAACTATAAAACCTGTATCTACAGCATATTCACTGCCATTCATCAATATGTCATGTGTATGAGAATGTCCACCAACATAATCATTTGCTTCAAATACTTTAATGTCATGTTTTTTATTTAAATAATATGCAGCAACATTACCGGCGATACCTGTTCCTATGATCGCTATCTTCATTTTTGCACCTCCAAATCAGAAACTTTTTCTTTTATACGATCAGGCAACTCTTTTAAATCCCATATCAAACCACACTTTTCGAATGACTTTAAAATGTAGTAAGTGAAATCAATTTCCCACCAGGTAAAGCCCTGACGCGCTGTACATGGATAATAGTGATGATTATTGTGCCATCCTTCACCTAATGTAATGATGGCTAAAAACCAATTATTCCGACTATCATCTTTTGTTTTAAAACGACGACTGCCGATAGTATGAGCGAATGAATTTATTGTGAACGTTATGTGATAAAGGAAGAGTGTTGACACAACAAAACCCCAGATAAACATTTGCCAGCCATTTGTATTTAATTCCGGATAAAAATTATATAAAAACTCACCAAAAACAAATAACCCGGTTCCCAGCACAACAGGCATTACTACATCAAAACGGTCGATAAATTTAAGTTCAGGAAACTTAACAAAATCTTTAATGTAATCTAGCTTAGGCGGGAAATTCTTTTTAGCTAAAAACCATCCCATATGACTCCACATAAAACCATGCTGTTTAGGAGAATGTTCATCATTGCCATTATCAGAGTTTTTATGATGTAGCCGGTGGTGTGAAGCCCACCATAACGGTCCTCTTTGCACAGCACTTGATGCAAGTAATGAAAATATAAATTGAGTTACCCTGGAGGTCTTAAAAGCTTTATGCGAAAAATAGCGATGATAAAAACCTGTAATCGCAAACATACGCACTAAGTACAATATAAACGCAGTAGTTACAGCGATAGGACTCCAACCAACAAGAAAAACAAACAACACTGATAAGTGAAGAACCACAAAAGGAATCGCCCTAATCCAGTCTACTTTTAATTTCCCAGGCTCACTTTCAATGTTTTCAATTGCATAGGCATCAAACCAGCGTACTACAGCCTGAAGTAATGAGCCCGCGCTTTTTTTTGCATGACTCATTTCGCTCTAACCTTTAGTGGTTGTTGCGGCACACGTTTTATTTTAGAAATATCATAATGACTATTTTCAATAATACGTATTAACTCATTGTACTTTTTAGACTCGATCTCAGGGGTTCTTGACATAACCCAGACATAATCACGTTTAATTCTTCCAATAATTGTGTGCTGATATTTTTCATCAACATACAATATGCGATAATCTGATTTAAATGGCCACAAAAATTGCATTTCCCATATTGCATTTGAGTTATCATCTGTGACAAAGCCGATGGGGTTATAGGTTTTTTTAGTACCATCAAAACTATCCGCATTAAAAGTAAATGTTGTTGCAATCGAACCATCTTTGTTTTTTTTATATGACTCCACAGCATTATGTGCCCCCTCTTCGATAAAAGTAGGGATGTTTGCAAATACATACCAATCACCCATAAAGCGATCAAGGTCTACATATCTTTCCACTTTAATCGGCTTATAACTTGTACAACCTATTAGCGACACCATTCCAATAATTACAATTAAATTTTTCATAAAAATCATTCACTTTATTTGATAACGTAATGTTGTACCGTCTTGAGTTGTCGAGTTTAAAGCTACCCAATCACCACTTTCCGAATACCACAAATCAATATTAAAATCGTCTGATTTAACCTTGTATCTTTTTGTACTTAACATTTTATTCCTAACCAGAATTTTTTCAGTTGAAATAAAACTTATCTCAACATCCACTATCTCTCCTGTTTGCGAATTGAGTAAATAATCACTGTCTAAAAAACGCATATCCCAGTAAGCAAAGGTATTTACACAGCCTTCTATCTCATCAATACCGTGCTTAGTATCAACCTTAAATACATCATCATTAACCATCCCTACAACCTTAAATTTCTCGCCATTATCATCTGTTGTAGATTCAATTGAACTAAGGCAGGCATCTTTCCATATTTCGATATTTTTGTGTTTATAGCTATAAACATTAATAAAAAGAATATCGATATTAAAATCAGCTTCAATCATGATTTTATGCATATCACCTACTTTTTCGGCATTAAAATGATGTTCACCGATTTGCTGATCGCCATAGTAAACCTCAAACTGCCAGGAATTAACTGCATATAAACTTTCATTCCAACCAACAATTAATAAAGCGATTGATATAATGTTTATTAACTTTTTCATAACCAATCCTTTATTCTTTAACCGTTCCAGGGAAAAAGGCATTCGTTATGTCAATATATTTTTGATATTCAGGTCTTCTTTTGACGATAGTATCTTCAAGCATTACCACGCCGGAAAACTTTAACAACAACCAGGACATTAAAAGAGGTGATACTATTATCCACCAGGGCCCTGAGTTAAAAGCGTAAATATAAAACCCCCACCAAATTAAAAACTCACCAAAATAATTTGGATGACGTGTATTTCTCCATAAACCTGTATTCATCACTTGATCTACATTACTTTCTTCCGATTTGAATTTTGCCAGTTGCCAATCAGCTATTGACTCATATAAAAAACCTATACTCCAAACCAGAATTGCTACATATTCCATAAGGCCCACTGTTCCAACCACACTTTGTTCATTCATTACCGAGGCAACAGGCAATGATATAATCGCAGCTAATAACGCCTGAAAAACAAATATAATAAACAGACTTTTTAATCCAAAATTAGGCGAATACTTTTTCCGTATATCTTGATAACGCCTATCTTCAGGTTCACCCCAGTTTCGCCATGTTAAATGTATTGCTAAACGTAACGCCCATAGAATCAACAAACCAAAGAAGATGTTCGTTTTCAAATCAGAAACTTCATTAATGAAAAAGTAATAAATTCCTGAAGTTAAAAACATCAACGACCAGGCGCTATCAACAATACTGACATCTTTTAAAATAAGACTAAGTAACCAGGTTAACGCTGCAAATAAAACAATAATGTATACCCCATCTATATAGAGAGACCAGTTCATATCAATTTTCCATCTATCATTTTTTCTCTGCTTACACCAGTCTCAGATAATTTTAATAATAATGGTGTAAACACTGCCCAGCCAATTGATAATGCAACAAGTGCATTAAGTTCATAAATAAAATACACCGCACCAAGTTTTACCCCAGCGTAATATGCAAGCGGGCCGGCGATTGCTCCGAACAGTGAAGCTAATGCTAACTTTTCTTTCATCCAACTTAACGATGAATTTATCGTAATCGCAAACAATGCCCACATTAAGACAATCCAATACGGCGCCATAAAATCAAACACCATGCCTGACTGGTATGTTATCCATCCTATTGAGACCAGAAGGCTATCCCATATAAAACCAATCATCATTGCAATAAAAATCATTCTTAATTCCTGCCTATATTGTTTAGATATAAACACATGCGTACCAAGAATCACTAATGATATAAAAGCACCAAAATAAGGAAGACTACTTGCAGCTGTCAGTACGCATGCAAACCAACCTACCTGAAATAAAATTATATTGATTACTATTTTTTTCATTTTAGTTTTTAACGTCATTGTTTTGAAACAAATAGTGACTTACCCACCATTCCTGTCCCTTGTTGTAGCCAAATAATTCTGCACAAGCCATAAAGAACATACGCCATCTCGACCACCATATTTGTGCTGCTGTGTGACCATATATATTTTTGAATAAAGGAAACAATATCTCTTTATTCATATCCATGTTTTCTAACCATGCGTTAGCTGTTTTTTCATAATGCCGGCCATCCCAACGCCAACGTTGGATAAAATTCAAATCTTTTTGAAATGCCAAAGGAAGATCATCACTTGGCATGATACCGCCAGTGAAGAAATAACGACTCATCCAATCACTTGGGCCGTTATCCGAAAACTCGTAGGTCGCCGTTTTGTGTACAAAGATGTGCTTAAAAAAATAACCTTCTGGTTTTAGCCATCGCGAAACATTTTCATACAATTGTTCCCAGTTACGCATGTGCTCAAACATTTCAACTGAAACAACGCGATCAAACGAATTTTCATCAATATCAAAATCATTCATATCACATGTAATAATATCGATATTTTTAAGACCGTTTTCTTTTGCAAGTAATTCAATATGTTCACGTTGTGAATGCGAGTTAGATACCGCAGTAATATGAGCGTTAGGATAATGTTCCGCCATCCACAATGTAAGAGAACCCCAACCACAGCCTAGTTCCAGAATTTTATGACCATCTTGCAACCGTGCATGTTCACACGTTTTCGCTAAGCCTTCTCTTTCTGCTTCATTTAATGTTGTTACGCCTTTAGGCCAATAAGCACCGCTGTATTTTTTTCTTGCACCTAATGTGATTTTATAAAAATCAGCTGGCACCTCATAATGCTGTTCATTAGCTTTTTCAGGAACAAGTGCAATCACCGAATCTTTCATCTGTTTGATAAATTGACTATGCATTTCAGCCATTAATTCTATATCGGTACTATGTATTTCTTTTAAACGTTGCTTGAGTAATAGTCTTATACCTCTGCGTAATACAGCATCAGGCATTATTCCTTGCTCAGTTAAATCAAAAGCGAGTTGACTTACTGTATTCATATTCCACACTCCAAATTTTCATTAAAATGTTTACTATCTTTTCATTCAGTTTGATTTACATTACAGAACGTAATGCAAGCTGTTCCGGAAAAGGGTTAAGATAATGTTGCTTTTCAATATAAGGCTGCGGATATAAACGCATGTAATGTCGTAACATTGTTACCGGCGTAATCAATGGAAGCTGCTGCTGCCGATAAGCTTCAAATACACCTAATATCTCTTTCTTATCTTCATGACTTAATACATTTTTTAGGTAGCCTAAAATATGTAACAAAACATTAACTTGTTTACCCTTTGAAGGAATAACAGCCATTACTTGCATGAAACGATGAATATACTTCTCTCGGTGCTGAGCTAAATTATCTGCCGTAGTCGCTGCTACTAAGCGCCCCAATTCCTGGTAGTAATGACTACCTCGGGCCATCAACATCAATTTGTGCTGAGAATGAAATCCGATTAAGCCATGAACACTGTTATCTATATTTTTCCAACGTTGATAAGCGAAAATACGTTCAATAAAATTTTCACGTATACCTGCATCATTTAATCGTCCTTCTTCCTCGACGGGTATAAGCGGATAACGATCCATAAAAGCTTGTGCAAATATACCTGTTCCTATTTTTTCTCTGTAACCATGGTTATTAATGACTACAGGTACTTTATACACACCACAACTTGGAGAGTTCTTTTTAAAGATAAAGCCATCTAAATGGCTCAGGTCGTTCATCTTTTTGCCTGCAAAATCATTCATTTTTTTGGTTACATCTTCATTGTCACCTTTACTCATAACCAGTCGAATCTCTTTACCATTCGAACGTAATTGCATTGCGGGTCTTGGGATAGCAAAACCTACTTCTACTTCCGGGCAAACAGAAATACACTCAATATGACTGGCAAGCGAAAACTGAATGAAGTTATCTTGCTTATGACCACCATCAAATCGAACAGGCATTCCAAGTAAACAACTACTTATACCTAAACGTGGTTTCTGTCCTGTTATTCTCAATTCTTTGTCTAATAATTCAGCCATACATTTAATACCTGTGTACAAGAAAAACTGTTAAATAAATTTCGAAATCAGATGCCTTTAAGCACAAAACTAATTAGATCAAACACTTATGCTGTAATGACTTACTAATTAACCAAGTAAATTACTCAAGTTAAAATAATATTAGACATGAAACTTGTACATGTCAAATAATGTTGTACAATTAATTTATGAAAAAGCTAAATCTGAAAAATCATCAGAGTTTAAATATGGTTTCGTCAGTTGAAAAAGACTTGTTTCCTATACGGGTTTTGTCTGAAAAAACGACTGTAGGGACGTCTACACTCAGAGCATGGGAAAGGCGCTATGGTTTATTGACTCCTGAACGCACCCCAAAAGGACATCGTTTATACTGTGAGAGGGACGTAAAGAGGGTTCATAAAATTCTTGAGCTACTGGATGATGGGCATTCTCTTCCAGCCATAGCAGACATGTTAGCAGCGAACGAAAATGTTGAGAGCTATAAAATCACTATGCCAGTGAAAATGAATTTTGATGAAACCATTTCTGTATGGAATGAGTTAGTCGAAAAAAC
>Ga0224506_10003235_pt1 | contig 10836 bp, 6 predicted proteins | sample SF_Jan12_sed_USG_2_FD_169108 | JGI IMG/M metagenome (GOLD analysis project Ga0224506, IMG submission 169108) | Sediment microbial communities from San Francisco Bay, California, United States - SF_Jan12_sed_USGS_8_1 | ecosystem: Environmental > Aquatic > Marine > Sediment | place: USA...
ATGGTTATCTTGTTGGCAACCTTCCCAAACAGCCAGCTGCAGGGAAACTGGAATATAAAGTGATCCTCGCTTCTCAAGATAGTGAGGTTTCGCTGTCCGGAGAAAAACCGGTGATCGTCCGCTTCAAAGACCCTGTCCCTGACGCTATTCTCATTCCCCATGTCATCATCATGTTTCTGGCGATGGTGTTTTCAACACGGGCTGGAATCGAAGCCCTTAATCCTAAAGGGAATCCAAGAAAACTGGCGCTCTGGACAGCAGGGCTCCTGCTCGTGGGCGGGTTTATCCTCGGTCCGCTGGTCCAGAAATTCGCGTTCGGCCAGCTCTGGACCGGGTTCCCCTTAGGATTCGACCTGACAGATAACAAAACACTTATCGCCATGATCGGCTGGATAGCGGCTGTAATCGCCGGACGGGGCAATAAACCCGCCCGCTGGTGGGTCCTAGGAGCTTCGATCCTGCTTTTTGCGGTCTATCTCATCCCCCACAGTCTTCTCGGCTCAGAGCTGGAATACACCGACTCAAGCGTCTCATCTCTGTTTCTGAAAGAATCAGGCCCGTTGTCTCCGCCGAATCATGCAGGGTAAGAGAAAGGAGCATCTGGCAGTTTTATTTTTCGATAAGCTCCAGGTAAGAGCGCGTTTAAACTAAGGCAAAAAACCAAAATCAAGCCAGAATTCATCCTCTTATTCGGCCCGTTACTTCACCTTAAAAACAACGTTAACCGAGAATACGACCGGAGTCAGCTTCCCTTCCCAAATAAACGGCTCGTAGACCCACTGTTTGACAGCATCAACAGCGGCCTTATTCAACAAAGGAATTGACTTCAAGACCATTACTTCTGTAACCCTTCCATGGATATCCACTCTAACACCTAATAATACTGTTCCCCTAACTAAAGCCTGACGGGCGATTTCAGGGTAGACCGGCGGTACTTCCTTTATGATCCGAGGCGGCTTGATCTCCCCGACTGCGACAACAGCACCCTCGGCGAATTCTTTGAGTTCCTCTTCTGTGGGAGGGGGTGGAGGCGAAGGCAGAGCACCCTTCTTGGGAGGTGGCGGTGGCGGAGGTGGCGGCGGAGGCTTGAGTTTCCCATCAGGCCCGATGACACTGGTAACATGGAAAGAGAGAAAATAGGGTTTGCCCTCTCTGTCCTCAAACCCGAATACCGCTGCATTTCCTCCGGGGAGAGTAATGGCTGTCGTCAATATGTTCTTTTTCTTGTCTTCGAGAACCTCATTCACAGCGATTACGAATTGGCCCATTCCCTTCCACTCACTCAAAGCGATGATGATGTAATACTCCTTGCCGTTTAGGCGAAAATAATGGCTGACTTGGTCTGGTTTTAAACCCAGCTCCAATTCTGTTTCAGTCAGCAAGCTCACATCCTGCAGATTAAAAACTCTTTGAATTTTTTCTCTCTCTTCTTCCAGTTTAAACTCGGTCTGGATGGTCGCCGAGACTGTGGACTGGAGGAAAGAAGAAGTCACAAATCGAAGCGGCTCAGCCGTGCCTTCCTTAGCCCCTTCGTACACTCTCAACTTGATGTTCAATTTTTCCGATGCCTGAAGATGAAGGAAAGAGACGGCAATCATTAAGCAAAAAAATAAAACCATCTTTTTCTTAAACATGGCTATCCTCCCTTGTGTCTTTCAATTCTTTTATGTCTTTTTCTCAACCCAGACAAAGTATGTCTTCGAATCAAGCGGATGATAGACAAAAGCCTGGGCTGGCTCGTTATCAATCTCGATTGAATTGATCTGGAATTGTTCGGCGAAGGGTTGCTCAGGACTCCCCTTCCCCGGTTCAAAGGCAAGATACAGCCAAACCGCTCCAACCAGCACTATGAACAAAAAAGCCGTGGCTAACGCCCATCTCCACCGGCGCTGTGCCTGAGGCTTCTGTCCCTTTCTCTCATCCATCCGCAATTTTATCGCTGGCCAGACACCCTCCAGGTTCTCGATCTCGCTTTCAGAGACTAATAACTGTCGTGCTTCCTCGGTGGTGGCCAGCTTGTTCCGGCATGCTGCACAGTTCTGGATATGACGGCGAACCAGAAAATCCTGCCATCTTTTTATCGGTAAAACTGAAAAGAGAAAATCAATGAATCTGCATTTAAACATGCTCTTTCTCCAGTAAAGATTTGATCTTTTTTCTGGCTTTGTAGAGATGAACCCTGGCTGTGCTGGGGGAACACCTCAGCACTTCGGCTATCTCCTTCCCCGTATATCCTTCGACAGCCCAGAGGTAAAGTGAGCTCCTTTCTTTGGGGCTCAATTTCTCCAGCAGCCTATGCGGCAAAGGATTCTGTTTCGAAAAGCTCAGGGCCTGGGAACCAGACAATTCTCCGGCTTCCTCCCCTTTTGCCTTTTTAAAAAAAATGAAAAACCGCCGCCTTTTTCTCAATTGGTCGAGACACCTCTTGTAAAGGATCGAAAAGAGCCAGTTGGAGAAACTCCTCTTGAAATCAAACTTATTCAAATGGCTGAAAGCCTGCAAGAAGGCTTCCTGACAGGCATCTTCAGCGTCTTGCCGGTTTCCGAGAATGTTCAAAGCCAGAGCCATTGCCTTTCCTCTGTATTTTTCCACGATCACTTTAAATTTATCCGTTTCTCCACGCAGACATTCCCTTAATAACTGACTGTCATTCATGCGGTTCGTTTTTTTCACTTCTATTACGCCCGTTCCTCAAAAAGTGTTTATGAACAATCCTAAAAAAAATAATAACATATACAACTGTATTTTGCCTTTTGACTTTTTCGGTTTGATTTTCTATCTTTATAATCTCCATGGTAAATCCACATGCAACAGGGAAAAAGTAAAAACTGGCTTTAAAGCCTGGCACATTGCCTTGTCTTTTAGCCAGGTCTTAATAAAATCTGAGTCAATGAGGAGGTCGAAATGATAAGGAAAACAAAATGGGCTCTGGCAGTTGTCTTGATGCTCTTCTTAGTCATCCCCAGCTTCTCCTTTCAGGAAGAACAGAAAGAACAAGCTGAGCTTAAAGCGCCAAGGCCGATCGGGCTGAAAGACATTCTTGCCTGGAAAAACATAAGGAGCTCTGTTATCTCGAATGACGGCCAGTGGTTTGCCTACATGCTTTCCCCTACCAAAGGTGACAGTGAAGTCATTATCAGGCAGACAACGGGAGAAAAAGAATACAAGTTTCCTGTGGGTGAAGTCTCGGGATTCTCGTTTGGCGGCCTTGCTTTTTCCGAGGACTCCAAGTGGCTGGCTTACATGATTTATCCTGATGAAAAGGAGGCAAAAGCGCTCAAGATGCAGAAGAAAACTCCTTATAACAAAGTGGGATTGCTGAACCTTTCTTCGGGTGAAAAGGTCGAATTCGAGAAAACGAAGAGCTTTCAATTCTCGGGTGAGCGCTCCGAATGGATTGCGCTGCACAGGTATCCGCCCGAAAGCCAGGCGAAAGAAAAGGAAAAATGGAGCGGGTCGGATATGATCCTCCACGAGCTGGCCACTTCGAAGGAGCTTAACATCGGGAATGTCTCCGAATTCGCCTTTGACAAAAAAGGAATCTGGCTGGCATGGATCGTCGATGCTGAAGAAATGAGCGGGAACGGGATCCAGCTTCGAAACATGCAGACAGGAGTTGTCGTCTCGCTCGATAACGATAAAGCCGTCTACAAAAGGCTGAGCTGGACAGAAGAAGGAGATGGGCTGTCTGTCTTGAAAGGCAAAGAGGACGAAGACTATGAAGACAAGCTCTACAGCGTCATCGGGTTTACCAACTTCTCCAAAGGATCACCCCAGAAAATCGTTTATGATCCCAAAGAGGATAAGAACTTTCCAGAAGATATGACCATCAGCCCGAACAGGACTCCTGAATGGACCGAGGATTTTTCCGGAATCCTGTTCGGTATCCATGAGGCCAAGAAAAAAGAGGATAAGAAAGACAAGGAAAAGGAGAAAGAGGAAGAAGCGAAGGACAAGCCCAAAGAAGCTCCTGAGAAGGAGGAGCCAAAGAAAAAACCCTCACCCAAAAAGGAAGAAGAAGAGGAGTACCCTGACCTCGTTATCTGGCACTGGCTCGACAAAAGGCTTCAATCCATGCAACAGGTCCAGGAGAACAGGGATAAGAATTTCAGCTTTCTCTGCGTCTACCGGGTCAAAGAGCGAAAGTTCATCAGGCTCGCTGACGAAGAGGTGAGACAGGTGGTGGCAGCGCCCCAGCACCGCTGGGCGATCGGCCTCGACGACCGGGAGTATGAGCTGACGGGCAACCTCGAAGGCCGGCGTTACCAGGATGTCTATGTGATCGACTTGAAGACAGGAGACCGCAAGCTCACTCTCAAGAAATGCCGCTGGTACTTCGGTCCTTCTCCTGACGGAACGCACTTCCTCTATTATGAGGACGGTCACTACAATACCTATGACATGGCCACTGGGAAAAAATACAACATCACCAAGGACGTCCCCACATCTTTTATAAATACGGAAGATGACCACAACGTGAAAGACCCGCCCATTTATCCTTATTATTTCGGTTGGGTCAAAGACGGCGTTTCTGTTCTTCTATATGACAACTGGGATGTGTGGAATATCCCGGTCCATGGAGGCAAGGGAGTCAACCTGACCGTAAACGGGAAAAAGGAAGAGATCCGCTACCGAAGCCGTTACAGACTCGACCCGGAAGAGGAAGGGATAGACCTCTCCCTGCCGCTTTATATCAGCACCTATGGAGAATGGACAAAAAAGGGAGGAGTTGCCCGTGTGGACAAAGGGAAACCCGGAGCTAAAATACTCCTCTGGGATGATGCTCTTTTCTCCATTATGAAAGCCAAAGATGCCGAAGTCTACCTTTACACAAGACAAACCCATAAAGATTATCCTGATTACTATGTGACGGACAGCTCTCTCAAAAAAGGCCTGAAGATAACCGATGCCGGAGCTCAGCAGGAAGAGTTTCTCTGGTCATCGGGAAGCATGCTCCTTGATTACGAGAGCGCCAAGGGAGACAAGCTTCAGGCTGCCCTTTTCCTGCCTGCTAACTACGAAAAAGAAAAGAGCTACCCAATGGTTGTCTACATCTACGAAAAACTTTCGCAGTCGCTCCACCGTTATTTCACTCCCTCTGCCAACGGCTTCAATAAATCCGTGTACACGAGTAACGGGTATGCTGTGCTTATGCCGGATATTGTCTATAAGGTGAACGATCCAGGTATGTCGGCTGTCTGGTGTGTACTTCCCGCCATCGAAGCCGCGATAAAGACAGGAGTTGTGGATAGAAACAACATCGCCATCCACGGCCATTCCTGGGGAGGGTACCAGACTGCCTTCCTGATCACTCAGAGCGATATCTTCAAAGCCGCGGTGGCTGGTGCTCCGCTGACCAACATGATAAGCATGTACAGCTCCATCTACTGGAACACGGGTTCGGCCAACCAGCCTATTTTTGAGAGCAGCCAGGGACGGTTTGAGGGCGGCTACTGGGAAAATATCGAAGCCTACATGCGGAACTCGCCGGTCAACTTTGCCGCTAACGTGAAGACACCTCTCCTGCTTCTGCACAACGATAAGGATGGAGCCGTGGATTGGAATCAGGGGATCGAGTATTTCAACACGCTCCGGCGGCTCAAGAAGCCAGTGGTCATGCTCCAGTACAAGGGAGAGAATCATGGACTGCGTATACCCGCTAACCGCGAGGACTACACTATCCGGATGCGGCAGTTCTTCGACCATTATCTCAAAGGGAAGCCTGCTCCTGACTGGCTTAAAGAGGGCATTTCCCACCTCGAGATGAAAGACCACCTCAAGGAGATTGCCAAAGAGAAGAAATGACGGAATGAATCTGTGCTGCAAAACCTTTAAGGCTCAGATATAAAAATACTCCCTGCTGAACCACGGAAAAGAAAAAGGGGGAAACTGTTTAATTACCAGTGCCAAAACAAAAAAATTGGGGACTGTCCCCAATATTTGCCAATGTTTCCCACACTGACAAAATTTCACGCTATCTAGAGAATCTTATGAATTGCAGCTGATGGCCAGGAATGTTGAAAAGAGGGATGCTGGCTGTCGAGGCGCCAAGGTTTGGAAAAGGAAGCGGGGCTAAGGAGGATCCTCTCCAGCCAGCAAATTTGCTACCTTTATATTAACACATTTAGTTGCAGAATTACATCCAACGGGAGCGGTGCTGGCAAATTTATTTGTCTTTTCTTCCCTCTTGGCTTTCTTAGGTTATACTATAATTATATAATCTTCAAGCAATATTTTAAATTTTTTTTTAATAATTCAGACCGAATTATTTCAGGCTGCAGAATAAAGAGAGAAAAGCTTTTACTCGACCAGACGCAGAAAGTTCGGGTGCCCTCGCAAAGGATCCCATTGGGGGTCAAGCCTCAAAACAGGCCCGGAAATGATATTCCCAGCAGGGACGGACATCAGATACTCAAGCAAGCTGATGGCCTGCTCGTATAGCCCGACAACTTCATAAATCTCAGCCAAGCTCAGGATATACCGCGGCCCGCCGAAGGCATCTTTGGACACAGGATAAAGCTCCACGGCTCGAGTCCCCTCTCGAACAGCTTCATGCTCCATGCCCAGGTAGGCGTAAGCTAAGCCAAGAGCTGCATACAACCTTGCATCTCCTGGCCGTTCTTCGATGAGGCCTTCCAGAACAGCCCTTGCTCTCTCAGCATGCGTTCTCATTGAAGACAGCTCATTCATCGCATGATAAACAGAAGCATAAGCCAGGTCCCTGTGGAAAAAGTAGTAATTTTCTTCAAATGACTCATAGGGCAGGAAATCAAGTCGTTCGAGTATCTCCTGGTAATTCCGGTCAAACATGCCAATGTTGAACCACGTCACTTCAGTGACCTGGCTGTGGGGAAATGTGCCTAACAGGGCCCGAGTTTCCTGCGTATTTCCTCTCGCCAGATAAGGGATCCTTGCCTTGGCCAGTTGAGAATAGATCTTATCTGGCTCGATCATGGTGGCCCGGTCAAACCATTCCTCAGCTTCTCTATACCTCCGCAGACACATGTAGGAGAGCCCAATCTGATGGGCAAGATCAGAGGAGCGGGGATCTAACCTGAATTCTCTCTCGAGAGTTGCGAGAGATTTTTCCCACTCTCCCTGCCGCATTTGAATATAGCCGAGCAATACAAGTTTATAATTGGGCCGCGCTCTCCGAATGGACTCAAGTATCTCTGTTGCCTGTTCATAATCAAGGAATCCCCGGTAATAATAAAAGGCTAATGCTTCCTGAGCCTCAGGAAGGTCTGGATCCAGCTCCAGCGCCCGGTCCACAGCATCCTTGGACCTTGCCAGCCTCTCTTCTGTGTGGTCCATCCCTGAAAAGTACATATAGGAATGGATATTAGCAAGAGAGATGAAAGCCAGGGTGAAGTTTGGGTCGAGTCGAGTTGATCTTTCTAATGCCTCAATGGCCTGCTCGACATCCCGAATGTCCCACTGCTCCCAACCTTGCCCCACAAGCTCGCCTGCCCTCAGGTAAAGATCATAAGCCTCGAGATTAGGAGTGGGACGGGAAATAAGAGCTCTGCGTTCTGGCTCCAGGAGGGTAAGGTCCAATGCCTGGGCAACCTGTTCGGCGATCTCGGACTGGACAGAAAAGATATCCTGGATATTACGGTCATAGTGCTCAGACCAGAGCTGTGTATCGTCAGAAACCCTGACAAGCTGCGGAGTGACACGAACCCGGCTCACTCCCTCCGGACTTTTATCCCAACGCACAGTGCCCTCCAGCACATAATCCACATCGAGCTCATCTCCAATCTGCTTTGTCGTCTTATCAGTCAATTTATACTGGACAGCACTTGTTCGGGAAATGACATTAAGCCCGTAGATAGCAGCCAGGCGGCTGGTGATTTCCTCTGTAATTCCATCCGCAAAATATTCATCTTCAGGAAATCCCAGGTTCCTGAAAGGAAGAACGACCAGGACTTTTTCTGCTGGCAAAGGAAGAGTTGGCTCTCTTCCTCCAAAATACAGGATAGCGATGAAGACAGCACCAAGCACTAAAAAGAACGCTGCAATCAGCGCCCAGCGTCTTCTTAAGGTCCGGGTGATCTTTACGGGAGTGAAGTATTTTTTCTCCGGAAAGTCAGTCTCCTCAGCAGGGATGAGTTTCTCGACCTTTTCTAAATCAGCAATGACTTCTTCTGCGGACTGATACCTCTTTTCTTTATTCTTCTCCATGCATCTAAGGACTATAGTGTTCAGGTCAACGGGGACCTGAGTATTGAACTTTCTGGGTTCGGCGACCATTTCTGTTTTATGTTTGGCGGCAGTGCTGAGAGGTGTATCGCCCTTGAAAGGGACCTTTCCTGTCAGCATCTCGAAGAGAATCACTCCCAGAGAGTAGATATCCGAACGCTGGTCGATTTTATTCTTCTTTACCTGCTCAGGTGACATGTACTCTGGTGTCCCGGCAATCATGCCTGGTGTTGTCAGGGCTTTCGTCCTAAGGGAGTAAGCTAACCCGAAATCCATGATCCTGGCTTCCCCTTGTTTATCTATTATGATGTTACTCGGCTTTAAATCACGATGCACCACTCCTAAACGATGGGCTTCAGCCAGGCCTTCACATATCTGATGGGCTATATGAACAGCCGTTCCAATACTCAACTGTTTGGTCATCTTGACCAGACTTTTCAAATCCTTACCCGGGACATACTCCATGGTGATAAAGTGAGTGCCTTCCTCCTCGTTGAGGTCATACATGCGCCCCACATTCTTATGGACAATCTGCCGGGCAGATTTAATCCCGTTGGAAAAGCTCTCGACGGTTGTCTCATCTGCAGAGATCTCGGGTTTTATGAGCTTCAGCGCCACTTCTTCTTTGATTTTCTTATCTTCGACCCTGTAAACTCTCCCTAAACTTCCTTCACCAAGTTTTTCAATCACCTCATAGCGGCCGGCAAAAGTCATCCCTCGGGCTATCTCCTCCTTAGGTGTTTCGAGTGTTCCTGTGGGAATCTCGGAGATATCCTCAATGGAAGGCAGGGGTGTAGCACACTTGTTGCAGAATCGGCTTTGATCGGGATTATCAGAGTGACATTTAGGACACTTCATACTTATTTTAAGCCTGGCTGTCAGGCCCAAGAATATCAATTCAAACAGAAACAGTCAATTCAAATCGACGTCAAACAGGATCCCCCCGATTATTATTTATGATTATTTGAGAAGATGGCTGAAGGAGCCAATCCTCCTGAATTCTCTTGAAGCAGATGCTGGAACCTCGGAAAAGTCCGCAGCGGGTCCCACATCGCGTCGAGCCGAAGCAGCGGAACCGAGCTAAGCTGCCAGAGAAATTCAGCTGAGGGGACTGATATAAGGTATTCCAGCTGATCAATAGCCTTTTCGTATTCGCCGACCAGGGTGTAAATCCTGGCTAAGTTCAGAAGGTATAAGGGACCGTTGGCTTTGTCTTTGGATACCGGATAGAGGTTTACCGCCCGCTCTCCTGCTTGAATGGCTTCGTCGTTCCGGCCCAAATAGGCATAAGCCAAGCCGAGAGCTGCATAATATCTTGGGTCTGAGGGGTGCTCGATGATGGTTCTTTCCAGCGCGTTCCGCACCCAGTCCGCATGGGTCCTGACCTTCGACTCTTCTCCGAGAACATGATAGACAGCCGCATAAGCCAGGTCCCTATGAAAATAAATATGCTGTTCTTCAAACAAATCATATTCCAGGGAATCAAGCCGGGAAATTACCTCCTGGTATTTACGCTCCAGCATGCCGAGTGTAAACCACATGTAATCCGTCAACGGGTGCGAAGGCACTGCCTCCAGCAAGGCATGTGCCCTTCCCGTATCTCCGGCAGAAAGAACAAGAATCCCAGCTTTTTGTAGCTGAGCGGCAAGATGATCAGGGTTGATGGAGAGTGTGCGGTCGAACCATTCATCTGCCTGATCATACCTGCGCAGACTCATCAAGGCGCCGCCAATCTCGTAAGCCAGTTGGGAATAGCGAGGATTGAGAGCAAATGCCTTCTTCATCGTTTCCACAGCGAGCTCCCACTTACCCTGACGCCTCTGAATATAACCGAGCATGTTGGTGACGAAGTTAGGGCGGGCTCTCTGGATGGATTCAATCACCTCGACCGCACGGTCATAATCCAGAAATCCCCAATAATAATACAGAGCCAATGCCAAATGCGCTTCCGGGTTATCCGGTTCAATCTCAATGGCTCTTTCTGCTGCAGCTCTGGCTTCTGCCAGCTGTGTTTCAGTTCGGTCAGCTCCAAAAAAATACAGCCTCATATGGGAATTCGCTTCATTGATGTAAGCCAAAGCGAAGTTCGGGTCGAGCTGAAGCGCTCTCTCATACAGCTCTATGGCCTGCTCAAAATCCTGGGCATCCGACGACCTCCATCCCCTATCCTCATGCTCTCGGCCCTTGAGGTATAGATCATAAGCCTCGAGGCTTTCAGTGGGTTGAGAATACAATGCCCTGCGCTCCGGCTCAAGGATTTGAACATCCAGTTGTCTGGCAACCTGTTCCGCGATCTCGGACTGAACCGAGAACAGGTCCTCCATAATCCGGTCAAAGGACTCGGACCAGACCTGAGTGTCGTCGGAGACCCGGATGAGTTTGGGTGTGACCCGGACACGGCCTTGACCCCCACCATTTCGATTCCAGCGTACGGCTCCTTCGAGTATGTAATCAACGCCCAGTTCTTGGCCGATCTCCCTGATCGTCTTCTCGGTCTGTTTATACCGACTGGCGCTGGTGCGGGAGATGACTCCCAAGCCCTGCAATGCAGCCAGGCGGCTTGTGACCTCCTCGGTTATACCGTCAGAGAAATAACCATCTTCTGGGGGCCCTAAATTCTCAAAAGGCAGGACC
>Ga0224506_10003236_pt1 | contig 10835 bp, 12 predicted proteins | sample SF_Jan12_sed_USG_2_FD_169108 | JGI IMG/M metagenome (GOLD analysis project Ga0224506, IMG submission 169108) | Sediment microbial communities from San Francisco Bay, California, United States - SF_Jan12_sed_USGS_8_1 | ecosystem: Environmental > Aquatic > Marine > Sediment | place: USA...
TAAACAAACTTGCCTGTCGCTTGGCCATAATGTCATCAAGCAACTTATTAACTTCAAGCTCATCACCACCATTGACAACTTCAGCTAATCTTCTGGCGTCAGCCATGTAATCATTTTGATCATCACTCACATGATTTCTCCTGGTAACCAGTCAAACTACTCAGCATCAATACGTTCAAAGATTTTATCAAGTTTCTCTTTCAACGTAGCTGCAGTAAATGGTTTAACAATATAACCATTAACGCCTGATTGTGCTGCTTCCACAATCTGTTCACGTTTTTGTTCAGCTGTTACCATGAGAACCGGCAGTTTGCACAAATTAGGATCAGCGCGTACCGCCTTAAGGAGATCGATGCCCTGCATACCAGGCATATTCCAGTCTGTTACCAGAAAATCAAAATCGCCGGCATCTTGCAACAACGGAAGTGCCGTTGCACCATCATCTGCCTCATGCAGATTTTCAAAGCCCAATTCCTTGAGCAAATTCTTGACGATCCGTCGCATTGTGGAAAAATCATCCACAACCAGTATTTTCATATTATGATCCAAAATTACCTCCGGAAATTCCCTGACGATAGTATTCCATATGAATAACTATACTTTTCTCCAGGTGCGCATTCTCGCCTGAAGACGTATCAAAGCTTGACTATGAATCTGGCTTACGCGAGATTCACTTACTCCGATAATACTACCGATCTCGCGCAGGTTTAGTTCTTCTTCATAATATAAAGCCATTACCAAACGCTCTCTTTCAGGTAGACCTGAAATAGCTTCTGCCAGACAACGTTTGAAATCTTCTTTTTGCAGACCTTCATAAGGTCCGGGATTGGTATGGTCAGGAATGTTATCGCCGATTTCATTTCCATCTTCCACGAAATCCTCAATACTGAAAATTTTGTGACAACTCGATTCTTGCAGGAGACGATGATATTCCTCAAGTGTCAGTTCTAATGCATCAGCAACTTCATGGTCACGTGCATCACGGCCTTCGGCATTTTCGATTCCACGCACTGCTTCAGCAATCTGTCTTGCCTTGCGATGAACAGATCGTGGAACCCAGTCGTTTTTGCGAATCTCATCCAGCATGGCTCCGCGAATCCGGATACCGGCATAGGTTTCAAAGCTGGCTCCCTGTGAGGGATCATAATTTCTTGTCGCTTCCAGTAGCCCCATCATTCCCGCCTGAATAAGATCATCGGGTTGTACGCTAGGTGGAAGTCTACTCATCAAATGATAAGCAATTCGTTTTACCAGTGGCGCATGAAGCGCAACAAGTTCATCTTTATAATCTGGTTGCATAGCCTGATTCATTGTTCAAACCACTCATAGTGATGCCACGATATTGTTATGGCTTGCCTGTATTAGCCTCTCGACAAAGAACTCGAGATGCCCCCCCGCACTAGATGGCATCGGCCAACCGTCGGTTTTCTTTACAAGATTCTTAAAAGCTGTTGCTGATTTGCTTCTGGAAAAACTACTTACCACCGCCTCTTGCTTCTGAACAGCCTTTTTAAGTTGATCGTCGTAAGGGATATAACCCATAAAATCCAGGGTTACATCCAGAAACCGATCAGTCACTTTGGTTAATTTATCAAACAATTCCCGCCCCTCTTGAATGCTCGGTGCCATATTCGGGAGAATATGAAAACGCTGTACCCCGAACTCTGTATTCAATACCTTTATTAAGGCATATGCATCCGTGATCGAAGCTGGCTCATTACAGACAACAACAATCACTTCCTGCGCAGCTCTGGAAAAGCTGGTTACACTTTCCGCTATTCCCGCTGCATTATCTATAATTAGCACATCCAGGGTATTACTCAACTCACTGAATGCACGAATTAATCCGCCACATTCAGTTTCATTCATATTACTCATTTCTCTGTAACCGGAAGAAGCCGGTATGATCTGAATTCCGGCAGGGCCGGTAACAATCACTTCTTCGAGTGTTCGTTCACCTTTCATGACATGAGATAGATTATAGGCCGGCCGCAAACCAAGTAATACATCGACGTTAGCCAATCCCATATCAGCATCCATCAACAATACATTTTTACCACTCTGTGCCATCGCAACGGCGAGGTTTACAGAAACATTGGTTTTACCAACGCCCCCTTTTCCACTCGCAACCGCTATCACTCTTACCGGATGGGGCTCTGTCATTCTTCTTAATCCACTCGCTTGATCTGTAAACCGCGCATCACTCATGAGCATTAGCCGCGATTCCCCCGAATACTTCTGCCATACTTTCTCTATCAGGTAATTGTCCTGAATTTTTCATTATTGTAACGCAACGGTTGGTCAAATTAGCCGCTCGTGCGATATGTATATCTTCCGGCACACGCTGACCATCACCCAAAAAGGCAATCGGCAGCTTATGCTTGATTGCAATGGAGACCGCACTACCAAGATTAGTCGATTCATCGAGTTTTGTAATCATACTTCCTGCTAATTCTACATCCCGATAGGCGCGGGCAATCTCATCGAGGCCGGAATACTGGGTTGTAGCAGACATAATCAAATAATTTCTTATCTGCGGGCTACTGTCATAAAGGGTCGATAATTGTTCACTAAGACGGATATCCCGCTGACTCATACCGGTGGTATCTATTAACACCAAACGCTTGTCTGATAGATCTTTAAGCGTTTGCACCAAGCTGGCTGTGTCCGATGCCACATGCACAGGCACCCCGATAATCCGGCCATAAGTACGTAATTGATCATGTGCCCCGATCCGGTAGTTATCCAGTGTAACCAATGCCAGATGTTGTGTGCCATGGCGCAATGCAAAGCGGGCGGCCAATTTGGCAATAATGGTGGTTTTTCCTACACCAGTCGCACCCACCATGGCGAATATGCCACCATTATTAATAATGTCATCATCGGCCACCGGTATCTGGCTGGCCAGAATACCCAGCGCATTACGCCAGATATAGGTAAAATCATTTCCCTGATCAGAAATGGCAATTGCTTCTGCTGCAATGCTTTTTGCCAAATCGGTAGTGATGCCCATCGCATTAAACATACCCAGTAAACGTGCATGCAAGGGATTTCGGCGTGCAAAATCTCCCCATGCCAGACTGGATAACTGATTTTCCATCATGCCTCTCAAATTCTGAAGCTCACTACGCATTTCAACCAGTGTTGGTTCCTGTGACCATTCAATCGCCGGTTTTTTTGAATTATTAGAACGGGATTGTTCCTGTTGTTTACTCACTGCCGCCTCGGAAATAGAGCTAACAACACCCTCTTCCACCATTTTGGTGTCATTTTTGGCTTCGGCTTCAGTTTCTGCCAACCATAACGATTCGTCATAATCTATCGCAGCAACGATCTCTATACCGCCTTTTACCTGACGATTGGATAGCAAAACAGCATCCGGTCCAAGTTCATTACGCACCATATTAATGGCTTTACGAACATCCTCTGCAAAAAAACGTTTGATTTTCATTGTCCGATCTCCTTTATCGACATCGGTTTAGTGTATTTAACTGGTTCCATTATTTGAGATACTCGCCACTATTTTTATTTGTTTGTTATCCGGAATTTCATTAAACGACAACACGTGTAATCCCGGGATTTTTCCTTTTACAAATCTCGCCAATAATGTCCTTATTGGGGCTGATACAACCAATACCGCTACCTGACCGGCTGTCTCCTGCTGCTGAACAGATTGACCCAATGACTCAAGCAATCGCTCAGCCATACCCGGTTCAAAGCCAGGACCACCCGGCATCTGAATAGAGTCTTGCAATATTTGTTCCAAAGCAGGATCCAACGTAATTATGGGTAATTCTGGTTCCATGCCATTGATTTGCTGAACAATTGAACGGGAAATCGCTGACCGCACCACATTGGTCAACATGTCAGGGTCTTGACTACTCGATGCATAATCCGCCAATGTTTCGGCAATTGTCCGAATATCACGGATAGGAATATTTTCTTCGAGCAAGTTCTGTAAGACCTTAACAATGACGCCCAGAGGCAATGCTTCCGGTACCAGAGACTCAACCAGCTTGGGACTTGATTTGGCCAGATTATCCAGCAACTGCTGTACATCCTCACGTCCTAACAGTTCATGTGCATGAAGTTGAATAACCTGACTCAGGTGTGTCGCAATAACGGTACTGGCATCAACCACAGTAAAGCCTAACGTCTGCGCCTGTTCACGTTGATCAGCTGAAATCCAGACAGCATTTAATCCAAATGCGGGATCAACTGTCTTAATTCCTTCCAGTTCACCAAATACCTGTCCCGGATTAATCGCCAACTCACGTTCCGGATAAACTTCCGTTTCACCAACCGGTACTCCCATTAATGAAATACGATAGGAACTAGGTGGCAAATCCAGATTGTCACGAATATGAACCGGTGAAATAAGGAAGCCCAAATTCTGAGTCAGTTTTCGGCGAATACCTTTTATACGCCCCATTAACTGACCACCCTGTGATTTATCTACCAGTGGAATCAGGCGATAACCCACTTCAAGCCCAATCGGATCAACCGGTATTACATCGTCCCAACCCAAATCGGCACTTTCAGAAACAGGTTGTTCATCTGCCGCTTGTTGTTGCTGTTGTTGTAATTCAGCCATATCAGGTAAAAGTGCTCGTTGCCGAATAAGCCATGATGCTGTTCCACCTATCGCCGCCAAAAACAAAAAAGCAAAATTAGGCATTCCTGGTATTAAACCGATTACACCAACAATACCTGAGGTAACTGCCAGTGAACGCGGATCAGTAAAAAGTTGTTTCAGAATTATTCCACCCATATCCTGGGCAGATGAAATACGTGTCACCATAATTGCCGCAGCACTGGAAAGTAATAACGATGGAATTTGTGCAACCAGACCATCACCGATTGTCAACAAGGTATAATTACGCATTGCATCAGAGAAAGCCATGTCGTGTTGTATTAATCCAATCGACAAGCCACCGATAATATTAATTAACAAAATAAGAATGCCGGCAATGGCATCACCGCGCACAAATTTACTGGCACCATCCATTGAGCCATAGAAGTCTGCTTCACGCATGATTTCCGCACGTCGTTCTTTAGCCTCTTCCTGATTGATAATGCCGGCATTGAGATCCGCATCAATCGCCATTTGTTTGCCTGGCATCGCATCCAATGTAAATCGGGCACTGACTTCCGAGACACGACCTGCACCTTTGGTGACCACAACAAAGTTAATGATGACAAGAATAACAAAGACCACCAGACCAACGGCATAATTACCACCAACAACAAACTCACCAAAGGCTCTAATCACCTGACCGGCAGCATCAGTACCTGTATGTCCTTCCAGTAATACAACACGTGTCGAAGCCACGTTGAGTCCGAGTCTTAACAGCGTTGCTATCAAAAGCACTGTGGGGAAAGAAGAAAAATCAAGTGGCTTCTTGGAATAGATACCACCCAGAATTACTATCATTGATAACGCAATATTAAAGGTAAAAAACATGTCAAGCATGAGGGGTGGCAGTGGCAGTACCATCATCGACAACATCATGATCATCAACAACGGAGTACCCATACCGCTACGGGATAGCTCTCTAAAGCTCAACATAGTGCCTGCTTGTTCCATAAATTTATCCTGTTATCTATTCGTCTCTAAGATCTTCCGGTACCGGAACATCCGGCATGTTAATCGGTTTGTCATTCATATGGCCTTTACGACGCCGACCTCGCAACTGGAATACATACGCCAATACCTGCGCTACAGCCAGATACAGCCCTGCTGGAATCATCGCGTTTAATTCTGTTGTATGATAAATAGCGCGCGCCAATACCGGAGATGAAACGATTGCAATATCTTTAGCATTGGCAATTTCACGAATCTTGGCGGCCACGAGATCGGCACCCTTGGCAATAACAACCGGTGCGTCCATTCTGGCCTGGTCATAGCGTAAGGCCACGGCATAATGCGTCGGGTTAGTAATGATGACATCTGCCTTGGGCACTTCAGACATCATACGTCGCTCAGCCAGTTCACGTTGTAACTGACGAGCACGTGATTTTACTTCCGGACTACCATCTGATTGTTTATATTCATCCTTGACTTCCTGTTTAGTCATCTTCAACTGACGACTGTGATCCCATAACTGAAATGGCACATCAATAGCTGCGATCACAATCAATGAGGCACTGATAAGAATAAAAGACCAACCCAGTATATCCATGGTCTGTCTTAATGCTGGCTGAATATCCTGATTACCCAAATACAGAAAATCTTCCAGATAAAACTGCAACACCAGCATTGCAATAGTCCCTATTAACAAGAACTTTCCCAATGCCTTAAACAGTTCCATTAAACCACGCATTGCAAACAACTTACCCAGACCTTTCACAGGATCCAGCTTGTCCCATTTGAATGCCATTGCTTGCGTACTAAAAGAAAATCCACCCAGTAACATGGGTGTTAACAAGGCAACAATAAATAAAATAATAAATAGTGGCATCAAGGTGCCTGTCATATTGGCAACAGCATCAACAAAATAATGGACCATAGATGTTGGATCAAAAATCTCGGTACGCGATATCTGAAATCCTGCCGTCATCACATTACGCATGCCATCGATCAGGTAGCCTCCCATCATCATCATGCCTCCACCACCGGCCAACAATATAAAAGTGGTCGTCAATTCACGTGAACGTGCAACTTGACCCTTCTCACGGGCATCACTTAATCTTTTGCCTGTGGGTTCTTCTGACCGTTCCTGCCCATCTGACTCTGCCATCTATCAGCCTCCTCTTACCATGCCACGCATTAACTCAAAGGCACTCTCGGTCAAACTGGTCAAATGACCTGATATGGATGGCAGGGTTAACAGAATCACAACAAAGCCCATGGTAATAATCACTGGAAAACCAATAACAAAAACATTTAACTGTGGGGCTGCTCTGGTCATAATGCCGAAGCCCAGATTAACCACCAGCATGGAAGCAATGGCGGGTAAGGCAATCAATACTGCACCGACAAAAATATAACTAGCCCAACTCACCAAATCCCGAACACTACTCAGTGACAAACCTGTCGTACCAACAGGTAATGTACGGAAACTATCCGCAATCACTTCTATAAGAATAAGGTGCCCATTAAAGGCAAGGAATGTTAGCGTAATTAAAATCGTAAATAATTGGGATACAGTTGGAACAGAAACACCAGACACAGGATCGTTCATTACTGCAAATCCAAGCATCATACTCATGGCAATAAGCTGTCCACCCATCGTGAAGGCAGCAAATACCATTTGCAAGGCAAAGCCCATTGACAAGCCAATAAGGAACTGTTGAAAAATAATCAGTACACCGTCGGGGCTGAAAACATCAACCTGAGGCACTTCAGGGATAACGGGTAAAACAGCGATTGTAATTACAATGGCTAATACAACCTTTATATTTCTGGGTATCAACCGCATACCCAGAATAGGTGACACACTCATCAAGGCTGCAATACGACAAAATGGCCAAAAGAAAGTGCCAACCCATGCGCTGATTTGAGCACTACTAAAATCCATGCTTCACCCAATCATATACGGAATATCTGCAAAAAGCCGAAGTGTGTAATCCAGAATTACATTCAGAATCCAGTTACCACCTACCATTAACACCAACAATGTCACAAGCAATTTAGGAATAAAACTTAATGTCATTTCGTTAATCTGGGTTGCCGCTTGAAACATACTAACCAGAAGACCTATCGCCAGCGCCGGTAACAACAAAACACAAACCAGTACCATAATAAGCTGTATGGTATGAGTCATTAGTGTTACAACAGTATCAGGTGTCATTATGCTTACCTGCCTTACATGTAAAAACTGGATGCAAGTGTGCCCATAATAAGTGTCCATCCATCAATAAGAACAAACAGCATGATTTTAAATGGTAATGAAATAATCAATGGCGACAACATCATCATACCCATTGCCATCAAGACACTGGCAACAACCAGATCAATAATCAAAAAAGGAATGAACAGAATAAACCCGATCTGAAATGCTGTTTTCAGTTCACTGGTCATAAACGCTGGTATCAATAATGAAAATGGAACTTCTGCCGGACTGTTAATATTTTCCTTTCCTGAAATACGACTGAATAAAGCTATATCATCTTCTCTTGTTTGATCGAGCATAAAAGATCTGAATGGCGCTTGTGCCTTGGTAAAAGCATCCTGCATGGTCATTGTCTCATCCAGATAGGGTTTAACCGAATCGTTATAAACACTGTCAAAAACCGGTGCCATAATAAACACCGTCATAAAAAGTGATAAACCGATAATGACATGATTAGTCGGGGTTGAATGTGTTCCCAGTGCAGTACGCAAGATTGAAAGCACAATAACAATTCTGGTAAATGACGTCAGCATTAACAATCCCGCAGGCAGTAATGTCAACGCTGTCATTAACGCCAATGCCTGTAATGTTAATGAATATGTCTGGCCTCCATCCGCGGCAGTAGTAACAGAGATGGCATCAATACCTGGTTGTGCAAACACATTCCCCGCCAGAAAAACAAGAATACAGGTGAGCATAATTCTGGAAAGGATTTTCATGAGATAACAGCCTTTTGTTTTATTGCCTGTGTTAGTCGCTCCGCAAATTTTATTTGCGGTTTTTGGTTTTCAATTTCAATATTTTCATCCAGCACAAGTAATGTTTCCATTCGTCCCGGTGTCACACCAACCAGTAACTGTTTTTCACCCACTTGCATAAGAACAACTCTTTCACGCTGTCCAATAGACAAGCCTTCCAGTATGCGAATATTCCTGCCTGCATTTAAATTGAATTTTCCAAATCGGCGCATTAACCAGGCTGCTGCGACAATAACGGCCAGAACAGCAAACAAACCAAATACCAGCTCTATTAATATATCCGCTGATACAGGTTCGTGAGGTGTAAGCGTGCGAGTTTTCTCTTCCGCATATAACAAGGGACTCAAAACCATCCCAGACAACGCAAGGGAAACAGAAAATAATCTGGACATTCTTATTTCAGCTTTTTGATGCGTTCTGCCGGACTGATAACATCAGTCAGACGAATACCGAATTTTTCGTTAACAACAACGACTTCACCATGAGCAATCAATGTACCATTCACCAGCACATCCATTGGTTCACCAGCCAAACGATCAAGCTCAATAACCGAACCCTGATTTAATTGAAGCAAATTACGAATGTTAATTTGTGATCGTCCTATTTCCATGGAAATAGTAACCGGAATATCAAGGATTAAATCCAGGTTTTCATCTTCGGTCAGTGGTTTACCATCATCAACCAGTTCCTGCATCTCGACACGTTGATATTCCTGCTTACTTCCATCTGTCGTAGCTGGCGGATTATCTAATTCACTACCTTCTGGCATAGTATTTTCCACAACTGCATCATCTGCAGTAACCTCGGTATTTTGATCATCACCTGTATCAGTTGGTTCACTCATAAACTTAACTCCCGCTCTATTGTTACAACAGCCTTATCGTTTAATAATCTCGTTTTCTTTGTATTCCGGCCGTGCTGATTTTTCCACTATCTTTACAGCATAATTTTCACGTGATCGGCCAAAGATGCCCCTGAAAATAGGAATGTTTTCAGAACGGATTGTTACCAGTTCAGGCATGTCAACCGGGATCACATCTCCTTTTTTCAACTTCAAAACTTCACGCAAGGTCAATTCTATTTCTGCCAACTCGCAGGTCACATCTGTTGATGCTTCTCTCATCTCCTGATGCAAGGCAGTAGACCAACGTTCATCTGTTTCAGTTGTGTCACTTTGAACACCCGCATCAAGCAATTCTCGAATCGGTTCCAGCATTGAATATGGCAAGGTGACATGTAGATCACCTCCACCACCTTCCAGCTCTATATGAAAAGAACTGACAACAACTACTTCACTCGGACTTACAATATTGGCAAATTGAGGGTTAACTTCCGAACTTGTATATTCGAAATCTACAGGCAACACAGGATTCCATGCTGTTTTTAAATCATCAAAAACCTTGTGTAACATCATGTTGACGATACGCAACTCGGTTGCCGTAAATTCACGGCCTTCAATCTTGGAGTGAAAACGTCCATCTCCACCGAAAAAATTATCAACCACGATATAAACAAGACGTGGATCAAATACAAACAATGAAGTACCACGTAATGGAGACATCTTGACCATATTAAGACTGGTAGGCACAAGCAACGTATGAATATATTCAGAGAACTTCAGCATTTGCACAGCACCAACTGAAATTTCCGCAGACCGTCTCAAGAAGTTAAATAATGTAACGCGAAACAGACGTGAAAAACGTTCATTAATCATCTCGAGTGTCGGCATACGCCCACGAACAATTCGATCCTGACTGGCAAAATCAAATGATGATGCCGATTCCTCGCCTAGTGTATCTTCACCATCAGTTTCAACATCACCGCTGGTGACACCATGCAATAAGGCATCAATCTCGTCCTGGGATAAAAGGTCATTAATCGCCATATAATTTATTGCACCACAAAACTTGTAAAATAAACGGCTTCAACACCCGGTTCACCGGTTTTCTCTTTCATTACTTTTTGTATTTCCTTGAGGATGTCATTACGTAACCGTTGTTTTCCTTCACGGGTACTTATGACTTCTGTAGTCTGACTGCCTATAAGTAACAAAAGATTATTTCGGATAAGCGGATTGTGCTTCTTAAGTTCATCAACAACAGTTGCGTCAGTCAGTAGAAGATCAACACTGGCTTGCAGATAACGAAAACCACTTTTGTCTGTAAAGTTAACAACAAAAGCCGGCTCCATAGAAAAATAAACAGGTTCTTTTTCCCCTTTACCTTTTGTCTTTTTGGATTTT
>Ga0224506_10003237_pt1 | contig 10835 bp, 6 predicted proteins | sample SF_Jan12_sed_USG_2_FD_169108 | JGI IMG/M metagenome (GOLD analysis project Ga0224506, IMG submission 169108) | Sediment microbial communities from San Francisco Bay, California, United States - SF_Jan12_sed_USGS_8_1 | ecosystem: Environmental > Aquatic > Marine > Sediment | place: USA...
AGAAAAAAGATGTTACTACATGGAATACCTATCTTGATGCGTGTAATGATCATTACTCAGAACTCATGAATCGAGTAGTTCCCCCGAAACCTTTATCAAAAACTGAAATGGAAGTAATTCGAGAGGATCTAAGTGATCAATTTACATCCATGATGAGAGTGGTTCGATCAGCAAAATATGTTTAAAATATTAAAAGCTTATCTTAACAAATTTCTATTGAATTTAACTAAATCTTTTATTTAGCAGGAATTAGTCTATCAATATAGTGAAAAAACCAATAATTATTTTACTAATCCTCTTGGTAAATATTCCAAGTAATTCAATTATCCCTCATAGGTCTGTGAATGAAGAATCTATAAATTTGCAATACCATTTATCAAATGATCCTATTGATGAATATATCTTATTTTTTCAAACATTAGATCAATACGATGAATTTGTAATGAATAATCCCACAATTCGAACTTATCCAAGCTTACTTGCTGTAAGAATTGAAGTTGCATCATCGTTGTATAATGAATGGAGTACTTATGGAACTTTATTTCCTTCATCTATATTTAATCAAATGAAAATAAATGATTTTTCTCCAGACAATTATCAATATAATGGTAATTTAGATGCTGATATTACCGGAGTGAAATCAATGTGGACGAATAATTATAATGGTACCGGAATAAATGTTGCAGTAATGGACAATGGTATTAACTTCAATCATGAAGCATTAGCATCTCGCTTGCACAGTGTTCAACAATTTAACACAGCTGGTGGAGAGAGTTATCCAATTTGTAAAACTCATGGTACACCTGTTGGAGGTACAATTGCATCGACTGATGAAGGAAGGAATATTGATAATTATCCCGGTCCAGGTAATGCTTTTGGATCTAAACTCGTATCAATTGAATTTGGTTGTGCTGGTACTAATCAAGAGTTAATTGGCGGTGATATTCTTGCTGCTTTTGATTGGTTATTAGCAAATAATGAGACAATTCAGGTGATCAATACTTCTTGGGGTGGTGCTGGTCCTGTGGGATACTGGGACCCGATTGTTAAACGATTTGCAGATGAGAATATCATTCTTGTTGGTTCTGCTGGTAATAGTGGGTATGGTATGGAATATACAATCGGTAGTGTAGGACCTGGTAATTCCATTCATGCTATATCTGTAGGAGCAACGAATTATGGAATGCAAAAAGCCGCATTTTCTTCTATCGGACCATCTTTCGACAGTAATGGTGTTTTAATTTATAAACCCGATGTCATGGCACCTGGTGACAATGTTTGGACGACATTGAATGATGGTACATATGGTCGGATTTCAGGGACTAGTTTTTCATCCCCATTTACTGCAGGTGCAGTAGCTACACTATTATCCGCGTTGAATCAAAATGGAATCGCTTGGAATACTGGATTAATTAAAGCAGCTTTACTTCGAGGTGCATATCCTATTTTTGGATCTATTTTGGAAGTTGGACAAGGTATTGTCAATATTTCTGAGTCATGGAATTTGATTAATAATTTAGAAATTGATGAGAATGGTATACCTCTAATGGTAGAATTGGTTCCAACTTCAGAACTCCATCGATATTTTGATAGAATTGCATCTGATGTAATTACTACCATACCACTTACCTTGGTTTCATCTCGTCCAGATCTAGTTTCATTTCAAATCAACGGAAATTTGAGCAATATAATGACAGTCCCATTATTAACCAATGATTATTCACAGGCAGTTTCTTTACAAATAGATACTTTTGGAATGTCTCCAGGGATATATACTGGACAATTGAATGCATCTATTGGAAATGATATCGTATTAGCAAATTTTACAATCGATGTATTTCAAGCTAAATCCAAAGTATTGCTAGATCGATTTCATACAAACTCAGACGATGTTGGTGGTGTTTTATATTCCGGATCTATCACTGGAGATATGATTGAAGTTGCAAATAATTTAGATATTTGGGTCACTGAATATAATGATAAACTCAATGCTTCTATTCTGTCACAATATGATGTATTATGGATGGTAGATCCTGTTTCAGATGAATTGGCTGGGTTTCAAGATGAATTCTATACTTATTCCTATGAAACAATAACACCAGACGAGATAAGTGCAATTCATTCATTCGTCTCTACTGGTGGTTCATTGATGGTGAATTTTAATGGATTTTTGAGAGATAGCACTTCTACGTATGGGACAAATACTACTCTTATAAATGAATTACTGGCACCATTTGGTATTGGTAGCATGTCAACTCCAATTGCTCCATTTATGCATGATACACAACTATTAAACATATCTTCGTTAATCGGTAGTACTGCTTCATTAACCCATTATGGTAATTATTTATCTCTATCAGAAAATGCAAGTCCAGTAGCGATATCTGATGATGGTGTTACTATGGCAATCCATCAACAGGGAATGAGTGGTCGAGTTATGGTTTCAAGTTCATATATTTGGATGCTTCAACAGGTATTCAATGATGCATCAAATCCTAATGATGATTTTGAATTTATTTCAAACCTATGGAGATGGATGACACCTGATAAAAGTATTGATGTTCAGTCAATTAGTTATAATTCAACTCATATAGATGGTTTAGTAAAGATAAAGAATGGATCTGTGAATGAAATGGAAATGAATCTTTTAGCAAATCAGTTCCATCAATCAAATAGACTTGATTTATCTGACCAAGGAGATGGTAATATATCATTTATTCAGCAACTTAATCATGATGGTCGGTATGAATTGGTTGGTACATTTGGCTCGGAGTATGTACGAATTGAAAAAACAATAGATACTCATCCTCCAGATATTTCTATTTCAACACAAAACCCAAATAATACTTTATTTGATGGGCGCACTACGATATTACTAACCTTTAATGTTCATGATACAATCAGTGGTCTTTCAGAAGAAAATTTCATTGTTTCTTTGGATGGGTCTTCTAATAATATTCCTTTTCATTATAATTTAGAAAGAGCAGAACTTTCTATAATCCTACAACCAAATTTATTTGACCAAGTTGATCCGTATGAATATGTATTAACAATCATCGTTTCAGATGATGTCAATAATATTGGCGAAATAAATTATATTTTCAGGGTACAATATTTATTAGGAGATGATGAAACAAGTTTACCAGACCCATTTGAAGAACCTTCAACTTCGGAAGATGATGCATTCTATGGAATTAGTTATTATTTTGCTCTTGCAACAATTGTAGTGTTGTATAAAAGAAAAGGAAAGTATAAAACAGAATAATTGTATATGAGTTTTACTAAAGTTTTAAAGTAAAGTAAATTAAAATCAACTTGTACGTGAAGATCAACAAGTTTTATTCTATTTTTATAATTTCAATATTATTATTTCAATTTAATTTAATAAATCCAATTAAAGATTATCCAATTGATAATGGGGAATTACCTACACATCTTGATTTTTCAAATTCCAAGATGCAAAAAGGAATAATTTTTACGACAGAATTGCCCGATTTAAAGAATTACGTTATAATATATCAATTTAAATCCATAGAAGGATATTTAATAGAATATTCAGTTAATAATCCTAATGATTATTCTCAACTACTAAAAAGTGGTAGGGATATAACACATTCTGCATTCTCTCTTAATGATGAAAAAGAAATTACTGATTATAATACCAATACTGTGGACTCTGAAGTTATGGAAGTAAATGAAGTTTGGAATCATGGATTTAATGGTTCTGGATTGATTATTGCAGTATTGGATTCTGGTGTTAATTTTAATCATCCCGCGCTATTAAATAAAAAAGCAGGTGAGATTTCATTTCGAACAAGAGAATTTGGTTATACAAGTGATGAGGGACCTGAAGATAATTTTGGTCATGGAACTGCAGTTGCATCTTTAATCTCAGGCTATGATCCTTCTTCTTCTTTTTACGGTATGGCATATGGATCAAAAATAGTAAATGTCAAAGTCGGTGTATCATCTCAGATTAGTGTAACTGCTGCTGCGGTAATTGCTGCATTAGATTGGGTAATAAGTAATGATAGTATAGATGTTGTAAATTTATCCTTAGGTGAACCAGAAGAAGGTTCAACAACTGATATCCTAGAACGATTGGTTTTGGAAGGTACAAATCGTGGTAAGATAATGGTGGTTGCTGCTGGAAATGAGGGGAGTGCTGGTAATAATCCCTTTACCATTAGCTCCCCCGGTTCGTCTCCTGCTGGAATAACGGTTGGTGCAATAAATTATCAATATTTCCTAGCAGGTTTTTCCTCAGAAGGACCAACATATGGATGGGAAGCAAAACCTGATATTGTCGCTCCAGGAGTTCAGGTTCAAACTGCCAATATTTTAGGTGGATATCGTGGTGAAAGTGGTACAAGTTTTGCCACTCCCTTAGTTGCAGGGATCTCAGCCTTGGGAAAACAGATTATATTAAATCAAGGTAATACTTTCTCTCCTGGTACCATTAAAGCAGCAATTTCAGGAAGTGGTACAGATCTGGGTATGCATTGGAGTCAACAAGGCAATGGACTGGTTAATGCTTCAAAGATGATGAGTAATTTATTGACATATCCTTCTTTATCATTTGCTTTTCCCCGATCTCTACCATATTGGTATTACGATGAAGTACCATTAAAGGAAAATATAAAACAACCAATAACATTAACAAGCTCTAGTTTGGGTGAATGGGAAATATCATCAACTTTTGGTAATATTAGTAATCATGTAACTCTTCAACAAGGAGAAAATCCATCCTATTCTTCGGTATATTATTTGGAATTTCAAACTGATAGTTCTGATAATATGGGGTTGTATACCGGTAATATAACACTTTTATCGCCTGATAATCATTCAATCAATATTACTCTTACAATAAGGGTGATTGAGGAGGCAAAACAAAGAATGATAATTTCACTTCTCCATACAATTTGGGATACAATACATGATTCACCCTACAATAGACCTCTTGAGAGAGTAATTGGTTGGGATATGTTTGATTATGTTCAACTATTGAGGGAGAATGGAATTTGGGTTGAGGAATTAACTTCTGGTGAATTAACAACGACTGAATTAATTAACTATGATATTTTAATGATTCCAAGTGCCTTTCCAAATTACTATCCTGATTTTTATGATCATGAAATACCAAGAACCACCGAATTAAGCTACTCTGAGTTAAAGGCTGTTGATTGGTTTATTGATAATGGAGGTAAATTAATTGCTGATTTTGGTGGTGTATCTGGCTATGATTCTACCTACTCCTCAAGATACTATTATGAGGATTCTATTTTATCATTATTAAGTTTACTTGGAATTGGTGTGTCCGAATTTGACTATTACAGTACTGAATCCACTGTGACAATGAATAATAATTTATTTGAAGGTATGACGATTACAACAGGAAAATCAATTCTACAAGGTGGTATCCCTGTAGATGATCCCATTCAAACAAACGCTGTGGGTGTTTTAGGTCCAAATCAATTAAAAGCATTCATCAATACTGCAAGAAATTGGAGGGATTATAATGCTATGCGAACAACTGATATTTCATTTATTCAGGCTTTAACTAACTGGATTTCTAACGGGACTGGTATCTTATCATTTGATTATGAGGTCGATTCAGATACTACTCTCTATTTTGAAGTTCCAGAGGGGGTTACTAGGAATTTTGAAATATCCATTAAAGAAGGTTCCAATGAAATATATGGATTTAGTATTAATAAGGTATTTAACGTGTATGAGGTTGTAATTCCTGGTAAAATATACGGTGAAATTACTGTTGATGTAATGTTTGGTCAAGAACATATCTTTTTTACAAAATATCTGGATAATGATCCTCCCGAAATTGAAGTGATAGAAGAACCATCTTGGGCTGATACTTATTTTAACTGGACTATAAAAATAAAAGATGATAGAACAATAATTCCTAGTAATATAAATCTCATGTTTGATGGATCAAATGATTTTGATGTAATTAATTTAAGGTATAGCTCGAATACAATCTATTTAGTAATCGATCCTGAACAGGTCAAAAATCAACAAATTGAAGAAGATATACATGAGTTATTTATTGAAATTATTGATATGAATGGAAATTATGCAAATTATACTCTCCAGATAGATGTATCTCTGGATCAAATAATGAACAGAGATCTTCTAAAAATCACATTAATTGTTAGTTCTATTGTTCTAATTTGTTTAATCCTGTATTTGAAAAGGCAGACGATACAAAATTATCTACACCGATTAATTAAGGTGATAAAAAGTAAAAAATCAAGCTAATATTGGATCAATATTATAATTCTAGTCCACTACGATAAGGGGTATTTAGTTCTATGATATTCCCGTCTGGGTCTCTGAAATGAGCAGTTTTTAAATACCATTCCTCCTGTATTGTAGGTTTATTTAGAAAAAATATTCCTTTATTTTTTAAATCAATATAAGTTTTATCTATATCGCTCACTCTAATCACAATAATAGTTTTTTCCTGAAATTCAGCTAGTTGTCTATCCTTAATCTGCAAAATCTTATCCATTAATTTTCTTTGATAAATTGCTAATAATGAGTTACTCAACTCAAATTCTGCATATATATTCGGAACAAGTAGGTGTTTTGTTAATCCTACTTTATTAAGGTAAAAATCTAACATTTCATCAAATTTATCTGTTAATAAACGAATCGAATTGATTTCCACGATTATTTTTATTTCAATTTAACATTAAAATGTTATAGATAATTAATAGAATCTATTCAAAAAATAATTATATTAATGACGCATATGAATAGGTAAACCACGTGGTGAATTAATGGTTTGATTAATATGAGTTTTTAGACTGTCAGGTACAATTTTTAATTCTGCAGGTCCCTCAGTTGCATAAACATACATGGTTGTTACTATAGAAGTATACAAAGGTCTGAGGAAAAATTTAGTTAATGACCAACCAATTGCTAAAGCTATAATTGCCATTATGATGCCAAACCAAAAAGCGGGAATAATTGTAGATGAAGCACTAATAACAAAGTATCCATAGATAAAACCAATAAATCCAAGAATTCCACCTGAAAATATATACATTGCAAAGCTGGCAAAACCGTAACCAGTATCTCCAAAAACAATATCCCATGCATGAGCATTGAATAAATCTTTGGATTCTCCCATTGCTGCAAGAGTTCCTTTATTACGAATAACTATTGCTGGAAGAGTGAAAAATGTCATCATATTGTAGATAAACAGTATTATTGATCCAAACATTGCTCCAAAAACACTTAAGAAAGCCATTAATATTGCTGCAGCAATATTATCATCAGATTTTCTAGAATCAGGATCTTTATTTCTATTACTTGCATTCTTCAATGCTCTGACAATAACAGTGACTGTTGTGGTAATCAATGCGAATCCAATAATTGCAAAAAATTTATTAAATGAAGCACTGAATCCTTGACCAACAGTCGGATCACCACCTTTAATTCTGATATATGCAATTACTGTATTTGCACCATCATAGAAATATAACACACTAAAAGAAATCCATAGATAGATAAACATAATACCGTAAGCAATTAAATGTGCATTATTTTGATTAACTGCTTGTTCTGTTGCATAAGAATTCCATGCCCAGATTGTAAATATTTCCATAACTGCTGTAATTGAGATAATTATACTCTGTATGATTGCAATTCCAATCATTCCTGGTTCTTTGAGTACAACTGTTGTGGCTATCGTAATCCATTCTGCAGACCTTTCAAGTCGTATTCTTACGAATCTCCAAGTATATAAGTAAATACCAAAAATTAATCCGGCTATTCCTAAAAAGATTGCACCTCCTATGAAACTACCTGGAAGTATGAGTAATCCAATTAAAGCAAAAAATCCCCCGAAAGTAATAAATATTAATCTCCAACAGGTGAATAGTATTATTCTTGCATGGTCTTGCAACAAATCAAGTGCTTTATAATTTGCAAAGATTGCCAATAAAAATATAATTGATATTCCGAGTAGTATTTGAAGAAACACTGTTGATAACTTTTCAAATATATTTGTGTTGGAGGAGATAAAACCCAAGATCCCTGCAGTTGCAATAAGGAAGGTTAATCCTACTAACATTCCTGTAATTGTTTTGTCATCTGTCTCCATAACTGGAGAAGTTGAATGCATCACGGACATTATGATTTTAGTAGAAGATGTACTTATAAACATTTGTAAATTCGAATGTAAGGCGTTATAATATCATCTGAATAATTACCAAATTATAATTCAGATTTAATTCCTGTATGATTATTTTCATTAATTTATGTTTACTCTTGTATATCATATTTTTTATCGGATATGTCCAAATTGACCTAAAATTTTATCTTTCAAACTGGAAAAGAGACAATTACGAAATATTTTAAATAACTCCAAAATAGATTACTATAATTTGTAAAATTGACATCAATTTAAAAAGATGAAAATAAAGACTATATAGAAGAAATATTTATGGTAATACGCTAACATGAATTATGATTTGGAGAACTTCGAGAGAAAAGATCGAACAGACGAGTTAATGGGAATATATGCACCGAAATTGGGATATAACAAAGATCAAATTGATTTTATAAAAGATGTAATGGACACGGTAAAAAGCGTGATGGAAAAGCACAATGTACGTAATAAAGCCATTGAATGGGATCATATTGGTAGTAGATTGATTGATGGAAAAGTTATTCCACCACCTGGATTTGAAGACGTTTTATTTGAATTAATTCGTGATAATGAGATTATACGTACTTTTATCCCCGAAAAACATGGTGGTTTTGGTTTTTCAGGATATATGACTGCACCAATAACTGAAGTTACAAACTATTATTCACAGCCAATGGGTATGATGGCATATTTTGCTCTAACAGTTCTCGAACCACTGTATAAATTTTATAGACCTGAATATGATGAAATCATAGAACGTTTTGCAGTTGGAAAGAATATTGGATACGGTGCTTTTACAGAAGCACATGCTGGATCAAATTTAAAAAGCATTAATTCAACCTCCGAATTAGTTGGTGATGAATATGTTTTAAATGGGACTAAAATATTCATCACAAATGGTGGCTATGCAAATGCAGGTTTATTTTTAGCAAAAAATATGGTCAATGGGAAGGATGAAGGGACAAATGTATTTCTTGTAGAAGGTTTAGAAGGTATTACCACCCTTCGATTGGAAGAGAAAAGTGGTATTCATGCCAGTCCAACCGCTCAATTACACTTCAATAATGTTACTGTTCCAAAAGAAAATCTACTTGGTGAAGCAGGTAATGGGTATCATAAAGTAATAGAAAGATTATTGGGTATGCGTATGAGTGTCGCAGTTCAGGCAAGTGCTGCGGCCAAACGAGCATACGATGAGGCTTTGGTTTACGCACAAACGAGAGAACAATTTAATAGACCAATCATCAATTTTCCTGATATTCAAAAGAAATTAACCATTATAAAAACACAAATAGAGCGACTAGAGGATTTTGCTCATGGTGGATATTATGCATTGGAGCGATTTCATAAAGGATTGTTTCCATCTGACCAATATGGTTCAGATTCTCAATTCCCCGATGAACTGCATGAAGGTTTAATACATCATTATATTTCAGGTGCAAAGATATATAGTAGTGAAGTTGTTAACTTTTTAATGTATGATGCAGCGCAAATATTTGGAGGAATGGGATTTATATCAGAAACTATTGTTAATAAATTGACTCGGGATGTACGGATACTATCAATTTATGATGGTACCAGTGAGATTCAAAAATGGATACTCTCAAGATCAAAAAAGGCTATTGATCATTTACCAAATTTTCAAAGTCCTTACAGCAAATATCAAGATAGCACGATTTATGAAGAGATGTTGTTTCTCAGATTTCCTGAGTTACGTGAATTAATTTAATTTCATTGTAAGTAAGTATTGAAATATTAATCGTCTGTATCATAATCTTGAAATTAAATTCAAACTTACATTAAAATATGAGTGATAATAATGTTCAAGATGAAATAAAAGATGGTGAAGAACAAGTCAAGACAGATATTGAAAGTTCATTAAAAGCTGAAGGAAAGTCATCTGAAAGTGAAGTTGTTGACCAAACTATTGAAGAAATTAAAAAAGAAGAACCTGTAGAGATGGTTGAAATACCTAAAAAAAGACTTGAAGAACTTGAAACTGCAGAAACTAGGGTGCTAGAGGAGATTAAGCGAGAAAGAGCCGATGCCATTAATTATAGAAAACGATTGGAAAAACAACGAGATGAATTTGCAGAGATAGCATCAATTAGAGTATTGACAAAGTTACTTAATGTAAAGGATGATATCAATAGAATTATTGACAATGGAAAGGAAACAATTCAAAAGGAACATCTAGAGGGAATAGAGTTGTTGAAACAGCGAATTGATAATATATTTGAAAGTGAAGGAGTTAATTTAATAAAGATAAAGGAAGGTATTACTAAATTTGACCCTATTGTTCATGAAGCTATTGTAACTACTCCAGTACCTAATTTAGAGCCCAACACAATTATTACTCTTGTAAATAATGGATTTAAAAAAGGTGATCGGATACTTAGACCAGCAAAGGTGATTATATCCACAGAACCTCCAAAACCGGTAGAGGAGGGAATTATAGAAACTTCTTCAGAAAATGTAGATAAAGATGTAAATGAAGAAAGTTAAATGTATAGAAATTATATTTAGTATCTACATATTTTCATCAATTACTATTAATATTCATTTTTAAATATAATTTTATGATATTTCAGCCGATTGCTTCTGGTAGTAATGGAAATTGTAGTATTTTTGCTATAGATAATATTATATTATTAATTGA
>Ga0224506_10003239_pt1 | contig 10831 bp, 7 predicted proteins | sample SF_Jan12_sed_USG_2_FD_169108 | JGI IMG/M metagenome (GOLD analysis project Ga0224506, IMG submission 169108) | Sediment microbial communities from San Francisco Bay, California, United States - SF_Jan12_sed_USGS_8_1 | ecosystem: Environmental > Aquatic > Marine > Sediment | place: USA...
AGGCTGCGGGGAAGAAGGCTTTCAGCATGCCGATGGGATTTCTCAGCTTGATGGATGCCAACGGGATTCCGCTGGGGATTCACACCATGTATTCCTTTTCCGATTCCTCGGACCCGGATGATCCTCTTTATAAAGCCTACGGCAATTTTTTCACTCCGCCGGAAAGCTATAAGAGGTTGTTGGATGAATACCAGAAAGCCGAGGACAGATCCAGCGTGAGATGGGTTTCTGAAGATGAGGCGAAAACAGAAGCAAAGGACCTGATGCTCATCGATACGCTCAAGCATCGATTTCTCGCGGTCGCCTTCATGACTTCTGTGGAGGTCGTGGAGGCAGGAGTCATCGAGATGGATGAAGTGGACAAGCTCTGCCAGAATGCCTTTCTCTGGAAGGAAGGGCCCTTTGCCTTGATGAATAAGATGGGGATGATGGAGGTTATGCGGATTGTCACTGAAAGAATGGAGCTTTCCCACAGGAAAGAGATCAATTTCCCGATTCCCAGGATCCTGATCGAACAGGTTCAGAAAGGTGAGCCTTGGCCTCTGAAGCTCAATCCCATCATCTTAAGCGTGGAGCAGAATGGGCGTGCAGCGCGGATAATGATTTCCAATCCCAAGACTTCCAATGCGCTCGATAACCAGGTGTTTGAGAGGCTGAAAGCATCTTTTAAGCAGGCGAATGAGGATAGTAAAGTCAGAGTCATCATCTTTGATTCAGCTCCGATAAAGACCTTTATTGCCGGGGCTAATGTATCCTATTTCATAAGAGTCATAAGGGAGAGCAATTGGCAAGGTTTAAAGAAGGATGTCACTTTCTGGCATGACTTTGTCTTCCACGAGATGACCGGCGGAGGCAAGCCGAAGATCGCCATTGTGGACGGAGCAGCGATCGGTGGTGGCGCCGAGGTGGCGCTGGCCTTTGCCCTGGATCCTGATTCTATAGTAATCGCCACCGAGAGGACATCCTACGCGTTTCCCGAGGTCCGTCTGGGAATCTATCCTGGATTGAGAGGCACCTTGGCTCTTCCGCAGATTATCTACAAAGCTACGGATGATTCTGATCTGGCAGTGGCTCTGAGCCGGTATTATATCCTGGCCGGGGGGACGCCGATATCATCGCCGAGAGTATTGAAATATCTAGGCCTGGCTGACCTGCTTGTCCCAGCACGGAGAAGGGATGAGGTTGCGGAAAAGCTCGCTCAGGCCATAATGGATAATGACGGAAAATCTCTGACCCGGGAGCAGGTCGCTGCTTTGAAGGTCGAGGAGCTTCATTCAGAGCTCACTTTTGAAGAAAAGGAAGAGCTGCGCTGGATAAAGGATTTATTCTCGAAAACAGACTTAATCCAGGCTCTTCATGACTGGGCCAAGGGGCGAGGGGAGATATTTCTCTCCAATGAAGGCAAATCCTTTGCTCAGGGCATAGCGCGACAAGTGGCTGGTAATTCCGCTCATGCTGTGGACCTGGCGGACCGGATGATCAGGCGCGGCTTCGATGAGTTTCTCAAGAGAAAATCCATGGATGAGCTGGCTCGGTATGAACTGGACAATTATCTTGAGCAGGCCCTCCGGCATCCTGATGCCCTGGAAGGCTTAACAGCGTTCGTTGAGAGGAGGTCCCCTGGGTTCAAGCAAAGAATCCCGTCTTAGCAGGTCCATGCGCAGGATTGAGCATAGTAAAATGCATGGTATAATAAGGTGCCTTTTGAGGTCGTTTGTCATTGGTCGGCCGCAATGACAGATAATAAGAAGCTTACAGATTGAATTTTTAAATGATTACTCGTGAAAGAGGAGGATGAAATGGAATTAGAGGGAAAAGTCGCTCTTGTTACCGGAGGAAGCATGGGAATCGGCACAGCCATATCCCTTGAACTGGCCCAGAACGGAGCGGACGTGGCTTTGACCTATCGCCGCCACGGCGATGAAGCCAAAGCAATAGTCGAGAAGATCAAGGAAATGGGCCGCAAAGCAAAGGAGTACCAGGTGGATGTCTCTGACTTCGGTGCAGTTCAAAAACTGGTCAAGGCAGTCATGGAAGACTTTGGCCGGCTGGACATTCTCATCAACAATGCCGGGATGAACTGGGATGGCGTGGTCTGGAAAATGACCGAAGAGCAGTGGGATGCGGTCATCAATGTCGATCTGAAAGGAACGTTTAACTTTGTCAGAGCCGTGGCCCCGCATTTCAAAGAGAAGAAGGCAGGCAAGATCATAAACATCACATCCATCAATGGTCTTCGAGGGAAATTCGGACAGACGAATTATTCTGCGGCCAAAGCTGGCGCTCACGGGCTGACAAAAGCCGTAGCCAGGGAACTGGGGAAGTACAACGTGAACGTCAATGCTGTGGCACCGGGAATGATCCTGACAGACATGTACAAGGACCTGCCAGAGGAATTCAAGACAAAGGCGGCTGAAGAGACAGTCTTTAACCGCCTGGGCGAACCTGAGGACGTAGCCCATCTTGTCGCTTTCCTGGCTTCGGAGAAAGCGAAGCATATCACAGGCGAGATCATCAAGATCGACGGCGGCCAGTATATATAGGAGTCAGAGCGCAACATCAGACCATTGAGAGTCAACATTGGCGTTGGTATCCGACTCCATGCTTTTTAACAGGAGCTTTTATAAGAACACAAAGGGTCAAGCCTTAATTATGGACATCCTTGAGCTGAATTCAGCCTGTCCAAAGGGCATGTGTTTCTATCTGTGTTGTTACTGCAGGTGGATGTTCGATGTCGAGGCCTGATCCCATTACCAGAATGGAGGTCATGAATGGGAAAAGTCGCAATCATTGGTGTTGGACAGAGTGCCTTTGTCAGGGGATATCCCGGTTCCATCAGGGAGCTGGCCTTTGACGGATTCAAGGAGGCCCTGGAGGATGCTCAGATATCCGTCAAAGATATCGATGCCTCGATCATCTGCTCAGCACCCGAGTACGATAAGCAGCGTTCACCATCCGGCGTGTTCGCTGAATACCTGGGTTTGATCCCTCAACCCACCTGCTACCTGGAAAGCCTGTGCTCCTCGACCAGCATGGGCTTGAGGATGGCCTATTCGCTGGTCCAGTCCGGGCTGCATGATGTGGTGGCTGTATTGGGATTTCAGAAGATGTCCGAGATCTCCTCAGCCGAATCGCAGGAGAGGATGGGCAGAGGCGCGGATATCCAGTGGGAAAGTCCCTTCGGAACGATGATGCCGGCCTACTATGCCATGTTCGCCAAAGCGCATATGGAAAAGTACGGGACCACTCTTGAGGACATGGCTCTGGTCCGGGTGAAGTCCGCTACCTACGGTCAGGTCAACGAGAAAGCCCTTTTCCGCAAACCCGTGGCTGCGGAGAATTTCTCTGACCCTAACCACTTCATGTCCGGACCTGTCTCCAGCCCGCTCCGGGTCGGTGACTGCTGTGCCAATGCGGACGGAAGCTCATGTCTTATTGTGACCAATAAGGAAAAAGCCAAGGCCATGAGCAAGAAACCGATCTGGATCCTGGGGCTGGGCGCGGCGTCTGCCAGCGTGAACATGTCCGGAAGGGACCTATTCACGGGTTTGTCTGTGGCACGTCAGGCTGCAGAACAGGCGTATAAGATGGCAGGCGTGAATCCCAAAGACATCGACGTGGCTGAAGTCCACGACTGTTTCACGATCTCGGAAATCATGGCCTACGAGGACCTGGGTTTTGCCAAGCTCGGAGAAGGGAAGGAGCTGGTCAGGAATAAGGAGACTTACAAGGAAGGACGCATTCCGGTCAACGTGGATGGCGGGCTGCTGTCCAAAGGCCATCCGATAGGAGCGACCGGAGGTTCCCAGATCAGGACCATTGTCCTCGAGCTTCGAGGCGATGCCGGCGAAATGCAGGTTAAAAACCCGGAGATCGGACTCATACATAATATCGGTGGTGTGGGTCTCTACGGAGCAGTCACCATACTCGGGAGGTAAGAAATGAGTCAGAAAGAAAAAAAAGATATAGACGACCGCTTTAAAAAATTCGGGACAGTCAGCTTCACCTCTCTCACCAAGGTGAATGACTTTATCGATTACCTGGAAAAGGGCAAGGTCATGGGCACCCGCTGCAAAGACTGCGGCCAGGTCTTTTTCCCACCCCGGGCTAACTGCTACAAGTGCCTTTCCAGCAACATAGAATGGTTCGAAGTCGCAGGCAAAGGAAAACTCCTCACCTACAGCAAGTTGAAGTACGCACCGGTCGGGTTTGAGAACGACCTGCCTTACTCGATCGCTGTCCTGGACTACGGCGATTATAAGATCTTCGGCCGGATCGCCGGAAGCGTTCCTGAGGAGGAGATCAAGCTGGGAATGGAGATGAAGACCGTTGTCAACACGCTGCCCAACGGCCAGCTGAACTATGTCTTCGAGAAAGCCTAAGATAGGGGTTGCATCTCAATATTCGAAATTTATAAATTAACATAGGGATTGCATCTCAAGATTTGACATTTATAAAGAATTGGCGACCCAATAAATTCTCTGGTGTCATTGCGAGCGGAGCGTGGCAATCTCATAGAGGAAATGAAAAAAATTTCTTTTTCTTAGATTGTGTGTCCTGTTTCAAGTAAAGGAATCTTCCATACTTCTCTTCATGAAATTTCTATAATAAGAGTTCGCCAGCCTTCGCCTGCAATGACATCTAAAAGTGTTGTCTTATCATCGAATGTGGACAACTTTCTCCAGTTTTTCATTTTTTTATTGATTGAATGATTAATCTGATAGAAAATTAGACCATGTATATAACCGGAATCAGGGTTCACTCACCTCAGACTGTGGCCGAAGCGCTGGAGCTGCTCGCAGATTTAAAGAATGCCCGGATCCTGGCTGGTGGGACAGATATCCTGGTCGACTTGAAACAGGGACTGACCAAAGCCGGCGATCTGATTTCCCTCAAGAACATTCAAGAGCTCAAGGGGATCGAGAAAAAAGGGAAAACCATTCGGATCGGGGCCTTCACCACGCCTCAGGAGATCCATTCCAATTCTCTCATCAGACAGCATTTTCCCGCATTGGCCGAGGCAGCCCGGTCCATGGCCTCCGCCCAGATTCGCACCCTGGCTACGATCGGCGGCAATATCACCAGCGCTGTTCCCTCCGCTGACCTCCCCCCTTCCTTGATCGCGGCAGATGCGACAGCGGAGCTCCGCCGCGCTGAGTCAACGCGTGAAATACCTCTTTTTGAGTTTTTTGCGGGACCGAGAGAGACGGTCTGCCGGAAAGAAGAGCTTCTGGTTTCGGTCCGGATTCCATTGCCTCCCCCCTACACCGGGATTTCCTACAAGAAATTCACTCTCCGGGAAGCCAATGCCCTGGCTGTGGCCTCTGCTGCATCTCGGCTGACCCTGAAAAACAACAAAATGGAAAAGGTCACGGTCGTGCTCGGAGCGGTTGCCCCCACTCCCGTGCTGGCTAAAAAGACCGCCGGATTTCTTCAGGGGAAAACGACTTCCCAGAATTTATTCGAAGAAGCGGCCGCTCTTGCTGTGGAAGAAGGCAAGCCCATCTCGGATATCAGAGGATCGGCCTGGTTCAGGAAGGAATTGATCCGGGTCCTGACTCTCAGGAGCCTTGCTGAGGCCCTGGAGCGGGCGCTGGGAAAAACCGGAGAAAAAAAGAATTCGCTATGAATCAGGATAAAGAGCCCAAACGCATAGTTACCCTCAAGGTCAACGGCGAGGAGCATTTTGTGGCGGTCAGAGACGGTGAGACGCTTCTGGATGTCCTCAGAGACAGGTTGAGGCTGACCGGGACAAAAAAGGGATGCAATCTGGGCGTCTGCGGCGCCTGCACGGTGCTCGTCGACGGCGAGCCCCAGAACAGCTGTCTCCTCCTGGCATCGTCCTGCGAAGGGGCTGAGGTCACCACCATCGAGGGCATAGCTCAGGATGGAGAACTTCATCCCTTGCAGCGGTCTTTCATCCACCACGGCGCAGTCCAGTGCGGGTTCTGCACTTCCGGTGTGGTCATGGGTGCTTTTGCCCTGGTCAGGAAGAACCCTGACCCGACGGATGAAGAGATCAAGGAGGCCCTTTCCGGAAACCTCTGCCGCTGTACCGGGTACAAGCGCATACTTGAGGCTGTGAAGAACTGGAAAAAGTACCAGAAGTCAAAAGAACCTCCTTCTCATTCCTTTGACCTGGATAAATTCACCACTGTGGGAAGAAGCCTTCCCCGGGTGGATGCCGCTGATAAGGTCACCGGCCGGGCCAAATACACTGCTGATTACTATTTCGAGAACATGCTCTACGGGAAAATCCTCCATTCTCCCCTTCCTCACGCCCGGATTAAGAAGCTTGACACCGGACAGGCCGCCAGGCTTCCGGGAGTCAAGCTCATCCTCACTGGAAAGGATGTGCCGGACATCACTTATGGTGTCTCTCCGGCCCGCTATGACGAGCATGTCCTGGCCAAGGACAGGGTGCGGCATGTCGGCGATGAGGTGGCGGCTGTTATTGCCGTGGACGAGGAGACTGCGGAGAAAGCTTTGGGACTCATCAAGGTCGAATATGAGGAGCTCCCGGCTGTGTTTGATTCCCTGGAAGCCATCAAGGAAGGAGCTCCCCAGCTCCATGACCGATACAGGAATAACATCAACACCGTGGTCGACCATCATTTTGGCGACATCGAGAAGGGGTTTGCCGAGGCGGATCACATCCGGGAAGAGGAGTTCGTCGGAAACCATGTCAACCAGAGTCCGATCGAGCCTCATGCCTCCATCGCTTTCTGGCAAAACGAGGGGTCGACGCTTGTCCTCTATTCTTCCACCCAGGTTCCCCACTATGTCCACTACATGGTCGCCAGGGTGCTGGATATGCCTTTAGGAAAGATTCGCATCATGCGGCCGCCCGTGGGGGGAGGATTCGGCCAAAAAGCTGCCACCACTCCCCTGGATTTGATCACTTCTATCGCCTCGAAAAAGACAGGGAGGCCGGTCAAAATGGTCTACAGCCGCGAGGAGATGTTTTTGTACGGCCGCGGCAGACACAAGCAGCACATGAAGTTCAAGATCGGGGTGAAAAAGGACGGGAGAATCACCGCGGTCCAGAGCCGCATCTATCTCGACGGCGGGGCCTACACCTCCTTTGGGGTTATCACAGCCTATTATGCGGGAAGCATGATTCCGACGCTCTATCATCTTCCCAACTACAGATACGAGGGGTTCAGGGTCATGACCAACAAACCCGCCTGCGGGGCTATGCGCGGGCACGGCACACCCCAACCCCGTTTTGCCTTTGAAAGCCTGTTGAGCATGATCGCCGAAGACCTCGGCATCGACCCTATCGAGATCCGGCTGCGCAACGCCATGGACCCGGACACCCGGACCTGCAACGACCTCGATGTTCGAAGCTGCGAATTCAAAGCCACTTTGCAGGAAGTCAGGAAGAAGTCCGGCTGGGACCGAAAATACGGCAAGCTTCCCCCGGGTCAAGGCATCGGGATAGGCTGCGGAGGCTTTGTTTCTGGAGCAGGGTACGCCATCTACAGGGGGCAGGTCCAGCGTCACTCGGAGAAAAAGCCGGAGACGTTCGTCAAAAAGGCTGTCTTCCCTCATGCCAATGCCATCGTTAAGATCAGCGAAGACGGGACCGCGGCTGTCCTTCTCATCCAGGCCGCAGAGATAGGGCAGGGTTCATCCACTGTTCTCTCCCAGATCTGTGCTGAAACCCTGGGCATCAGCCTTGACCGGGTGCGCATCCGGACCGAAGACTCGGACATCAGCCCTCTTGACCTGGGAGCCTACTCTTCCCGCACCACCCTGATGGGCGGAAACGCTGTGACAATGGCCAGCAAGGACGTTCTTCAGAAGCTGTTCACCACTGCGGCCGGTATTTGGAAATGCGACCCTCAAGACCTTGAAGCCAGGGACAACAGGATCTTCCACAGGAGTGATAAATCCAAAGTCATCGACTGGGAAGAGACGGCCCGCCTGTATTTCAACGATAAAGGACCGCTGGTCGGCACAGGATGGTACAAGCCTCCGGAAGGTCTCGGGGGCGATTACAAGGGTGCGGCAGTAGGAACCAGCCCGGCCTATTCCTATTCCAGCTCTGTCTGTGAGTGCAGTGTAGATTTGGAGACAGGTAAAGTGAAAGTGGAAAGGTTCACCGACTATCATGACTGCGGCACACCGATCAATCCCCAGGCCGTGCACGGCCAGGTTGAGGGAGCGATCGTCATGGGCGCGGGCGAGACTCTGATGGAAGAGGTGAGGTATGGCGAAAAAGGGAATATCCTCAACCCCAACCTTCATGACTATCTGCTGCTGACCATCAAGGATTCCCCTGAGATCTTCAGCGGGATCGTTGACTCCTACGAGCCCGAAGGGCCTTACGGGGCCAAGGAAGTCGGGGAGGGAGCGACTCTGCCTGTCCTGGCTGCAATAGCCCATGCCATCGCTAACGCTACCGGAGTCTGGATCAAAGAGCTCCCGATAACGCCCGAAAGGATACTTAAAGCCCTTAAAGAGAAAAAGTCCTGACCGGATAGACGGCGGTTCAGCGAACAATCATCCTCTCCTGAACGTAAATGATAGTGATGTTGAATTGTTGCTTCTTTTATATTTTATGTGGAAAATTTCATGGGTAAAATACACAGAAATGGCATCGCTCCCTTCAGATTTTTAACGCCATTCCCGTGTATTTTACCCACATTATCTAGAAGAGAACCCTTTTTTAAAAAATTTTGTTTTAATTTAAGATGATAATGACCTTAAAAAAGAGATTAAACCTTTTGGCTGGTAGCGAGGTCTAACAATTAAAAAACAGAAGAATAACTGGATGGATGAGAATGAAGTCATTCAAAGATGTCAGAATTCCGATTTGAGCGCCTACAAAATGATCTATGACCGCTATAAACAGCCACTTTTGTCAACAGCCCTGCGGATGCTCGGCCAGCAGCAGGATGCAGAAGATGCAGTCCAGATGACATTCCTGAAACTCTACCGGGGTATTCAAAACTATAACTACAGTGCCAAGTTCAGCTCCTACTTGTTTCGGATTCTGATCAACGTCTGTTTTGACCTTGGCAGAAAAAAGAATCGAAGGAGCCGGATGAGCGCCCGGTTGTTTGAGACGGAAAAGGGCTCTGTCCGTTCCAGTCATGAGGAAAAAGTCCTGTTGGAGGAAGCCATCCAGGCGCTCCCGGAGAGGCAGAGGGCCTGCTTCATTCTGTACGCTGTTGAAGAGCTGAAGCAGGAAGAAATTGCAGAGGTTCTGGGCATCAGCCTCGGTGGAGTGAAATCCAATATCTATCATGCCAAGCTGCGGCTTCGAGCTGCTCTGATGAATTTTCGATTCCAGGAGAGCCCATGAGCTGCAATAAATTGAAAAGATACGAACTGGGGAAGCTCGGCGAAACCGAGTTCGAGCGACATCTGGAGACGTGCTCTTCCTGCCAGGAGCGGATGGAGCAGGACACCCGGTTGATGGCTCTGTCCCGGTCCTTGAAGAGACCGGCCGAGCCGTCTCATCTGTGGGATCGGATAGCAAAGAGTCTCGAGGAAGAACAGCAAAAAGAGCTGAGCTCCGGAGTGATGCGTCCTCGATGGCGTCCGCTCTGGTTGTTGCCGGCCGCAGTCGTGGTCCTGTTGGCGGTGGTTATCGGGCTCTATTTTTTTATTGAGCCCGGAACTCAAAAGTCAGGCTTGCTGGCCGACTCCGCTCTGGCCAGGGTGGAGAAGAAAGAAAATGAGTACGTTAAAGCCATCGATGGACTGGAGCAGCTTGTCCTGCCCAGGATGGCGGACATGAACCTGGAACTGACGCTTCTCTACAGAGACAAGCTGGAGACCATCGATGACCAGATCGAGCAGTGCAGGGAAGCACTGGCTGAGAACCCGGCCAACGCCCACATCCGGCGCTATATGCTGGCCGCCCTCCAGGATAAGAAGCAGACACTCATGGAAATACGGAAAACTCAGAAGAACATCCAGGAATAGGAATATTGGAATAGATGAATAAGGACGGCTTCATGCCGAGAATATACGTGCCACAATCAAAGGAGAAATCATGAGAAGAAAGACACTCTTCAGTTTAGCTTTAATTCTTCTGGTCGCAGTCTTTTTTGCGCAGAATCTTCAAGCAAGTAAGAAGATTCTTTCCCGGAACATCAAATCCAAGGCATTCACGGAAAGCATAGCTTCAGCTCCGGGGAGGACTCTCACCATCGACAGGACCCGCGGCGACCTGACCATTACCGGAACAGACGGAAATGAGATCATTGTCAGGGCGGTGGTCGAGGTCGGGGACAGTGATGAAGAATTCCTGGAGGAATTCCTGGCCCGGACAGAATTGGTCCTTGAGCCATACCGTCAGGGCTTTCGGCTGAAATTGCGGTCGCCCCGAGATGAGGATTTGGATAAGGACGAGAGTGATTTTGCCCGGATTCTTCGACAGGTATTCAGGAGCGGAAGATTCCGGTTCTCGATGTCGACCAAGATAGATATCCAGGTTCCATCCAAACAGTCTCTTCACATCGAGAACGCCTACGGCGATATCAAAATCAGGGACATCACAGGGAATTTATATGTCGCAAACCGGTCCGGTGAGGTAAACATTCAGAACTGCGGCGGGGAGCTGGAACTGGAGAACAGTTATGCTCTGGTCGAAGTCATAGATTTCAGCGGCCCGGTCGTGATCAGCAACAGCAGCGGTGCTGTTGTGCTGAGCAATATCGGGGGGAAAGCTGAGGTTCGAAACAGTTATAAGTCTGTGGATTTCGACCAGATTGGGGGTCCCCTAACGGTTCGGTCTCACAGCAGCGATGTCCGTGGCAGGGATGTCCAGGGCGATTGTGAGATCACCACCTCCTACAAAGAGATCAAGGTGAGT
>Ga0224506_10003240_pt1 | contig 10824 bp, 10 predicted proteins | sample SF_Jan12_sed_USG_2_FD_169108 | JGI IMG/M metagenome (GOLD analysis project Ga0224506, IMG submission 169108) | Sediment microbial communities from San Francisco Bay, California, United States - SF_Jan12_sed_USGS_8_1 | ecosystem: Environmental > Aquatic > Marine > Sediment | place: USA...
GATGGGATTATGCAAAAGCGACACTTGTGATTGCAGCCTTCGGATATTTTTAAATAAGCATAATGGCGCGGCGTTAACCGGATACCCGCTTCGGGGACAATATCCATAAATGGGTTGCTGCTCGGCGGCAGCGCATCATGCACTGCGTTTACAACTTGTTCGTAACTGTGCGCACCGGTTACGGCTAAAATACCGGGATGGGTTTTTCTTAGCTCGTCTTCGTTTACGCCAAGACAACCCGTTACAATCACCCGGCCATTTTCGTTCATGGCTTCAGAAATGGCGTCCATGCTTTCGGCCCGGGCTGAATCAATAAAGCCGCAGGTATTTATGATAACTACATCGGCGCCTTCATAGCTGTTGGAAATAACGTAACCTTCGGCCGCTAGCTTGGTTAGAATACGTTCGGAATCCACCAGTGCCTTGGAACAACCAAGGCTGATTATGCCGACCTGCGGTGGGGAAATTTTATTGTTCATCAGGACACCTTATAGGCCCACCTTCCCTTGTGGGCAATTACACTTGTCCGGTCTTTGGGCTTATGTTATGTTCATGTTTTGTTCTAATAGTTACAATAACCAAACGGGGCTACGAAAAAGCATGTCGAACCATACAACAACAATTAAAAAGCAATGTTCCAGCAATTCGCCAGCCGATGTGGATGCGGTTTTTTCCGTAAACGCAATTTCCAACCAAGGGGCCGATGACACCACCACCCGGGTTGCGGTTTTTTCATCAACCGTCAGGGCGGGGTTCCCATCACCGGCGGAAGATTACATCGAAGGCATGCTTGATTTAAATGAACACCTTATTAGCCATCCAGCCGCCACGTTCATTGTGCGGGTGGCGGGTGATTCAATGGTGGGGGCCGGAATATATCCTAACGATCTTTTGGTGGTTGACCGATCTATCCGTCCCGCGCCTGGGCGCATAGTTATAGCGATGGTTGCGGGCGGGCTTACGGTAAAACGCCTTGAAATAAAAAATAAACGCTGGCGTTTGGTGGCGGCAAACCCTGATTACCCGCCGATTGAAATATCACCTATTGCCGATGGGGTTGAACCCGAAGACTGCACAATATGGGGCGTGGTTAGCAGCACCATCAGGAAATTTTAAAATGATTGGCAAAATGTTCGCGCTGGTTGATTGCAATAATTTTTATGCGTCATGTGAACGGGTATTTCGCCCTGATTTGGAGGGCGTGCCGATTGTGGTTCTTTCAAATAATGATGGCTGCGTTATTGCGCGCTCAAACGAGGTAAAGGCATTGGGCGTGCCCATGGGCGCTCCTTATTTCAAGGTCAAGGATATGCTTAACGCAGGCGGGGTAAAAATATTTTCATCCAATTATGCGCTTTATGGCGATATGTCGGGACGGGTAATGACAATTCTTTATTCGTTTTCGCCAGAAGTGGAAATTTATTCCATAGATGAAGCATTTATTGATCTTGATGGGTTTGCGCCTAACGTAATAATTGCACAAATGAATGCCTTGCGCGCAAACATAAAAAAATGGACATCAATTCCGGTTTCCATCGGTATTGGTCCGACCAAGACATTGGCAAAAATTGCGGCCGAGCGGGCAAAAAAAGATTTATCATTAGGTGGTGTTTGTATGTTGGATGGAAAAACACAAACGCATAGCGCCTTAAACTTGACCCCGGTTGGTGATGTTTGGGGTATTGGCCGGGCATGGAATAAACGTTTAAACGCAGGCGGAATTATAACCGCGCTTGATTTTGCCAACCAGCCGATGCAATTAGTTAGAAAAAAAATAGGGGTAAGCGGGGCTAGAACATGGTTGGAGCTAAACGGCACTAGGGCATTTGTTATTGAAATGCAGCCGGGTATTCGTAAATCATGTATTTCGTCACGGTCATTTTCCAAAAACGTTACAGTGCTGGATGAACTAAAAGAAGCCATCGCAACATTTGCGGCACGCGCATCTGAACGCCTTAGGGGGGAGCGCATGGCGGCTGGAACAATTTCTGTTTTTCTTCTTGCTAACAGGTTTGATGAAAATTCAATTGCGGCAAATTCATCGGCAACTGTTACCCTTGATAACCCAAGCGCCAACACGGTTGAAATTACCCAAGGCGCACTTGCGGCATTGGCAAAGGCATATAAAAAAGGAATTGCCTATAAAAAGGCGGGGGTTTCTTTGCTTGAATTGTCACCAATGCACTCGCTACAGCCAAGCCTTTTTTCTGCTGCGCCAGATAAAGAAAATAGAGCGCATAATTTACAAATTGCTATTGATAAAATAAATTCAAGCCCGCGCGCAGTTCGCGATATGGTGCATATCGGTGCGCGTAAACAAAAAGGTAACTGGCATATGCGCCAAGATATGCGTTCCCCGCGCTACACCACATCGTGGCGGGAACTGCCGCGCGTTACATAAAAATATTTTAAGAAGTATTTTTAAGATTTAATCTGGGTCTTGATGATTTTGGTCATGGTAACCGCAAGATGGTCTTCAACTACCACCACTTCACCGCGCGCGATAAGGTTACCGTTGGCGCGTATTTCGATATCTTCGCCGACACTACGGTCAAGCTGCACCACCGCACCACGACCCATTTTAAGCAGCTGGCTAACCTTCATGTAAGAGGTGCCTAAAACTGCCGTTACTTCAAGCGGAACATCAAGAAGCGCTTCTTGCTTGTCTTCGCTTTCGCCATCAAAATTGTCATCGCTCATTTATGTAGGCTCACTTCGGCTCAAAATTTAAGAATCGATCACACCATCTGATTATAGCGCGTCTCAATCGCACTAGCCATGATAGCTAATTAAAGACCATCTGTGGTGAATAAAGGATGAAGGCTTAAAAAAACAAGGAAAATCAGGTTTTTTTGAAAATCTCAACCCGCATGGGCTGGGCGAATTCAACACTTTTTTCTGTTCTAACGCCAAGGCTATCAAAAAGCCCCTTAAGCTTGCTTTCAAGTTTTGCAAATTCATCCACGCGATCTGGGTTAATGCGGATCATGCGTTCACGAAATGCGGCAAAATCGGCTAGGCTAACAATATGAGTGTGGAAAATCTCATCAATTTTTTCAAATCCCAGGCTAGGTGCCTTATCCAGCGCGCTTTTGGCGTTTGCCCGAACTTCGGTTTCATCGTGAACCGGGGCCATTAAATCGAAATGTGGGCCATGGGCCAGTGGTTCGGAAACATAAAGCAATCCACCCGGTTTTAGCACGCGGTGGGCCTCAGACAGGGCCGTTTGCATTTGTTCGCCGGCAATATGGTGCAGCGAATTAAAAAAAACTGTTACGTCCATGCAGGCATCATCAAAGGGAAGTTTTTCGGCAATGCCTTGATGAAAAATTTCACCGCCTAGGGTTTTTTCCAAACGCGCTTTTTCTAATTGTGCCGGGTTGTTATCAACACCAAAAGACTTGGCACCGTGGCGCGCCATCAAGCGAACCAACGAGCCATCGCCGCAGCCAATATCAACAACGCGCTTTCCTGCAAGGTCGATACTTGCGGTTAATACTTCGCTGTTGGGGCGGATTTCATTTTCATTAATTTTTGCGCTTATGGTGCTCATGGTTTTTGTTATTTAATTCCGTATTATTTTGCCACAGCCTTTATATGGTTACAGGCACCATATAAAGCAACCCCGTTTTAAATTTGGTATTATTTTCAAAGGGGTCATTGAAATACCCGATACCCAATACAAAGGGCAAGGGTATTATTTAATAAAATTCAAAATATTTTATATGGGGGTGGTATTGCCATCACCCAGGCTGCGCTGCATGAATACGGTGTCAACCCAACGTTCGAATTTAAACCCGCTTGCATGCAAAATCCCGGCCTGTGTAAAGCCAAATTTTTTATGCAAGTTAATGGATGCATTGTTTTCGGTATCGCCGATAACCGCGATCATTTGGCAAAATCCCATCTTACTACAAATATTTATAAGATTTTCCATAAGGCTTGAACCGATGCCTTTTCCGGTTGCGGTGGGGTCAACATAAATGGAATTTTCAACCGTATGGCGATAGGCCGAGCGCGCGCGAAAGGTTGACGCGTAGGCAAACCCCACAACTACCCCATCCATTTGCGCAACAATATAGGGATGGCCTTTTTGTAAAACCATCTGGAGCCGATTTGTCATTTCCTGGGTATCAGGGGCCACTTCTTCAAAGCTGGCAAAGCTGTTTTCAACATAATGGGCATAAATTCGCTGTATAGCGGCCATATCGCCAGCTTCGCAATTGCGAATTGATATGTTTGCGCTTTGTTTTTCTGTTGCCATGATAATTATTTATTGCCTCGCAAAAGGGCAGGGTTAATTGCAGAAAGATCGTCAATCATTTTGCTAATGTTATTTTTTAATAAATCAAACCCGATATTTTTAGTGATGCTATCTTCGTTCATATAAAGTTCGCGGTTGACCTCAATTTGCAGGGCATGGCGCATTTCGTATGGTTTACCATAATTTCTGGTGGTGAACCCGCCAGCATATGGTTTATTCATTACAACCCGGTAACCAAGACCTTCCAGTATTTCGCGCGCTGTTTGCGAAACAATTTTTGCTGCGGCCGACCCGTGGGCATCGCCCAACACCATATCGACGCGATTATCACCGGGGTCATTATCCATTGGCCCGCCAATTGACGGCATGGAATGGCAATCAACCAATAGATAAGTTCCAAATGTTTCAAATGTTTCCTCAAGCAAACCAGCCAGCGCCCCATGAAATGGCATATAGCATTTTTCTATGCGCCTTTGGGCCATGGCAAAATCTATCTTGTCTTTATAAATGGCCGCGCCATCGGTAACCACCCGGGCAATGGTGCCCAGCCCAGCCCTAACCCGGGGTGAGCGCGTATTGGCCTGGGGCGGCAGGGCGTCTGTAAACATTTCAGGGTCTAGCTCCCATGCCTCGCGGTTGGGGTCGACATAGGCACGCGGGAAACGCGCTCGCAATAATGGTGATCCGGCATTTGGTGCCTGGGTATACAGCTCATCAACAAACGCATCTTCCGAACGGCGCAGCGCCGTGGCATCAAGTGCGGATGCTTGTTGAAATGAAATTGGGTAAATCGATCCGCTGTGCGGGGATGAATAAACAACGCATGATGAACGAATTTTGGGCAATAATATATCGAACGGTGGCTCATCGTTGTTTATGAACTGGTCATTTATTATGTGGGCCATTCGAGCGTTCATTATCCTGTTTTTTTAAGCGAAACTTAGAAAGCCAGCCTAATTATATACTTAAGCTTATGCCCATAAGCCAGCCCCTTTAAGGGCTTGCCTTGGGTCACGGAAGGGACTAAAAAACCGCGTCCGTAGATGGATGGCAATATCCGGCGGATAAAAGGGCGCGTAGCTCAGCGGGAGAGCACCTCGTTGACATCGAGGGGGTCACTGGTTCAATCCCAGTCGTGCCCACCATGGAAAGTCCAGCCTTACCGGCTGGGCTTTTTTTGTGGCTGTCAGTCCATAAATAAGCACGCATAAGCGTGCGGGTGTGTATACCATCATAACTAATTGGAAAATCGGATTTTTTGTTTTTTTGAAATTATTATGGTCAAATAAAAATATGAACACACAAACCACAAAATACGCCTTTGAAGCATCCTTGCCGGTCATGTTTGGTTACGTGCCGTTGGGCATGGCGTTTGGCGTTTTGTTTCAGGACCTCGGCTATGGCTGGTATTTTGCCACCATGATGGGGATTTTTGTTTTTGCTGGTGCGGCGCAGTTTATGGCGGTGGGGTTGTTAGCGGCGCATGCGGGTTTGTTAGAAGTTGCGGTTTCAACGCTGGTGCTTAATTCCAGGCATATGTTTTTTGGTCTTTCACTATTAACGCGCTATCACGCCGTTGGTCTGAAAAAGTTTTATTTAATTTTTGGCCTAACTGACGAAACCTATTCGTTGATAACCGCATCCCACCCACCCCCAGGCGAAGATGAGCAAAATTATTATTTTTATCTAACGGCACTTAATCATTTTTACTGGGTTGTGGGATGTACGCTGGGCGCACTGTTGGGGGCATCGGTTGAGTTTGATTCCCGGGGTATGGATTTTGCCTTGACTGCGCTATTTATGGTTTTGTTGATTGAACAATGGAAAAAAATAAAAAACCCAACACCGTTTATAATTGCGTTTGGTTGCGCTGTGGGTGCCATGTGGTTTTTTCCAGATAAAATGTTGCTTGTTGCAATTGCACTTTCAACCGCAATTTTGTTTGGACTTAAACCTGTCGTGGATAAAAACAAATGAACGATAATATTTATTTATTAAGCATTATTGCGGTCATGACCGTGGCCACATTTGCCACGCGGGCATTTCCATTTGTTGCCTTAAAAGGCAAAGGTGGGCACCCGCTAATGGATTATATCGGGCGCTATATGCCGCCTGCGGTGATGACAATTTTGGTTTTATATAGCATGAAAAATGTAGATATTTTTAATGCACCATTTGGCGCTAACGAATTTATTGCACTTGGCATCACCACTGCGGTTCACCTGTGGAAAGAAAATTCCCTGTTGAGCATTTTTAGCGCAACAGCATTTTATATGGCAGCGTTGCAATATGGTTTGTTTGCTTGAGATATTATAAAAAAACCGGCAAAAGCTTAAAAAGCTTTCACCGGTTATAGATTTAGACCCCTTAATTCCCCTTTGCAGGGGATAGTCATTGATGTAGCGAATGGGGACGCACACCAATGAACACACGCAAAAACACTAATAATATTGGAAAAATGTTGGAATTGCCCATACGGGTGATGAATATAGTAATTTTAGACTACTAAATTGAATTTTCCCATCCTGCCTTAGGTGTTATAAGGGAATTGCGAAATATAAACGCAATGGGAAAAATGGGAAACAATGCGCATACTTATTGCCGATGACCACAAGCTGTTTCGCGCCGGGTTAGTTCTGGTTTTGAAGCAACTTGGCGATGATTTGGAAATCACCGAAGCCGGAACCGGTAATGAAGCAATAGACATTGCAACAACCGATCCGTCACCTGAGCTTATACTCATGGATTTGGACTTGCCCGAAACAAACGGGTTGGAAGCACTTAGCGCCATCAACGCCGCCAAGGGTGATATTCCCGTAGTAATTCTCTCGGCCATGGAGGACCAAGTAACCATAGCGCGCGCTATGGAATTGGGCGCTAGGGGATACATCCCCAAATCGGCATCTGGTGATGTTATGATAAATTCTCTTAAGCTGGTTATTTCCGGTGGTGTTTGTATGCCGCTTGGTTTTGGTGAAAATGGCGGCAGAAATAAATCAAACACTGACTTGCCAAACCTAACCCGCCGCCAGTTAGAGGTGCTGCGTCTGATGGCAACTGGAAATTCAAACAAGGAAATTGCGCACGATTTAGGTATCTCGGAAAATACCGTGCGAGTTCATATATCTGCAATCATTACAGCACTTGATGCAACCAACCGTACCGAGGCCGCCTATTCAGCAATGCGCATCGGCCTAATACCGCGTGGCACGCAAATTCTAGGCTGAACGCAAATTATCCTTATTAGAAGTAGCAAGTTTTTTACGCACCAATGCCAACAGGTCTTCGGGTTTTATGGGTTTGTGTAAAATATCAAAACCACTTTTCTTTGCTTCGCGCAATCTTTGCGGTGCGGTATCGCCGGTAATAATTATTGCCGGGGTTTCTTTTGCCAAAGCATCCCTTACTTTTAATATGGCGTCACCCCCGGTCACCCCACTATCTAGACGGTAATCTGCAATAATAAGGTCGGGATTAACATTATCCGGCAGGTCTTTCACGATGGAAGCCTCGTCAAGATTATTTAAAACGTGGGTTTTATATCCAGAACCGTTTAACACAGCAACCAAACCCGAAGCCACGCTCGCGTCGTTTTCTATTATTATAATATTTTCCATATTGCCTTGGATGATGGCGGGGGTATTTTCTTCATCTAAGAATTCTATATTTTTTGTTGCCAACGGGATGGATATCCAAAAACCTGTACCCTTGCCAACAACAGATGAAAAACCAAGCTCGTGGCCAAGAAGCAATGCAAGCCTGCGTACTATAGCAAGACCAAGGCCTAGCCCCTGGGAACGCCGTCTTGCCTCGTTATCAATTTGATAAAAATCATTAAATATAAGATCTTTTTGGTCGTCTGCTATACCAGCGCCGGAATCCCACACTTCAACCTTTATTTTATTTTTACTTCGCCTGCAGCCAATAATAACCCTTCCGCCGCCGGCATACTTAACCGCATTATCAACTAAATTTCTGAGCATGGTTTCGATTAATAATGGATCAGAATGGACATTGGCCGAAGATGGAATGCTTTTTATTGTAATATTGTGCTTCCATGCAACCGGCGCCATCTCGGTTGAAATTTTATCAATTATGTCGGCAACCTGAAAATCGCGAACTTGCGGGTGAATAACGCCTGCTTCAAGTTTGGAAATATCAAGTAACGTATTGAGAAGCTCTTTTAGTGAATCAAGCGAATTGCGGATAAGCGAAATAATTTCTTTTTTTTCTGGATCTTGTTCTTTGTTTGCTAGGGCAAAAACAAACAAGTTTAGCGCCTGTAATGGTTGGCGCAGGTCATGACTGGCGGCGGCGAGAAATTTGGTTTTAGCAATATTTGCCTGTTCGGCATCATCGCGGGCATGGCGCAGGCTTTCTTCACGGGTATGAATTGCGTCAACAAAATAGCCGAGCGAAATCGCCATTTCGGTTAATTCATCGTTACCCGATGTATCAATCGGCTCATTTTCTCCACCGGCATGGGTCAGCATAGATATGCGCAGATTGTCTAATCTAATAAGAACCGTTTTGTTGATGTATATAAAAGTTGCAATCGATATCAGCGCCGAAAGCAGCACAAGACCAAGAACCAGATTTTTAATTAAGGTAAGTTCAGAGCTAATGTTTTCACCACGGCTGGATATTGCATTTCTGATGTCGTTAATAACAATTTCTGATGAACCTAAAAACCGCTCTGATATGGTGCGAATTTGTTTAAGCGCTGCATCTATTCTGCCTTCGTTGTTAAGTTGGATTTTTTTTATTGCAAAAAGACCATTAGCACCGATACGTAATGAATTTATTTTTTCAAGAAGTTCACCACCTAATAAACGCGCCTCTTTTGGTATGTATTGGTGTTGGCTGGATACCCCCGACATTAAGTAGTCAACCTTTTTTTGGTGACGGTCAAGCGGTGCCATGTGTTGTATATCTGTTGCTTCCGACATATTTATAAGTACGCCGTTTACAAGCTCAATCCATTGTTGCATTGGCCCGGACGCCACAAACGAACCGGAAGGAAGGTTTGCAGCAAACTGAATGGTAACAAGATCTTCCTGCAACAGGTGTATTTCGTTATTTATTGTACTTATGGCACTGTTATGTTTTATTCGATCATCAACCAAAAAATTTAAAGTATCGTATGATTCGGTAAGCTGTTTTTTTAGTTCCAGCAGTTTGCTTTTCTTGTCTTGTCTAAGAACATCTGTAGAAATGTTACTTAATATTTCTTCCAACCATCTGGCATCGTCGCGAACCTTTTCCATTTCGGTAATGCGGACCCAGTTATTGGGCGCCACCACAAGCATTGCCCCGCGCTCGGCAATGGAGACACTTATGCGGCTAATTTGGGCCGCATCGGTTAGGGTTGGTAATTCTGTCCGACTAATGGAATTAAAGCTGTCCTGAAAACGGTTAAGGGCAAATATAGAAGACCCGCCAGCAATAACCGCAGAAAATATAATTACGCCCAATGCTGCAAACAGACGCGAAGAAATTACCGCACCAGTTTTGGCCATTATTCAGGTTTCTCCATTGATTAGGTCTATCATGTTATTTCGCGCATGCCTTCGTATCTAGGTACCTAAGTCTTTGCCATAGTATGCAGATGTACATAACAAAGTATGCGGAAAATATTCTAACTATAGGTTGCATATGAATTAAATACATTCTAATTATTATTAATATAAATCAACCATAATACTTACATATCAATCATAATTGAATATATTCCCAAAAGTTGTGTTTTGGCGGTTTTTATTAAACTAATTTCCATCTAATTTTGGGCGTACAATTTTAAAATTAGCAAATAAACATTTTTAAAAGGCCCATCATAACAAATGGCACAGAAATTTTATCAGACCGCATTATTCGCATTAATTTTGTTTTTTTCCATTTTACCCACGGCAAACGCCGCAACAATTGATTCCATACGCGATAGGGGTTTTGTAAATTGTGGCGTTACCGAACGTATGCCCGGTTTTTCATCTATCCAAAAAGATGGATCGTGGGTTGGTTTAAATGTCGATTTTTGCAAGGCGCTGGCTGCTGCTGTACTAAACGATGCTAATGCGATAAAAATACAATCATTTTGGCTTGAAGCATTGGCGACACGCGATGTTGACGTTTTGCATGCTGGCTCGACCTGGACACTTTCGCGCGACAGTGAAAAAAATATAAATTTTCCTGGAACTATTTTTTATGACGGACAGGGGTTTTTGGCACATGCCAAGGTAGGCGCACAAAATCTGAAAAAAGCAAAAATAATTAGTGGTATTAATGTATGCGCAATCGCAGAAACATCAACAGCGGGCAATAACCTAAGTGAATATATAAAAAATAATAATCTTGGCTGGACTATGGTCGGGGTAAAAACCCTAGATGGTATGTGGAGTGCTTTTTTTGGTGGACGCTGCGATATGGTTATACATGATCGCACCGCACTTATGACGGTGCACGCCGACCGCCTTGAAGGTTCAGATGATTATATTGTTTTTCCTGAAACAATATCGAAAGAACCACTTTCACCGGCTGTTCGTGCTGATGATGAAAGATGGGAA
>Ga0224506_10003241_pt1 | contig 10820 bp, 6 predicted proteins | sample SF_Jan12_sed_USG_2_FD_169108 | JGI IMG/M metagenome (GOLD analysis project Ga0224506, IMG submission 169108) | Sediment microbial communities from San Francisco Bay, California, United States - SF_Jan12_sed_USGS_8_1 | ecosystem: Environmental > Aquatic > Marine > Sediment | place: USA...
CACCACTAACAATACTGCCGCGTAAAAAATCTCGTCTTTTCATAATTAGTTCCCCTCGCCAGCGAATGTGAATGGTGTAATGGTTATGAAGTTCACTGCTAAACCGATGCGAGTATTGGCGGATCGTCGCAGGATGACATCATCGCTATTGAGAGTCATTAGTGATGTTTCGTGGGTTTCGAGAATGGCCTGAATGGCGTCGTTATCCAATTCCTCTTTGCCATAGCTCTTATCAGGGTTTGTCGGGTCAAGCGCGTAGCCTAGGTCAACGCCTTGGGCTAATAATGCATGAATATGTGCACGTTCCAAGTCTTGTAGATTCTTTCCATCATCACCGATAAAACGTAACCATAACCATTCAGCAACATCTTTGACTTCATATTCACCGTCATCATTGGCGGGAATGAGTTTGGCCCAATCTTTTTCCCATGGATTGGCGAGTGCCGGGCCTTCCTCACTACTAGCGCGGCCCAGAAAAATATTTTTAGTGACATTACGTTTGTATGCGTCCTTGAAAATATTCGGATTGTTTGCTGCCTGAAGACCCGTTTGTCCACCGAAGACATCATGCGCCGGTTGGAAAACAGTGGCGCCTTCGATTTGCATTTGTGCTTTGGGCGATTCAGCGCGACTAAAGTTTTCTTGATTATCCACGGTGTTTAGATTATAGATCAATAGGTTTCTATCGAAGGCCGAGCGAAACTTAACTGTGGTTTCACTATGAAAAATATCTGAGATTGCATAACTGCGTAAAAAGCTCAATAGACTTTTGGGCTCGGTCAATTGCCATGCTTCACGAATTTGATTTTTCTTAAACTCATCTAAATTATCGTCAGCAAAAAAGTCGATGATGAATACCGGTAGATTAGCTAAACTTTCTACATGGTAACCCGCGACACGCGCTAGATTTTGAATTTTCTCCTCAGCACTTACTCCAGATATCCGCGTGTGTAAAATTTCTAGATAGTTTTGATGATGCCAGGTTTGGTTATACAGCATGACACTATTTCCATTGCCATCAATATAGGCATGATCGGTAAAATTGATGGGTGCGATCGACCAATCATTAATATCGTCGCTAGCAAAATCATTGCTTCTGTCGAGACGCATTCCAGTGAGTGCCCAAGCGGTGTTTTCAATTGTCGTATTTTCGTGATAATCGGGATCAGTTTCTGTATTGCCTTGGATTTTAAAATACAGTTGATGAAACTCACGCGCAAAATCATCATTGCCGAAAAACTTACCCGTGCGATTATTAAAACGGTTAAATGCATGTCCATAGGCTCTTGAGACAGCTGCTGAGCTTGCGCCTTGGGCTAATACATCAAACAGATCTTTATCCTGACGCAAGGCTTCGAGCGTTCGATCATAAAAATCGCGCATCAATGCAGCACGAGTTTTACTGATACTGATGGCCATATGATAATTAGTTAAGAAGAACGCAACTTTATGCGGAAAGGAATTGATGCCTCGCGTGCTTACGGCTTGCAGCCAGGTATTTTGTAAATTTGTCGTGGATAAATATTTTTTGCTCGCCGCGTTTGTTGCAAGCAACGAAAATTTGCTTTGTTGATTGGTGTCAACAGGATTATCTAAAGTTGTTGAGCTCCAAAACTCTTGCAAGGTTTGTAAATTGTCAGCGTGTAAGGCACTGGCGTCTTGGCTAGGCGACAACTTTTCATTGAGCGCATCAAAAGTCAGAATTTCATTAATGGCAACATCGGGCGATTGTTTTGCCCAACGTTCAATTTGTTCATCGGATGCAAATCCTCCATAAGTGAAGGTGTGTAAAATTTTACGCACCGCGGTTTTTGACCAGGTGCTATTATCGACCGTGTTAAAACCATAGGCGAATGCATGAATGGGAATGAAGAATAAAATAACAAAGAAAAAGAGATAACAAACCTTTGTTCTAAACATGTAATCACCTCCAGTTGATTAATGTTTGGCCTGGATGATGTTTTTCTCACCAGAATAATTGGGAAAAGATTCCCAACAATCCTAGTCCTATTCAACAACAAGTGCAATGAAAAGTTTGATGGAAATATTTATACCCACTTTGTTAACGAATAAACAATTCTAAAGGTTCCTGGTGATGGCTGTAGAATACGATGCCCACTACCAAGTCGACAGGTTTTCATACCTGCCGGCTACGAGCATGTTTTTGAAAATTGGGCATGATTTTTTTGTAAAGTGAAAAATACAGTAAAGCAATATACAAACTGAAGCACCTATGAGGCGTGCTTGAATAATATCTGATTAAATTTTTTTAAAATAGAAGAATAAAGCGCTAACAAAATAACCTTGCCTGTATAGTTGCGGCTCAGTTCATTTTTGCAGCGCTTTTTCTTTTGGCTTTATCATGAGCGCTTTAAATATCTAAAACGTCGATTTCGCCGTCCATGTACTCACTTGCTCACCACTGGCGGTGGTATTGCTGACAACCCATGCGGCATAAATATCATTGCCTGAGAATTGCAAAACAGTGTCTTTGATTTGTCCATCATTGTTTAAATCAAATCCTGCAATTATTTCACTGGTCGCCGTCCAACCATTTTGTAAATCGAAACGTCGTGCAGATAAAATACTGTTATTTTGTTGCAGTGTAGACCAAATCGCCATGGCACTACCATCGGCACGCTGTACTATATCCACGCTACCTTCAAATCGGTCAAATAGCGATCCTAAATAATCAGCACCTGACCACTGATTACTTTGGGGATCAAACTGATTGCTATAAGCCTTAAATCGAACTTGATTCAAGCTTGGAGATTCGACTTGGCTCCATGCAAGCAAAATATTACCATTGCGATTGAACTTCAAACGTAATGGGCTGGCGAGAAAATTGGCTTGGTTTTCACTGCGTCCAATGCGCTGCAAAGCGCTCCATTGATTGCTACCGATTTCAAGTTGTGTGTATACAATACTCAGACTTGGCAACGGAATATTTTGCACCAATGCACCAACCACCAAGGGTCGATTATCCGTGGTAAAGGCTAAGCTCAATTGCGCTGATTTTAAATTAGTTTCGCTCAAACTTAATTGCGAATTTCTCAATACCCAGCCACTAGCGGCATTTAATTCGAACAACTGCACTTGGACTTGCTTAGCGATCGTGTTTGCGCCTGCCGTATGTTGATATGCCAACACTGCCACTTGTTGCGAAAAGTTTTCCACGGCAAGTGATAAATCGCTGCCTGTTTCAATAGGCGTGCTAAATATACCTGACCAGACGTTTCCAGCGGATAAGCGTCGTGCATTGAGTAATAAGCCAGTGGCGGTTTTTTCCGTCCAAATGACACACAATGTTTGATCAGCTTGCTTGAGCAATTGAAAATCATCATAAACAGCGCCCAAGGTCAAAGGCAAATCCCAAATAGCAGCATTATTTTTACCGCTAAAATAAAGTAGATCGTTATGTTTCCACAGGGCATAAAGCTGATAATTCTGACCATCGCCAGCAATGGTTTTAATAATACTTGCGCCTTGCAAATCGTTTTGCGCAATCGGTGCGTCACTTAACCAGGCTTGTGTATTGACATCTAAACTAAACAACTCACTTTGAGAACTATTAAAACGGCCCGTGATCGGATTGAAGTTGCTGTGTTTGACGATTGATAAGGCTGCTTGTTGGCCGCCTAGGGCAGCAACGATAGGGCCATGTAATTTTTCACGTTGGGTATTTAAAACATAACTTGAAACCATAGCCTGGCGTTGCCATAGATCACTGCCATTAATGCCGCCGGGTACGCCATTATTCAAAGCGGGAATCCAATGGGTGGTGGCATGACATTCTTCGCAAATTTCTGAGCTTGGAACATGAGTAGCGCTTTTTCCGGTGGCAATCATTCCGTTATGACAATCGAAACAGGAGCCGATGACTTGGTTATGATCGACTGCAATTACGGGTACAAAATAATCGACCTGATGACAGGCATTACATTCATCACTTGCGATAATGTGATTCACCGGTTTGGAATGGCAGCTCACACAAGTGCCTAATAGCTGGGTATGATCAACTAACACCGGAATCCAGTTGATGGTTTGATGACAGGCCTCACAAATAGTTGTGGTGGCAATGTGATAGCTTGGTTGACCACGAGCAACCGTCCCATTATGACATTCAGCGCAGGTACCAATGACTTGCGCATGATCGACGAAGGGGACAAAGGTAGTACCATTCACATGACATGCTAAACACTCAAGCGTCGTATTAATATGATTGGCAGGTAAACCCTGTGTAGGATCAATTGGGCCAGTATTTGGTGGAGGCAACGGCGGTAGGTTTGGCGGTGGACCACCGGGATTGCTGGGCGGTGGTGTTGCGCCACTAAGTAACCAAGAAACGGTATTGTGACATTCCGCGCAGTTGTCTGAAGACACTTCATGCGTGGCAGATTTTCCGGCCGCAATCACGTTATTATGGCAATCAAAACACAGCCCCATCACTTCATTATGATCCACCAACAGGACAGGTATCCAAATAGTCACTGTATGGCAAGCTTCGCAAATCTGAGTAGTGGAAATATGATTGACCACTTGTGTATGGCAGCTATTACAACTGCCTAGAACCTGAGTATGATCAACATAAATCACGGGCATCCAAGTAATAACGCTATGGCATGCATCACACATGTCTGTTGTTGTTATATGTATTTCAGTTTTACCTCCGGCGATCACAGAATTATGACAACTGACACAAGTGCCAATGACTTCTGCATGTTCTACTTGGGTTAAACCCGTGGGTAAATGACATGCCTCACAAACATCGCTACTTAATAAATGATTGCTAGGCTTGGTCGCGCCGGGATCAAGTGGATTGGGGGTGACCGGCGTTCCCGGGCGACCTAAACTTTCACTATGGTTAAGACTATACACTCGGTCATTGCCTACATCTGAGCCTGTGAGCCAGTACACATGTTTATCATTGGCATTCACGACTACACTTGCGCCATTGATAGTTGTATTATTGGCCGCATAAGTGCTGATTACATCAGGTACTGGCCAAATCGAAGTAGGGGATTGTTGGTTAAAAAATAATTCGCTTAAATTATTTGATTGCTGTACCCAGATAACCGCGAGTTGTTGATTTGAATCCGATTGCACATGGAGCGAAAATAATTCGTTGGCGTTGTTTTCAACACCACTACCACTGCTACGAATAAAAACCGGACTGGATAACGCTGCGGCTGGAGTGAAGCTTTGGTCAGCACGCTTTTCCACGGCAACCGGTGTTGCACGAATGATCGCGCCATCATCTTCATATTTAAACCAAACAATAGTAAGTTTGCCTGCATCATCCATGGTGACATCAATTTGTCCATCGAGGCGGCTATAGTCATTCATGCTTTGATCAAGTGTCGTACTTTCTGACCAGACTCCATTAAAGTGACGATGTAAAATGGTTTGACTTTGATCCTCCATGCGCTTGACGTATACCACGTCTAGTTGATTGTTATGCGGGTTCATATGAAAAAACAAATGAGTGATGTTTTGCCCAGGATTTAAATTTTCCACAATATTGACATTGACTGTGTCATCGATGGCTTGGGTGATGTGCGTCAATGCAAAACCACCCGTATTGGTTGCTTGCAGAGCAACAAAATGAATCTGTAAACTATCACGCATAGGCTGACTAAGCTTTAGAATGACTTGATCGCTTTGTATAGCTCTTGGTGGCATCCAAGAAACTGTCGGGTCATACAATTGATGATCAATGCGCGATCCACTGCCCAAGGCCGTCATCCAAAACACATGGGCTTGGTTATCATGCACTTTTAACCAACCACCTTGGGTCTGACCAATTTCTCGCGGTGTGCCCCAGCCGTTGGCAGATTCGAATTGATTAAACATCAATACCTCTTGCACTTGCCAAAGCGCATATAGATATTGACCGTTTTGTGAATATTGAAATTGAGGACTAGAAGGTAAACTGGCTTGGTCTGCGCGAAAAGGTAAACTTGATTGCCAGCCATTGTTGCTATCATTATAAAGGACTTTATTACGAGCGAGCTGGTATTGGCCACTATTCGCATCAAAATCTTCAAACAATTGCCAGCTTAAAAACTGTTGTCCCGAGGCATTCATGACAGCCTTGGGCCCTAGGGCCATGTGGGCAGTAGTGTTTGTGACTATTTCGTTATCAATTTCTACTGGACTCGACCAAGCGCCTAATGCTCGCACGCCTAAACGTAAATGCGATTGTTCTGCACTAAAGCCTTTAAAACTGGCTTTATCTGTAAGCGGTGGTGGCTGTTCAGCGCAGGCGACAATAAATAAAATGAAAAAATACAGGCACGTACGTGCGACGAAAACTGAATGAGCTTTCATTGGATTCCCTTCCCACATGTATAAACTGTTATTTTTAGCTGGGTTCGGCTTATAAAATAAGCAATATTACAAATCTGAACACAGCGCGTCTAATTGTTATCACTAGTATAGACTAATAAAGGTTCCATTTATAAGTGGGGTCAGATACCAGTTTTTCTAATATTAGCAAAAACTGTGCTCTGACCCCACAGGCGGACCCCACAGGCGCAGGGAGAGGTAGCATGGAAATGCAGAAACAACGGCCGAATTGCTTATTGATCATCATCGGTGTCACAATATTAAATGTCATCGTTACTGGCATACATTTTTTCTCATTTATATAGAACTCATACCGATCAAAGGCAAATTGTCCAGTGTGTTGGAAATAGCTACGGGTGATATTTTGGTTAGTGTAATTCCATCGTTTATCGCGGTTTATGGATTATGGCAACGCCGCTTATGGGGATGGATGATGAGTTTTATAGTCGCTGGCAGTTATTTACATGGTCAATTTGTCTTGCGTGGTCGTTTTTATTTAAACAATCAACTCGATACCATGAGCTTTGTGTCGCTGTATTTTATTGTATTTAATCTAGTGATGGTCTACTCGCTATGGGTGAACAAGAAAATGTTTTTGCATGAATGTTAATCACAGTTAATTTTGAGTGCTAGCTAGTAAATCAAAGCTCTTAAAAATGCAAAAGCGCAAGGCGTTCAGTTTGTCTATGAATAGCATTTAAAAATTTAACAACCAAATATTAAAAAAGTACAATTCTTTCAAATTTCTCACTGTTTTGATCTGATATATAGTCCTGGTGTAAGGCATACATTTTATTTTCTGCAAATAGTTAATTTTGGTGTTTGCAAATGTGACTTATATTGCCTTGGAATAAAGACTACATTCAGGGAGTAACAAAATGAAAATCGTGTTTTCTAAAATATTTTTTGTTTCAATATCTCTTCTCTTCTCAAGCCATGTATTTGCTGCATCTTGGAATGATCAGCAGACTATTTACCCAAACAATAATGGTCCATGGGGAGATTGGTTTACCTACACCTGTCCAACCGGTAAATATGTGAACTCTTTTGTCATGACAGTTGAGAGCAATCAGGGACGTGGCGATGATACGGCCGCTAACCGTTTGGCTTTGAGATGTACTTATCCTGGTACTTCATCAAGTGTTGTGCTAAATGCGTTTCCCAACGACTCAAACTATGCTCCGTGGGGATCCTGGGGTAGCTGGCGTTTGTGTGATGCCGGTGGTGAAGCCTATTTAGGTTTACAAATTAAAGTGGAACCTAATCAAAAATCAGGTGATGATACCGCACTGAATGCATCTCGTTTTCTGTGTGCTCATACATCGAGCGGGGGACTATATGAAGATAATCCTTTTGCGTACTGGCAAGATATGAGCAATCCTGGTCCATGGGGTAGTTGGTCGAACTATGTCGGTTTTACAAATAAGTCATCGGGGTATCGTCTGTGCGGTGTTCGTGTTCGAATTGAAAAACGCCAAGGCCGAGGCGATGATACCGCTGGAAATAGTATCGCTGGAATTTTCTGTGGCATTTAATTCAGTTTTATTTATTTGATCTGAGCGGTGCGCCCGGACATGGTGCCAGCGTACCGCGCTTTTCAGACCTAATTTCGAGAGAGAACATAATGAACAATGCTTCAAAAAATCTTTCTGTACTAGTGTTGATGGCGATTGTTATTATTGTTGCAGGTTTTATCAATCGACCTGCAAAACTTTTAGAATCTGAAGTTGCGGTAGCTCATACAAATGCCGTGCAACAAAATATTGTTGAGTCAATAAACTACGATGACAATATAACATTAATCCATAGGAATCGATTGCAGGGAGATAGATTGCAGATAAATCAAGAACAAGCGATATCCATGAAACGTGAAATTGCACCGGTAAACCCGCCAACTCTTTTTATAGATGGTATAGAGATAACCCACAACTATTATCAAAAACAATATAACCGGGTACCAGGAGCTGCTACGTACCATCGGAATTTGGTTTTGTATCGGCAAAGTGGTGATCGGGACTCCGCAAGAAATCAATTTCAAGAATTAGTGAGTAAGTCTTTAAATGAACATTATGGCTTTCTTGAAACATTTGCTAATGACGAAGCCTCATACAAATATTTAGAAGACGTAATCACATTCCTTCCAGATGAAACGGAAGCGATCAATATCTATACCAATAACAGCTCTGCGGAAGGAAGGAACTTGGAAGCTCGAAACTTTCTAGAAGAGCTATCAGTAGACTCAGAGCGAAGTGTACCCGTATTGCTTGCGTTGGCGCGTGTAACATCAGAACTTGAATCGGATCAAGAATTATCAAACCGCTATTTGCGAGACGCAATTGACAAAGACCCAAAGAGTTTAAAAGCAGTGCAGATGCTTGCCTTTAAAAATCAGGATAATCTTCCACTGACAATTGAGTTATATGAATCATATCTATCACGGGCCGAAAAAGAATTAAAACAAAATCCCGATGAACAGCTTGAACTACGGGCCAATCTGGCACGTGCGGAACTAGCAGTGTATAACAACAGACTTGGCAATGAGGACGAATCGAGAAAATATCTAAAACAACTATCTCAGTCAAATGCTTCAGCTGAACTTTACAAAGAAATCAACTTTTTATTAAGCAGTAACCTGTTCGATCAGGCACCGGTAAATGATGATGGGTCTATTCCATTTAAATAGAAGGCTAAAGTCCGATTCGAATTATGCATATTTTGATTAACTCGTATAACTTGTAATAAACTATTTGACAATTGGTGGGAACACTCGATGACAGAGGTGCAGTCGACAGAATAATATTTGTCGCAGCCTGTGTTGCTGAAGTTATTGGACCTAGTGAAAATCGGGGAATCGGGGAATCGGGGAATTGAGAAAAAAATTTTGCATTTCGATTATTGAAGTGACTAGGGGTTAAACAATGTCTTGTTGATGGTTTGACTGTTTTTCCTTTCGATTCCTGACCTAGCAAGACAAAAGTGCTGCAAACGCCAAAACTAGGGAATAGTATAATTAAGTGTGAAACAGGTTAGTCCGTCTAGGAATAACTATCGAAGATCATCTCAGTAACACCATCTGAAATCGAGGCTGTATTGTTTAAAGATGAATAAATGATCGTTTATTTGAATCTAAAATATGTGTTAGTTGCTTTTTCAGAAACTTGAACCAGGACTGTCGTAATAATAGCCATCTATTGAATCAATGCATAAAAGCTCATTGAAAATTTTCTATGCCCATGTAATAGTGCGCACGATTTTTTGTAAGCCATTTCAAATAGTGTAGAAAAAATAAGCAAGGAACAATTTTTCATGGATATGGTGATTTTTTGGTTTGTGGTGCTCGCCGGTGGTGCGCTTATCCTCGTATTATTTGCAAAGCTGGGCGTGTATGTCTTGGACATTGATCCATTGCAACAAATTAAAACTGAGCTAAAAAAAATTGACGATGGACATAAACATTCGGATCTATAGGTGAAAATTTTTGTTTGAAAATTGAGTCTATGCACCATTGCGAAATGTCATGAATTGCTAGAATAGCTTGGCAAACATAAAAAATTCGATAAATAGGATCGTCGGTCGATCTCTGTTTCTATTAAACGTTCATCAACTGCCTTTTGCTTGCCTTCGGTCGCGTCGGCAATTCCAGTATTTCATGAACTTTGTTAAATCGGTTTTTATGCATCAATATAGATAGGCTGAAGTTCAGATATCAGTTTTCCCTAATATTTTGAAAAACAGTGTTCTGAGCGCTTACAAACAGTAGGGAGCTCACATAAGAAAACATATATGAATATCGACAAATACAACCCAAACGAATTGTAAATCATCATTAGTGTTGCCTTAGGGAACGGAAGCTTAACTGGAACTAATTTCGACTTCATATCCTGCGTCCACCACTAGAAATCCAGTAGTTTTTAGTGAAAAAATCTGGCATGCTATTGTGCATCACACGATCAATCCGAATTGAAGAAGCCGAGAATGACACACTATATTGGTAAGTTTCAGTGGTATCGATTATTTTTTCTGGCTGCAATAGTGTTAGTTACAATTTCTTGTGATGGTACAGCTAAGCAAACATCTGCTAATCTAAATTCAAATGGATTTAGCGCTAAGCCTGCCACTGGAGCAGTAGTTTTGAATTGGAATCCGGTAATTGATGCCATCTCCTATAACGTTTATTACAGTGACAATTCCCAACTGCCTAAAAACCAATGGACGCTTATCGTCACAACAAACACCCAAATAGAAATAGATGGATTAGAAGCTAAAACCTACTATTTTGCTTTTGAAGCAGTGACTAATACGGGACCAGGCAGTCTCTCAGTGGTAATTTCCGCAACTCCTATGGGTTCCAATACGACCTCGGTAAGATCCTTATCACCATCAGATTTACCGATGCTGTTTTCTGTTTATGATTTATGGGGCACCGATGTGAGCAATGTGTATGCGGTTGGAGCGAACAAGGTATCAGGCGT
>Ga0224506_10003242_pt1 | contig 10817 bp, 6 predicted proteins | sample SF_Jan12_sed_USG_2_FD_169108 | JGI IMG/M metagenome (GOLD analysis project Ga0224506, IMG submission 169108) | Sediment microbial communities from San Francisco Bay, California, United States - SF_Jan12_sed_USGS_8_1 | ecosystem: Environmental > Aquatic > Marine > Sediment | place: USA...
TTCAAAATTCTCAAATGCCTCTTTTCCATAAATGATGTCTTTACCTCCTGTATAGTCCTGTTCCAGGCCCAGTTCGGTATCAAAAGTAAGCTCACCATCTTTGGCCACCCATCCCGGAGGCAGTGCATCGCCGTTATAGGCCCGCCAACCATCTGTGCTGGTACCGTCAAAAAGGACTATCCAGTCATCATTGGCAGTTTCTGTTGTCGTTTCAGTAGTTGTTTCAGCTTCTGCTTGTGTTTCCTGGCCACTGTCTGCCTGTGGTTTGGTATTACAAGCATAGAGGACAAAAGCAAGCCCCATTGCAAGTACAAGTTTTTTCATAGTGGTTAAAATTATTATCAGTTGATTAATCAGATGCGATATTACGAAAAATGTTTTAAAAAGTATTTACCACACCGCCACTTCAATCGATAATCCCGCCCAAAGAGTGTGGTTATATTGTAATATCGTAATACATTTGCATTGCCCACCCTGCCCGGGTAGCCATTATCCAGCACCTGCTTAAAACCAGGACTTGTATCAATGGTGATTTGGTGCAGGAATTGGGTTTAGCCCAGGCCACGAGAAGAAAAGTAAAATTATGCCCCCTTCAAAAAAATTGAATTTCTTAGACCAATACCTTACTATATGGATATTCCTGGCTATGGCCATAGGCGTTGGCATAGGATATCTGTTTCCGTCAAGTTCATCCTTCATTGATTCTTTTAGCAGCGGGAGTACCAACATCCCCATCGCCATCGGATTAATCCTCATGATGTATCCTCCGCTGGCCAAGGTGGACTACAAGCTGCTGCCCAAAGTTTTCAAGAATGTGAAAATCCTTTCTATTTCCTTATTATTAAACTGGGTAATTGGCCCGGTATTAATGTTTGTCCTGGCGTTGATTTTCCTGCATGATTATCCGGAATATATGGTGGGCCTGATTTTAATTGGCCTGGCCAGGTGCATAGCCATGGTGTTGGTATGGAACGATTTGGCTGAAGGAAGCAGTGAATATGGAGCTGGCCTGGTAGCGCTCAACAGTATCTTCCAGGTATTGGCCTATAGTTTTTATGCCTGGATATTCATCACCATACTCCCCCCCTATTTTGGCTTTGAAGGTGCCATCGTAGATATTTCCATAGCAACCATTGCCGAAAGTGTTGCTATTTACTTAGGCGTCCCTTTTTTAGCGGGGATGTTAAGTCGGTTGATTTTAGTAAAACTAAAAGGGGAAGATTGGTATAAAACCAAATTTATCCCTGCCATTTCACCTGTCACGCTCATAGCACTGCTCTTTACCATCGTGGTGATGTTTTCGCTGAAGGGGGAATTGATCGTGCAAATTCCAATGGATGTATTAAGAATAGCTATTCCGCTGATGGTCTATTTTGCCATGATGTTTCTGATTAGCTTTTTCATTAGTCGGGCTATGGGTGCCACATACGACAAAAACGCATCCATCTCGTTTACTGCTGCGGGCAATAATTTCGAATTGGCCATTGCCGTGGCCATAGCCGTTTTTGGCCTCAATTCAGGTCAGGCTTTTACCGGTGTCATTGGCCCGTTGGTTGAAGTGCCTGCTTTGATCCTGTTGGTGAGGGTAGCTTTTTGGTTGAAAAAGAGGTATTATGATGGCCATACTGTCCGTCAATAGGCCATCTCTACCACATGAACGGGGTAGCCTATTTGATCAAAAACTTACCTCTGTCAGCATTTTTAAAAAAATCGTCAGTAATGACGAGCATTTTAGCTTTATTTGTAAAAATATTTTTTTCAGACAAATCGCCTGTGTTTTTTCATAACGCATCATGAAGCTGCAAATTTTTATAGCTACCCTGTTTTTTTTATTTTTTAGCGGCTGCCAAAAAAAACAGTCACAGCCAATCATTAGTGAAGATGTGTCCGGCATGGTTCCGGCTAAAGGGCGCATTATCCCTATTGATAGTGTGGAAAAACCGGAAATAGTACCTATCGATGAGCATAAATTAAAAAGAAAAAAAGCATTTTCTTCGCGGACAGTACCTGTGGTAGACAACAGATTTGCGATGGGCAATCCAATAGTTGTACCGGCCGGAATACCGCGGATATTCACTCCAGGCCAGGAAGAATGGCCCATGCCGCCAACAGAACCGGCAAAAAGTACCACTGTAGAAATGGGAAAACCCGTAATACTGATCGCAAAAGATGCCTCAGTAAACGACCAAAATACTTTTAATTTCAGTTATTTCAATGAATTACAGGGACTTCACAATGCCATTAGAGACGTCATTGAAGACAGGGCAGGCAATTTGTGGATGGCTACGTGGGGAGGCGGTGCCATAAAATACGATGGAAGAGCCTTTACCCATTACACCATGAAAGAAGGCCTTTCTGATAATTACCTCTGGATGGTTCGGGAAGATAAAGCAGGTAATATCTGGTTTTGTACGCAAAGTGGCGGAGTAAACAGGTATGATGGCGAAAACATTACCCATTTCACGGAAAAGGAGGGTTTTTCATATAACAGTGTAACCTGTATGGAAGAAGACCAGCAGGGAAGGTTGTGGTTTGGCACGGACGGTGGCGGTGTAACCATGTATGATGGAGAATCATTTACCATCTATTCAACGCAACAGGGCCTTGAACTGGATGATGTCTTGTTTATCCGGAATGACAGCGCAGGGAATCTATGGTTTGGCACAGACGGCCAGGGATTATACCGGTATGATGGTAAATCATTTGCCCAATTCACAGTAAATGAAGGCTTGTCCAGTAATTACGTCAGGAGTTTTCATGAAGATCGGCTTGGTCACCTTTGGTTGGGAACACTGGCAGGCGGAGGCCTGATCAGGTATGATGGGGAAAAGTTCACACATTATACCGAAAATGAAGGACTGCCAAACAACAGTATCCGGTGCATCTCCGAAGACGATGATGGCAACCTTTGGCTAGGTACCTGGGGCAATGGGGTCATGAAATTTGACGGGGTTGCCTTTAGCCATTTTTCCAATGACGAGGGCATATCCAATGATTTTGTCAGGTCTTTGCTGACCGATCGTCACGGAAACCTGTGGATTGGCACGGAAGGTGGCGGCCTGAATAAATATAACGGACGTTCCTTTACACAATTCACCGAAGAGGACGGACTGTCCAATGAGCTGGTCAGGCGCATATTTGAGGACAAGTCGGGCAACCTTTGGATTTGTACCTGGGGAGGGGGTGTAATAAAATATGATGGCCGGTCTTTTGTTCATTATCGTGAAAAAGACGGCCTGGCTGATGATTTTGTGATGGCCGCGCTGGAAGACCGGAATGGCAACCTCTGGTTTAGCTCATGGAGCAACGGAGTGACTAAATATGATGGTGAGTTTTTTGTCCGTTTCGACCTGTCCAAGGGAGCAAAGGAGGTAAATGTATCAGACATACTCGAAGACCGTCAGGGCCATATATGGTTTAGTACGTTAGGCGATGGAATCATTAAATACGATGGACAAGAGTTTACCCACTATACGGAGAAGAATGGCCTTTCCCACAACAGGGTACACTCCTTGCTGGAAGACCGGGAAGGCATGCTGTGGATAGGCACGGAAGGCGGTGGCATTAATAAATTTGACGGGCAGGTATTTACTCATTTCAAAGAAAAAGAAGGGTTATCCAGCAACTATATTTTGTGCGGACTGGAAGACAGTTCCGGAAACCTGTGGTTTGGCACACGTGGTGGTGGCCTGAATAAATTTGATGGCCTGACTTTTACACACTTTGACGAGACCGATGGTCTGAGCAGTAATTATATAAAAAGCCTGGTGGAAGATCAATTGGGCAACCTGTGGATAGGCACCGAATACGGACTCAATAAAATGGAGGATAAATACAGGAAAGCAACTTCCTGGCCCACTGCAAGTCCTGAAGAAACCGAAAAGCAGCAAAAGACTGATGTTTATTTTGCGGCTTATACTTATGCAAACGGCTTTCTCAGTTATAGCTGCCATCCCAATGCCATCTTTCAAGACAAAAGCGGAAAAATATGGATCGGTGCCCGTGACCGGCTTATTGTACATCATCCCGAAGTACAGGAATTTGAAAGAGATACCATTCCACCTGAGGTTGTGCTTACTGACTTACAGCTCTATAATGAAGAAGTCTTCTGGAGAAAACTAGAGGAAAATAAAGACAGTACGTTTTTACTCAGTAATGGTGTAGAGGTATCAAATATAAAATTTGAAGGAACTTCCTCCTGGTATGGAGTACCCCGTCAATTGGATCTGGCTTATAATAATAATTATCTTACCTTTCATTTTGTAGGCATCACCACTCACAATCCTGAAAAAGTAAAATATCAATACCAATTGAGTGGGTTGGAAAACAGTTGGAATGCTATCACAAACCGCTCTTCGGCTACCTACGGAAACCTGCCACATGGAGAATACACTTTTAGGGTAAAAGCCATGAATGCTTCAGGCTACTGGAGTGATATCTATGAATACGCCTTTATCATAAATCCACCCTGGTGGCTCACCTGGTGGGCTAGGACATTTTACCTGATGGCCCCTTTCCTGTTATTTGTGGTTATATACAAAGCGCGTGTGGCCGTACTTAATGCCAGAAATGCCCAATTGGAAGAACAGGTGAATGAACGGACAGCTCAATTACACCAGCAAAATGAGGAGCTGATTGAGCTCAACCGTGAAAAAGACGGTATTATGGGTATTGTGGCACACGACCTCGTTAGTCCGTTCCAGCGTATTAAAGGCCTGTCTGAACTAATTCGGTTTAGTACAACAACAAATCAGGAACAGCTGAATTATCTTGAAAAGATAGATTACACCATTGAGGCCGGAAATTATATCATTCGTGACCTGATCGAGTTAAATATCATACAACAAGCGGTTTTAAACCTGCGAATGAAAGATATTAATATGGAGGAATTGCTTAGAACACTCAAAGATAATTTCGATCCTATGGCCGGTAAAAAGGAACAAAAAATTAATATTAACACGCATGTCAGCAAAAACATCTATACTGATAAAATTCACCTTGAACGTGTATTGGAAAACTTAATAACCAATGCTATAAAATATTCTCCATTAAGGTCATCAATTCATATTACGGCAATTGAAGAGGACAACAAATTCATCCTGTCGGTAAAAGATGAAGGCCCTGGCTTTACTGCCGCAGACAAAGAAAAGGTATTTGGAAAATTTCAAAAATTAAGCGCCCGCCCCACCTATGGTGAAAGCTCAACCGGTTTGGGCCTGTATATTGTAAAGATCATGGCAGAAAGGCTTCAGGGTACTATGGAATTGATCAGCGAACCCGGACAAGGCAGTGAATTCATATTGACTTTGCCTTGTTTGAAGGACAGGTCTGAAATGCACAAAGACAAACTATGATTGTGTGCACCTCAGACCTGCTTCTTCAATAGCGACGACTATACCAGATCCACCTTCCTGCCGGTTTTCACTGCTTCATAAATAGCATCGATGATTTTCAGGTCTTTGACCCCCTCTTCGCCATTCACCGGGACGATGGGTTGTTTACCATTCAAAATGATTTCTGACATCTCTTCCATTTGGAAAGTTTGGTGTGTTTCATGGGGAAAATCCAGTTCCCCTTTGTTGGTATGTGCCTTGATGGGGCCATATCCGGTCGAGGGCTGCATTTCGGCAAACCCATTCGTGCCATTGAGGAAAAATTTGTCCAGGTTGTTCATGCTGTAAGTGGACAGGCATGAGGCTGTGGCTCCACCCGGAAAGCCAAACTGAAACATGATGGTCTCATCAATACCCGCTTTGAACTTTTCATGATCTGTTTTCACTTCCTGCGCCGTCACCCAAAGCGGTTCTTCACCAATCATATACCGTGCGCCATTCACCGAATAAATGCCAATATCCATCATAGCGCCACCACCGGATAGGGCTTTATTTAAACGCCATTGTGTTGGATCGCCTATCCGGAAACCACTCAGCCCCTGAAAGAACAATACTTTTCCAAAATCACCGGCCTTTCTCATGCGTATAATCTCAAGGGTTTTGGGTTCAAAGTGCATGCGATACCCCACGAGTAAGTGAACCCCCGCCTTTTTACAGGCATCAACCATTTCCTGCCCTTCTTTTGCATTGAGGCCCATCGGCTTTTCACTAATCACATGTTTTCCCGCTTTGGCCACCCGGAGACACTGCGGATGGTGCAAACCATTAGGGGTAATGATGTACACCGCGTCGATATCGGGATTATTTTTTATTTTGTCAAAATTATCATAGTTATAACAATTCTTTTTGGGTATATCGTATTTCTTTTGCCAGTCTTCTATTTTGGATGGCGTACCGCTGATGACCCCAACCAACTTTGCTTTTTTACAAGAACGCATGGCTTCGGCAACCCGGGTACCATAACTCCCCAGTCCCATGATGGCTACCCGCAAAACAGGCCCGTCATAAGGGACATCAGGCAAAACATTTTTTTCTTTACCATACGCCGTCGGGACAAAAGGCAAAGCGAGCGTTGCCACGCCCATTGTCTGCAAAAAATTTCTTCTGGAATTGTTTTTCATAAGTCATCGTGGTTTATTGAAAATTGATCATACGTTTTACTGAGCCCCTCCATTGAGCATGAAAAGGCTTACCTCTTACACTATTTAATCTTTTTAATGATAATGCCCGTGCTCTTCAGACCATACCTTTCCTGCCGGTGCCGGGCCCGGGGGTGGGCCATTGCCCTTGTCCTGAGAATTGATATACATACCTACTATGGCCACGATAATGAATATGGCAAGCAGGGCAAGGTAAAAGAAGGCCTTGCTCTTACCTGTTTTGTTCTCTTCAGACTGCTGGTGACAGTTTTTGAATTTTTTTCCACTACCACAGGGACAGGGTTCGTTTCTTCCTACTTTCTTCATGGATTGCTGGTGTTTTAAAATATCGCGTGGTGAATATAGTTTGTTTTATTTTAAAAGTAAATACCTATGTCCCTGACGGGCGGGAGAAAATCCCGTAATCCGAATCCCGACACACAGTTATACCGGATATGTTCCCTGTGCTGCTGCTGCATTTCCCCAGGCAATGGTCTTTTTATGGGCAATAATTCTTATATTAACCTTTGCATGTAAAAATAATTCATGATTCCACCTTTTGTCCATGGTTTTTTCCCCGCAAGCGGAAGCATATTGACCAAAAACGTAAAACACGGAGTTAATGGATTTTGATGCTTGTTTTTTTGCAGGTAAGCATATTCGGTATCAACAGCCTGAAAAAGGGGCAAAATACCCCGGTTTATTTCAGCGTTTTATTGGCTTTTTGAAGAGGAAGGCGACGCCACTTCTTTCCTGATTAAATATAAAGCGGGCCAATACAGCCCGCTTTCCTGTTATCCTTTCCCTATGAAATGTTAATGATCCTGGCGGGTTTAGGTCTCGCTTCTTCCCGCTTTGGAATTTCGAGATGCAAAATCCCGTTTTCATAACGGGCCTTAATCTTTTCACTATTTGCGGCATCGGGCAGGGTAAAAGACCGCTGGAAGGACTGGTAACAAAACTCCCGTTTGGTATATTTGTCATCTTTCTCTTCCTTATTTTCCTTTCTTTCAGAAGAAATGGTGAGCAGATTGTCTTCCACACTGATGTTAAAATCCTTCTTTTCCATTCCCGGTGCAGCTACATCCACACTAAATTCCTTATCATCTTCACGGATATTCACCTTAGGAAGCGTGGTATTGGTCAGTGAAAAATTATTCCTCCTCCAGTCGCCCAATTCTGAACTGAAGAAATCGTCAAACAGACTACTGAATGACGGGAAAATGTCCTGGTTTCTTCTTACGAGTGTCATGATTTTAGCTGTTTAATAATCCAACATATATTTCATTCACATAGGTTATGTTCAAAAATTATTCCATACCGAGCTACAATCCAAACATATGTCATATTGTCTTTTATATTGCATTAATAGATCATAAATAGGATTTATTGACATGTATTAGCTGAATTAATATGACATTATTTCATGTTCGAAAACGAATACAGCTTTCCTTAAGATGGATACCATTCCCTGCCCGCAAACAAAGTCCACCCCGTCCAGGTGCTGTTTAAAGCCGGTGAGGAGTTTGAGTGGAAAGTGGCCCCATTGTCCCTGGTACTGCCTATATCAAGCACCTTTTTGCTTTTGACGTCAACTTCGGTATCGATAAAGGTTATTGTGGGCAGGGGTATGCTTAAGGGGTCAGGCCATCGTTGTTGATATCACCAAAGACCAGGCCATGAGAATACTTACCAATACCCGGCAGTCCTCCTACGGGATTTCAATCCCCTTCTACCCCCTCACCGCCTTCCGAAACAACAGTCTTTCGTACATACTATCAATGGGCTTGAGCAAAAAAGCAATCAGCACTTTGGCGGCCAGTCCCAGATAGCTGTTGTAGCTGTATTTCTCAATGAGCGGATCGAGAAACAACTCTGTGGCGATGACCAGCACAACCACCGTAATGATACTGAAGAAGAGCGCTCGACGTGATACCTTGATACGCGCCAGCTCATTGAGGGTATTCTTAAGCTGCGTATGTTTTTCTTTTATTTCTTTGTGCTGCGTGGCGATCTGCTTGTTTTTCAGCTGAAAGATGTTTTTGACCTGCCGGGCATTGAGGGTTTTCTGGAGATCGTAAAACTGTTGAAAATAATCTATGGCCACGGCATCGTTGCCTTGTTTTTTGTAAAAATCCCTCATCAGACGCAATAAATGCAACTTTTTTACAGGCACATTATACGTATTAGCGAGCTCCTGGGCTTCAAGTAATACTTCATATGCCTTATCAAGATCACCCATTTCCAACAAGCACTCACCCTTGTATAGTAAGCTGGTTGTGTATGCGTCTTCCAGCTGCCCTTGTTTTCTGATGGTGCAACTCTGCTCAAAATAGGCAAGTGCCTTGTCCGGCTGATCCAAATATAATACGCCAAGGTCACACAGTCCCCGGGCCTTTTCGGCTTGTGAAATACCCTTTACTTCCAGGGCCTTGTTCAGATACAGCCTGCTTTTATCCTCTTGGCCCATTTTGATATAACACGCGCCAAGTCCGATGTATACCCTAAACCGGGGAGTCGGTTTATCAACGGCTTCCATGACTTGTTCTGCTTTGATGAAATATTCTTCTGCCTGCTCATATTCACCGATAAACACATGTACCTCTCCCAACATGCGGTAGGTATATACGTGCCAGTCCTGCGTGGGACCATTTTCATCAATCATCTCCAGGGCCAGGCTTATATTGGCCATGGATTTATCAATATTTCCCAGATTGCGGTATGCGGATCCCAGGCCCATATAGGCCATTCCCTTAATATCGTTAAACAACGACGAATCGCTGCAATAATCAAGTGCCCGCTCAAATTCAGTGAGCGCTTCTTGCGGTTTTGTTAGAAAATAGTTAGAAAACCCCTCCACTACATGGTAAAGTGCTTCAGCTGTCTTGTATTTGCCTTTCCAGGCCATTAAAACATCACTTACGGGCTTCCTGTATCGTTCAATCCACTGACGGTCGCTTGAGGCAATCAAATCGGTGTAGACATCCAACAAAAGCCTGAGTTGGGTGTTGTCAGTTGTTGCTTTATCCAGCAAATCTTTTAATTGTTCTTCCGTATTGGCCATAGCGAGTGTGTATTCATTTCTAGGATTTCCGGTTTCAATGTTTTTAATACAACCATTTCAACTCTTCTATTCAGTTTTCTGGTCGCTTTCGTATTGTTGTCGGCCACAGGTCGGGTATCTCCGTATTCCTGAAGGGACAATACTGGTGGACAAAACGGCCAGAATGCAAAAATAAATGATGGCATGCTATTGCAAATACTGAAGAATATAGCACATTCTAAAATGTAATAGCCCTAAACTGAATAATTTATCCTAAAGTGATATGGAAAGTCAGAAAGTCACCCCAGGCCCATCACCAACAATCGACATATTTTTTTACCTCAAAATTCCCATCCCTTCCCTTTTATCACTAGCTTTAAATTTATATAAAAACCTGGGAGTCCTTAAACGATGAGTGTTTCAAAAGCAGCAGGGAAAAAACTAAAAGTCGGCATATTGGGCTGCGGCCCCATTGCTCAGTTTGCCCATCTGGAGGCCTGCCAAAAGGCAAACAATGCAGTACTGTACAGTGTATGTGATCAGGCCGAAGATCTGGCCCGTAAGATGGGGGCTTTTTATGAATCGGAGAAGATATATACCCATTATGAGGAAATGCTACAGGATGAAGAAATGGAAGCCGTCATCATTGCCACCGCAGACGCATTTCACCTCCCTGCTGCCATACAAGCCGTAGAGGCCGGCAAGCATGTATTAGTGGAAAAGCCCCTGGGCGATGACCTCCACAAAGCAAAGGAGTTAAAAGCCCTTATTGAACAAAAAAAAGTAACTTTTCAGGTAGGCCATATGAAACGGTTTGATCCGGCCATAGCCTATGCCCGGACGTTTATTCAGGAAGAAATGGGCGATATGATCGCTTTTAAATCCTGGTATTGCGACTCCACCCACCGCTATGATATGACTGATAGCACCCAGCCCCTTCCCTTCACAAGCAACCATGCCAAAAGACCTGATTTGGATCCCAAATCTGATCTGAAAAAATACTACATGATGGCCCATGGAAGTCATTTGTTGGATACGGCCAGGTTTTTGGCCGGATCCATTGAAAGTGTCCGGGCCAACCTGGTAGAAAAAAAGGGAATATATAACTGGTTTATTGATACGGCGTTTGCGAATGGATGCAACGGGCATTTGGACCTGACGGTGGCCGTGAGGATGGACTGGCATGAGGGATTTCATATCTATGGGGAGCATGGAAGTGTGCTGGGTAAGGTTTTCAATCCC
>Ga0224506_10003243_pt1 | contig 10815 bp, 10 predicted proteins | sample SF_Jan12_sed_USG_2_FD_169108 | JGI IMG/M metagenome (GOLD analysis project Ga0224506, IMG submission 169108) | Sediment microbial communities from San Francisco Bay, California, United States - SF_Jan12_sed_USGS_8_1 | ecosystem: Environmental > Aquatic > Marine > Sediment | place: USA...
AAGACCCGGAAACTTCGAGGGCAATGGGTAGTTCGGCATAAAACCCTTTCTTTTCCTCGGCACTGGGCTTGAATTTTTTCATTTCCAGGCCGCTGGCGAGACCGGTTTGCGAGACATCGACAAGCAATGATTCGACATCGGTTTTTTCGGGTAATTGCCGCAGTAATGCACCGAATGATGCACGCATTTCTGCCAGTTGCTCTTTGTATAGTTCGAGCTTGGCTGCCTGTCCGGCCTTTACTTTAAATTCGTTCTTTAATTCGACCTCTTTCTTTTCGTGCCGTTCAAGCACTTTAAGCTGATTGAGCGTATCGAAATATATACCGGCGCCAATAATCATTACAAAGACGGTGACGAATATCCCGATTTTGATAGACATCGGGGCGTTACCGACATTATCGGGCTCCAGGTGGTATTGGATTTCTTCGAAATTCATTATTGAAGTCCTCCATCTTCGTTTGCGTCTTCCTCGGTGGCGTTCGGAGAAGTTTGCTGGACGGTTAAGGTGAAGCTGCTAATTCGGGTTACTTTTTTGTCTTCAATTTCAATGACTGTCAGATTAGGGTCCTTTAGCCATTCGGAATTACTCAGGTTACGCATATAGGTTGATACACGAGCGTTGGATTCTGCCAGGCCATTCATGATCAGGTTGTTGCCCGTTTGCGAGAGTTTTTCGAGATATACACCGTTGGGTACAGTACCTACTATTTCGGTAAACAAATGGACGATAGAAGGGCGGCTGGTCTGCAGGTCTTGAATTATTTCCATACGCTCCAGCAGATTGCGACGAACTTTGCGTAAATCTCTTATTTCAGCGATCTGCGCATCTAACTTACTGATTTCGGCCGTAATAAATTTATTTCGAGATAGCTGGTAATCGATTTTAGCGCTCATCTGCATATGAATCAGGCCAACAATAGCCGCGCCCAGCACTATGGTCGCGACCAGCATGATGACGAACTGTTTCTTCTGATCCTGGCGCCTTTCCTCGCGCCAGGGGAGTAAATTTATAGTGGTTATCATTCGTATTCCGCTCCTCGAATCGCTAATCCGGTAGCTATCAGGAATGAAGGAGCATCCGTTTCCAGATTGGCTTTGTTAACTTTACTTGAGGCGGACATGTTTGCGAAAGGATTAGCAATGCTGGTAGGTACGCCAATATGTGACTCTGTGAGTTCAGCCAGGCTGGGTATACAAGCTGTACCGCCCGCCAGAACAAGGTGGTCTATATCACCGATATCACCGCCTGCCGAATAGAAAAACTGTAAAAAACGACTGACCTGCTGTGCTGTGGTTTCTTTGAAAGGATTGAGCACTTCAGGTTCATAGTTGTCCGGCAGTCCGCCCTGACGTTTTGCTAGCCCGGCTTCATCGTATGACAAACCGTAGCGACGCATGATCTCTTCAGTTAATTGTTTGCCGCCAAAATTTTGCTCGCGCGTATAAACCAGATGATGGTCGTGTACGACACTTAAACTAGTCATGGTTGCACCGATATCGATGATGGCGATGGTTTTACCCATGCCTTCGTCCGGCATTTGAGGCGCCATGACGGTAAACGCGGTTTCAATCGTATAGGCTTCTATATCGACTATCTTCGCAGTTAAACCGGCTAGTTCAATGGCAGCGACACGGGCGTCGACATTTTCACTGCGGCTGGCCGCGAGTAATACATCGACTGTCTCGGGGTTATTTTCAGTGACACCTGTAACCTGAAAATCGAGTGCAACTTCTTCCAGTGGATAGGGGATATACTGATCGGCCTCGAGTTGTATCTGGCCTTCCATTTCGGCATCCGACAGATTGGCTGGCATGGTAATCTTTTTGGTTATTACTGAAGATCCTGCAACCGCAATTGCGACATTTTTCGATTTAATTTTTGACTTGTTCAGTGCACGCTTTACACTCTCGGCCACCGATTCGATTTCTGCGATGTTTTTTTCGACAACAGCATTAGCAGGCAGGGGCTCGACGCCAATACCTTCGATTCGGTAACTGGAGCCGGTTTTGCTAAGTTCCATCATCTTTACAGATGTTGAACTAATGTCTATTCCGATAAGCGGCGGTTTTTTACGTGTTAAAAACACCGGTATCCCTCATGTGAGCCTGTGTTGGTTAATACTAGTGATAAACTACATTAACATCTAGTCGTAAGTGTATAAAATGTTAAATTATTCTATTAATACGTCGAAGAGTCTAGTTCAACTAATTACGCTTGTCGATACTTTTTCATGTAATTCTTTATAAATATTGTCTAACTTTATGATAAAACTGGTAAAAATACTATCCTGGTTATTCGTGTCCGGGTTAATGGTGCTGATAGCTGGCATTTTTTATATCTATAGCGTTTTAGTTCCTGAGCTGCCTTCAATCGAACACCTGGAGGATGCTCAACTACAGGTTCCATTACGGGTCTACGATAGAAATGAAATTCTGCTTGCCGAATATGGCGAGCATCGGCGTATTCCGGTGTCTTTTGAGGAAATCCCGTCGCATATCATTGAGGCATTCATATCTGCGGAAGATGATCAATTCTGGCAACACGTCGGTGTAGATCCGATGGCATTAGTCGCAGCAGCGTATGAATTGATAACAACGGGCAATAAGACGCGTGGCGGTAGTACTATCACCATGCAGGTGGCGCGTAACTTCTTTCTCAGTCCGGAACAAACATACTCTCGAAAGCTGAATGAAATTCTACTGGCGCTGAAAATAGAGGGTGATCTGAGTAAGGAAAAAATTCTCGAACTTTATTTGAATAAGATATACATGGGCAATCGAGCCTACGGTATAGTCGCGGCGGCACAGGTTTATTATAACAAGTCGTTGCAGAACCTGACTCTGGCGCAGGCGGCAATGATCGCCGGGTTGCCAAAAGCGCCCTCCAAGTACAACCCGATCAGAAATCCTGAGCGAGCTCTAATCCGACGAAACCATATATTAAGTCGTATGCGATCTCTCGATTATATCGGCGATGAGGAATTTGATTTAGCCAGGCTTGAGCCTGTCACTGCCGAGTTACATGTTTCCGAAAAGATAGCCGATGCGCAATACGTAACGGAAATGGTTCGTGCTCAGTTATTCGAAGAGTACGGTGAGGAAGCCTATAAGATGGGGCTTAAGGCTTATACGACGATTGATGGCAATTTACAGTCGGTTGCCAATCGGGCATTGAGGCAGGCGTTACTCGATTATTACCGTCGTCATGGTTATCGGGGGGTGATTAAGTCGATTGATTTGTCATTGCTCGAAGAGGATCCGTTCGATGCCGAACTGGTGAGCGATGAGCAAATCGGCAGTCTACAGCAGGCCGTGGTTACAAAGGTTGATGAGGTATTTGTTAGCGCACTAATATCAGGTTATGAAACTATTCAGATTCCTTTTGAGCAGGGTCTGGACTGGGCATCGAAGTTTCACGATGTGAATAACAAGGGAGAAGACCCGAAGCTTCCCTCGGACGTGTTAAAAGAAGGTGATGTGATTTGGGTCGAGCAACGAAATGCCGATCTCTGGTTGTTGGCTGATATACCTAAAGTAGAGGGTGCGCTGGTGTCGCTCGATTCTTCGGATGGGGCAATCAAAGCCCTGGTAGGCGGGTTTGATTTTTTTCGTAACAAATTTAATCGTGCTATTCAGGCTCGTCGACAGCCGGGTTCTAACTTTAAGCCTTTTATTTATTCTGCCGCTCTCGAAAAAGGTTTCACTGCGGCCAGTATCATTAATGATGCGCCCGTAGTATTCGACGATGATTCCCTCGAAGCAACCTGGCGGCCGGAAAACTACTCAGGTAAATTCTATGGGCCTACTCGATTGCGAGAAGCGCTGGTCAAGTCGAGAAACCTGGTGTCTATCCGTATTTTGCAGGCTATCGGACTTCGCGGGGCGACTCGGTACGCGCAACGCTTTGGCCTTGAAAAGGCTCACATGCCTTATGATTTATCTCTCGCACTGGGCAGTGGCACTTTCGCGCCGATCGAGATCGCTCGAGGCTATTCGGTATTTTCCAACGATGGTTATCTAATCGATCCTTATTACCTGCAGAGGATAGTAGCGGGCAATGGCAATGTCATATTTCGTCATAATCCCCGGATTGTTTGTCGGGGCTGTGACGAGGATATAGAGGCCGATTCAGAAGGCGGCGAGGCTGCCACTTTAGCTGTTGCGCTCGAAGTGGATGAAGTGCCACAGGCGACTGCAGTAAACGAGTCATTGCTCGAAACCACGGAAGATACCGCCACTGAAGAAGTTGAGGCGAGTGTTCAAATCGATCTGGCAGATGAAATTTTACCAGTACTGTACGCTCCTCGTGTTATCTCCAGTCAGAACGCTTTTATCATGCGTTCAATGATGCGCGAGGTTGTCAGCCGCGGGACGGCAGTTCGAGCCAAGGCGCTGGGAAGAAGCGATATTGGTGGTAAAACCGGCACCACTAACGACCAGGTTGACGCCTGGTTTAGTGGCTTTAACGATCAAGTCGTGACTACCAGTTGGGTTGGATTCGATAATCAGCAGACCCTGGGTCGTCGAGAGACCGGCGGGCGTGCCGCTTTGCCCATGTGGGTGGAATATATGCGAGTGGCGTTAGAGGGTATGCCTGAGACTATTGAGGATCAGCCCGAAGGTCTGGTTACTGTTCGAATTGATGCCGATACCGGGAAGCGTGCAACGCCTGACTCGGTGAATAGTCGATTTGAAATATTCCGAACTGAAAACGCCCCGCTCGAAAAACGTGTCGCCAGTACCAGCGGTAATGGCGAAGAGCTTGGCGGGGTTATCGAGAATACCTCAGAAACCGAAGAAGAAATTGTCGAAGATATTTTTTAGGCTAACAAGGGCTCGGCTAGCTTTGTGCGGTTGCCCTGATCTCTCGGCCGAATTGGTGGACGTTATCGACCACCACTGCCAGATGATCTGGATTCACCGACGGGTGGATGCCGTGGCCGAGATTGAAAACATGGCCGTTATGATTTCCGAAATCGGTCATTATTTTTTTCACGGCCTCAGTAATAGTAGCCGGCGAAGCGTAAAGCGTACAGGGGTCCAGATTGCCCTGTAGCGCGACTTTATGTCCCACGCGCTGCCTGGCTTCATCTATATTAATGGTCCAGTCGAGACCGATAGCATCGCAACCTGTATCGGCGGTTGCTTCAATCCACTGCGCGCCGCCTTTGGTGAATAGAGTCACCGGAATAGTTTCACCATCGTGGTTACGTTTTAACTGAGAAACAATTTGCTGCATGTAATCGAGTGAGAAACTGCGATAAGTTTCTGGCGTTAACACACCGCCCCAGGTATCAAAAACCATTACTGCCTGAGCGCCGGCTTCGATCTGTGCATTTAAATAAGTGACGACAGACTGTGCCACCGTGTCGAGAATTTTGTGTAGGGCCTTGGGGTTATCGTAAAGCATGCCTTTAACATACCGATAATCTTTTGAACTGCCGCCTTCAACCATATAAGTCGCCAGTGTCCAGGGGCTGCCGCTAAAGCCAATGAGCGGAACCTTGCCGTTCAGTTCTCGACGGATCAGACTCACCGCATCGGTGACATAACGTAAACTCTCAGACGGATCGGGAACAAACAATTTGTCGATGTCATTTTGATTACGTAACGGATGTTCGAATTTTGGGCCTTCACCTTCGCTAAAATATAAGCCCAGTCCCATGGCATCCGGGATCGTCAGAATGTCGGAAAACAGTATGGCTGCATCGAGATCAAATCGACGCAGAGGCTGCAGGGTCACTTCACAGGCGAGTTCCGGGTTTTTGCAAAGGTCGAGAAAGCTTCCTGCCTGTTGTCGGGTTTCGCGATATTCCGGTAAATAACGACCAGCCTGGCGCATGATCCAGACAGGCGTGGTATCGGTTGGTTGTCGGAGTAGCGCTTTGATTAGGCGGTCATTTTTTAATGGTGCGAAGTTCAAGGTTTAAATCTCCAGGTAGTCTAGAATGCCTTCGGCGGCTTTACGGCCTTCGTAAATCGCGGTGACTACGAGGTCTGATCCACGCACCATGTCGCCACCTGCGAAGACCTTGTTGTTGCTGGTCTGGAAGGGGAATTTGGATTTTTCCGGAGCGATCACTCTGCCGGAATCGTCGGTATCGATATTATGCTGTGATAGCCAACTATCCGGGCTGGGTCGAAACCCGAAGGCGATGACGACGACATCGGCCGGTAATATTTCTTCGGAGTTGGGGATTATTTCGGGCCGCTGCCGCCCCTGTTCGTCGGCTTCGCCGAGTTGGGTCGAAACCAGCTTGATACCCTCGACCGCATCGTCGCCAACAATTTCGAGCGGTTGGCGGTTGAACAGAAATTCGATACCTTCTTCTTTGGCGTTGGCGACTTCGCGTGCAGATCCGGGCATGTTGGTTTCGTCTCGACGGTAGGCGCAGGTGACTGATTTGGCGTTCTGTCGAATCGCAGTTCGGACACAGTCCATAGCTGTATCACCGCCGCCAAGCACGACTACATTTTGATCAGAAAAATCGACAAACTCAGGTTTAGCTGTGGTATTAAAATCAATTTCGTGATGGATGTTGGATACCAGGTAAGGTAGTGCTTCGTGCACGCCTTTCTTACCCTCCCCGGGGAAGCCGCCTTTCATGTAGGTATAAGTACCAGTACCGAGAAATGCAGCATCAAAGTCGGTCAGTAACTGCCCGAAGCTAATATCCTTGCCGACGTCGGTGTTCAGACGAAATTCCACGCCCATGTCTTCGAACATCTTGCGGCGTCGGGTGATAACGTCTTTTTCCAGCTTAAATGGTGGAATACCAAAAGTTAGCAAGCCACCGATTTCGGGGTAGCGGTCGAATACTACGGCTTTCACGCCGTTTCGCGTGAGTACATCGGCACAGGCGATGCCTGCTGGGCCAGCACCAACGATAGCGGCTGTTTTACCGGTTTCGATAACCGCAGATAGATCAGGCGACCAGCCGGCTTCGATGGCGGTATCGGTGATGTACTTCTCTACAGCACCGATAGTGACTGCACCAAACCCCGTATTCAATGTACAGGCGCCTTCGCAGAGTCGATCCTGTGGGCAGACGCGGCCGCAGACTTCGGGCAGGCTATTGGTTTTGTGTGACATTTCGACGGCTTCGATAAGGTTGCCATCGGCAATTAATTTGAGCCAGTTAGGAATGTAATTGTGAACGGGGCATTTCCATTCGCAGTAGGGATTGCCGCATTCGAGGCATCGATCGGCCTGAATCGCGGCCTGTTGTTGTCCATAAGAGGAATAAATTTCGTCAAACACCTGAACTCGGCTGGGTGCAGGCTTTTTTTCGGGATCGCTACGTTGTACTTCCAGGAACTGGAATACATTAGACATCAGCTAATTCCATTAAGCTGGAGCGAGTCTGGTTTTAATCAACTGACTTACTTTTCCCATGTCGGCACGACCCTGGAGTTTCGGTTTTAGGATACCCATAACTTTCCCCATTTCCTTAATCGAGCTCGCGGCGCTAGTGCTGATAGCGTCATCTATGAGCGCTTCAATTTCGGCGTCGGAGAGTGCTTCAGGCAAATACTCCTGGATGATTTCCAGTTCATCCGCCTCGATTTTGATCAGGTCGTCACGACCCGCGGTAGTGAACTGGGCAATCGACTCTCGGCGTTGCTTCGACATTTTGTCGAGGACGGCGATGACGCGGGCGTCGTCGAGATCGATTCTTTCGTCAACCTCGATTTGCTTGATCGCAGAGAGCATGTTTCTGATTACCAGCAGTCTTGCCTTGTCGCCGCTTTTCATCGACGATTTCATGTCAGACATTAGCCGGGTTTTTAGTGCGCTATCTGGCATCAGATAACGCCTTAGTACATGCGACGGCGGGTACCGAAATCCTTGGAGATGCGCTTGAAATTACGTTTTACGGCAGCGGCCGATTTGCGCTTACGAACCGCCGTTGGCTTTTCGTAGTGCTGACGACGGCGTGTTTCGGTGAGAACACCCGCTTTTTCACAGGATCTTTTGAATCGACGCAGTGCGAAATCAAACGGTTCGTTGTCCTTTACCTTGACTGATGGCATATTAAATATAATCCAGATTCGTTAAAATAACTGGCACCAGCACCGCTGGTCCGCTTTTTGAGGCGGACAATTATAAGGAGGCGGTATTAAATATCAATCGCCATTCGTTAAAAAAGTCAGGTAAAACGTTAATTTATGAAGGTTTTGGGTCTGGAAAGCTCCTGTGATGAGACAGGCATCGCAATATTTGATACCGAGAGCAAAGAAATATCGCAACGACTCTACTCGCAAATAGAGCGTCATCAGGAATATGGTGGCGTTGTACCGGAGTTGGCGTCGCGTGATCACGTCGCCAAAGCGGCACCGATGATTCAGGATATTTTGCAGGAATGTGGAGGTGTCGAGTCGATCGACGCGATCGCCTATACCCGTGGTCCGGGTTTGATCGGTGCGCTCATGGTGGGTGCCAGTATCGCTCGGGGTATTAGCTGGGCACTCGATAAGCCCGTGCTCGGCGTGCACCATATGGAGGGTCATTTGCTGGCGCCGATGCTCGGTGACGATCATCCCGAATACCCTTTTGTGGCATTACTGGTATCTGGTGGACATACCATGTTGGTGGATGTGCAGGCCGTCGGCAAATACCGTATTTTAGGTGAATCGCTCGATGACGCGGTTGGAGAGGCTTTTGATAAAACTGCGAAACTACTGGGTTTGCCATATCCCGGCGGACCGCAGTTGGCAGCGTTGGCTGATCAGACTTCGCAGAGCCGGTTCAGGTTTCCAAGGCCGATGACGAATCGACCCGGCCTCGAATTTAGTTTTAGCGGTCTGAAAACTGCCGCGCTTAATATTATTCAGCAATATAGCCCGCTAGACGATTTGTTGCGTGCTGAAATTGCACATGCTTTTCAACACGCTGTGGTCGATACACTGCGTATCAAATGTGCTCGGGCGCTTGATCATACCGGATATTCACGGTTGGTCATTGCGGGTGGTGTCGGCGCAAATCAGCACTTGCGAGCTGTGCTGACCACGATGCTTGAGCAAAGGGGGGGCAGGGTATATTTCCCGGCTATCGAATATTGCACCGATAATGGTGCGATGATCGCCTATGCGGGTGCGTTGCGCCTTAACGCGGGGCAGGCTGACGAGAATGTATACGATGTGTTGCCACGCTGGTCGCTGGAAAGCCTGCCCGGTTTTTAGTTCAGACTCAGCTCTCCGTACCCTGAAGCAGTCGCTGTATATTGCTTCGATGACGCCAGATTAAAATGACCGACATGGCGGTAGAAATCAGGGTGATGGGCATCGAAGTTTCCTGCCAGTAGATCAGCAGGGGCAAGGTGGCAAAGGCAATGATCGCCGCCAGCGAAGATATTTTGAAAAATTTGGCAAACAGGAGCCAGATGGCAATGATAATCAAACCGATTATCCAGTTAAATCCTACGTTTACCGCTATTGCGGTAGCGACGCCTTTGCCGCCTTTAAAGCGGAAGAAGACCGGGTAGCAGTGCCCGGCAAAAGCGCAAAATCCGGTTGCAGCAATGAGCAGTCTGTCATCGCTTACGGTCATTGCCACGAGTACCGGTATTAACCCCTTCAGGCAGTCACCGACCAGGGTGAGAAAAGCGGCTTTTTTGCCTGCGATCCGTAAGACGTTGGTGGCCCCGGGATTATTCGAGCCCTCGCTGCGTGGATCTGGGAAACCCATGATTGTACTAAGGATGATTGCCGACGACAGTGAGCCGAGCAAATAGGCCAGTAAGGGTAAACTAATCGTTTCAAGGTAGGGCATCGATACGTCGGATGATTATTTGAATTTGTTAAGAAGTCACGGCACTCTAGCAGAAAGTAAAAGCATTGGCAGCAGGCGATCTATGAAAAATCAGGCATTATCAGTTACCCAAAGTGGTCGCGGTGAGGCTGTAATCCTGTTACACGGCTGGGGTATGAATGCCGCCGTGTTCGAACCTTTAAGGGTTGAACTGGCGCGCAACAACCGGGTTTACTGCGTTGATTTGCCGGGTTATGGTTCGAGCCGGTGGGATGCCGATTTGTCGTTTACCGATCAGGTAGCGCTGGTTGCGTCAAGTTTGCCCGCTGGCAGGCTATTGGGCTGGTCAATGGGTGGTTTATACGCGACGCAACTGGCACAACAATATGCGGGTCAGTTTAGTCAATTGACACTGGTTTGTTGCAACCCCTGTTTCGTACGCCGGGAAGACTGGGACTGCGCCGTTGATGAAGCAGTGTTTGATGCTTTTGGTGAAGCATTAAACAGGGGCTGGAAGTCGACCGTAAAACGGTTTTTAACCTTACAGATGCACGGTAACGATAACGCCCGACAGCTCACGCGAGAGTTGATGGCGGGACTCGAAACTACTGGCGAACCTAATATTGAAGCGCTGCTTTTTGGGTTGAATTTACTCAAGCAAAACGATAGTCGTCCATTGTTGGCGAGCCTCGATTTGCCGATAAAAATGATACTTGGTGGTCGCGATATACTGGTGCCGCATAATCTGGCTAAAGAAATTGTACATATTAATCCGCGAATTCAGGTAGAATCGCTCGCCTTCGCGGCTCATGCGCCATTTTTATCGCATACGGATCAGTTTTTGACGATGCTTTAAAGCTTTGCCTGAAGCCTCTTATTTTATCGATTAAATGAACAATAAGGTTCTCTAGTTGGATTTACTCAACCCGCCTCGCTTAGATAAAGATTCTGTTAAGAAGACCTTTAATCGTGCTGCTAAAAGATACAATAAATCGGCCATTTTGCAAGATGAAGTGCTGCGACGGCTATTGCAGCGCCTGCAGTATATTCGTCTTAAACCAGAA
>Ga0224506_10003244_pt1 | contig 10815 bp, 10 predicted proteins | sample SF_Jan12_sed_USG_2_FD_169108 | JGI IMG/M metagenome (GOLD analysis project Ga0224506, IMG submission 169108) | Sediment microbial communities from San Francisco Bay, California, United States - SF_Jan12_sed_USGS_8_1 | ecosystem: Environmental > Aquatic > Marine > Sediment | place: USA...
TCGGGCTCGTGCTCGATACAATCGATTCGGTTTACATCGCCGGCGGGTTCGGACAGCACTTGAACGTCGAGAATGCGGTTCGGATCGGGCTTCTGCCCGATATTGCCCGGGATAAATTCCACTATATCGGGAACAGCTCCCTTCTCGGTGCCTACCTTATCCTGATCTCAGAGAAAAACAGAGGCCTTGCGGATGAAACCGCGGACAACATGACCTATATTGAATTGAACACGGAGCCTGACTACATGAACGAGTACACAGGAGCCCTTTTCCTTCCGCATACAGATATAAATTTATTCCCCTCTGTTAAAAAATTAATATAAACCCAACCTTCCCGCATAAAAAACACAGAAAAGGCAAAAAGGGGCCTGGCCCCTTTTTATGGGGACTGTCCCCAATTTTTATTTCCCCTTTTTTAGACTTTCGGAGTCCTTCCAGTCCGGATAATCGCTCAAATAATCGTCCACGGCCAGGGCAGCCCTCACGCCTGTCCCCACTGCAGTGGCTATCTGCTCCGGACAGGCGTCGGTGGCGTCTCCGGCAGCGAAAATCCCGGGCTGGTTGGTGTCCATCTTCTTTCCGACCTTGATCTCCCCCCATTCATTCAGCTCCACCAGTTCCTTTACGAATTCGGTGTTGGGGTCCATCCCGATGGAGACAAAAAGGCCGTCAACCTTTAAAGTGGACGTTGCATTGTCCTTAACATTCCTGAGGGTAAGGGATTCGACCCGGTTCTCTCCGTTTACCTCATCGACTGCAGAATTCCAGAGGACTTCTATCTTTTCGTTGGATAAGATTCTCTCCTGGAGGATCTTTACCGCCCGGAGTTTATCCCGGCGGTGGATGAGCTTCAGCGAGCGGCAGAATTTGGTCAAAAACAAGGCCTCGGTAAGGGCATTATCCCCTCCGCCGACAACCGCGATGTCCTTATCCTTGAAGAAGGCTCCGTCACAGGTTGCGCAGTAAGACACTCCTTTCCCTATCAGCCTGGCCTCTCCTTGAAGCCCCAGCCGGCGGTAGTTGGCTCCGGTGGCGATGATCACAGTCCTGGCGGGATATTCCCCCTTATTTCCCACAACATGCCAGAGTTCATTCTGCTTCTTGACCTCCTTGACTTCATCGGTCTCGATCTTTGCTCCAAACTTCTCGGCCTGTTTGCGGAACTTCTCCATCAACTCGAAGGGAACGACTCCCTCCGGAAAGCCAGGATAGTTCTCGACCCAGTCGGTCATCAGGATCTGACCCCCGGGCATTCCTTTCTCCAGGACAAGGGTTTTGAGCCTGGATCTGCCCGTGTAAACGGCGGCTGCCAGGCCTCCCGGACCTGCCCCTATAATGACAACATCGTAAGGTTCCATCAGAGGTGTTTCGTTAAGACGTCTTCTATTTTTTTCTGGGGAACCGCGCCGATGATGGTCTCTTTTAACTCGCCTCCCTTGAAGAGAAGAAGCGTGGGGATGCTCATCACGCTGTAATTCGCAGCGGTTCTTGGGTTCTCATCCACGTTGAGCTTGACGACTTTCAGCTTCTCTTTGTAGGCTTGCGCAATATTTTCCACTGAAGGCTCAATCATCCTACAGGGAGCGCACCAGACTGCCCATAGATCCACCAGCACGGGAAGCTCATTCTTGAGAACTTCCTGTTCAAAGTCATCGTCAGTCACATTTGCTATTCCTTCAGCCAAGTTAACCTCCTCGTTTTATTGCCAAAGCACTATGATAGAGCTTGGCATACTTTCTTGCTGAGATCTGCCAGGAAAAATCCTCCTGCATGCCTGCCAGCATGATCTTTTCCCAGAGCTCAGGCTCCGCGTAACAGCTCAGGGCCATTTTAACGGCCTTGAGGAAAGCCTGAGATGAATATTCCTTGAAAACAAAGCCGGTTCCCTTCTGCGTTTTTAGGCTAAAAGGCTTCACCGTCTCTCTCAAACCGCCGGTTGCCCTGGCCACCGGGACAGTGCCGTACCTGAAGCTGTAGAGCTGAGTCAAGCCGCACGGCTCGTACAGAGAGGGGATGAGGCATATGTCCGCGCCGGCAGCCACCTTATGGGTCAGACCGGGGCTCAAATCGAATTTGACTCCCATTTTCCTCGGATACTTTTTCTGCACCGCATCCAGCATGTTCTCATACTTCTCATCCCCTTTTCCGAGGACGACAAGCCGCACCCTGAGCTGGATCAGCTCTTCCATGGCCTCCAGCAGTATATCCAGTCCCTTCTGGGAGCTCAGGTAGGAAATAAAACTCAAAAGGGGAGTCCGGGGCGATGCGGAGAGCCCGAACTCCTGGAGCAGGTCACGCTTGCACTTCTTCTTGCCTTTAAGGTTGGAGGCTGAATAATTGGCGATGATGTAGGGGTCTTTTTCCGAGTTCCAGACCTCGTAATCAACGCCGTTGCGGATGCTGTAAAAGATATTCTTACGGTTCCTTAAAATCTCCTCCACTCCCCAGCCGTTTTTCTCTGTCTGGATCTCCCGCTTATAAGCGGAACTGACGGTGTTGAGCACATCGGAGAAGATCACTCCGGCCTTGAGGAAATTGAATTGTCCGTTGAAGGAAAGCTGGCTGGGCGTGAAATAATTCCAGTTCAGACCAGTCAGAGCCAGTGACTCGGGAGGGAATTCCCCCTGATAAGCCACGTTATGAAGAGTAAAAACCGAAGCTGTATTTTTGAACAGGCCTTTATTCAAGTAATGAGTTTTGAGGAAGACGGGAATCAAGGCCGTGGGCCAGTTGTTGCAGTGGATGATATCCACGGGCATTTTAACTTCGAGCAGGTACTCGAGCACAGCCCGGTTGAAGAAGACGAACCGTTCATCGTTATCCAGATATTCGCCTTTACCCGTCCCGTAGACATCCTCTCTCCAGAAATGCCTGGGACTATCGATAAAATAGACGTCGCATTTCCCCAGCTCGGCTTTGTAAACACTCCCTTTGACCTTTTCTTCTCCCACGGGGACCAGAAGTTCTTTCATCACGCATTCCAGGGGAAGAGACTCGATCTCCGGCCTCCTGTACTTGGGCATGAAGACGGACACTTCCATCCCCAGATGCGCAAGGTACTTGGGCAGGGAAGAGGCGACGTCAGCCGATTCCCCTGATTTGGCAAAAGGAGAGATCTCGGCTGAGACGTAAGAGACATGAAGTTTCTGGTTCATCGGAGGAATTAATATTAATGGGAGGCTCAAAAAATGTCAAACTTACAAGAAATGGGGACAGACCCCAATTTTTACCGTTCGCCCCAGCCGAGCTTCTCCTGAACCAGGTCAAAGTAGTTTCTCTTGGGAGAAGAGATGAGATGGAGCTCGAAAGCACAGCAGCTGATCTCCACCACATCGTTCTTGACCATCAAGTCGCCGCGCTGGCCGTCAAGGGTGAGGTAGACCTCTTCTCCGGAAGTCAGCAGCTCGATCTTGATACAGGACTCCGAGGAGATGACCATGGGGCGGAAAGAGAGAGTATGGGGACAGATGGGAGAAATGATGACGGCCGGCACATAGGGCTGGATGATGGGCCCGCCCGCAGCCAGAGAATAGGCTGTCGACCCTGTCGGGGTGGAGATGATTAGACCATCCGACCGGAGGGTAGCGATCCCTTTGTCATCAATCCAGATCCGGCACTGGATCATCCGGGCCAAAGCGCCCTTGTTGATGACAACATCGTTCAGGCAGTAGTAGGACTTGTTTTTATGCCTGGCTTCGAGCATCCGCCTGGAGCTGATGACTGTCTCGTCGCCGCCTAAAAATGCATCAAGGGTCAAATAGACCTCATCCAGGGGCACCTCAGTCAGGAAGCCCAGGCTTCCCAGGTTGACTCCCAAAACTGGCACATTCTTCTGGGCAGCCAGGTGGGCAATGCTGAGGAGAGTCCCGTCTCCGCCCAGAACAACTATTAAATCGACCGCTGCCGGCAGTTTCTCTCTGGGCACGCCTTTATCTTTCTTTAGCTTCCGGGCTGCTTCCTGCTCCAGCAGGCATTCCATGTTTTTCTTCTCAAAATACTGGATGAGCTCGTCCAGAATCTTGCCCACATCAGGAGCGTGCGGCTTGATGACAAATCCCACGCGTTCAATCTTTCTCATTTCCCACCGCCTCCTCGATTATACTCCGAACCTCGTCCTGACTCAACGGTCCATCAGTCAGGGTCAGATAAACAAAAAACTCGCGGTTTCCTTTCTGGCCCCGGGTGGATGACCGGATCACTCCTCTCGTCCCAAAGCCCATCTTTTGCGCCTCAACGATGGTCTTATTTAACACCTCCAGATGGACGGCCGGGTCCCTGACGATCCCTTTTTTCCCCACCCGGCCCCTTCCGGCTTCGAACTGGGGTTTGATGAGAGAGATGAGCTGGCCATCGCCCAGGAAATCTCCCACGGCCGGCAAAACCTTGAGCACTGAGATAAAGGACAGGTCCATGGTCACGATCTCCGGTTTATGGTCGAAGTCGCTTCTGGTGAGATACCTGGCGTTTTTCTCGATGCAGACGACACGGGAATCCCCCCGCAGCCGCCAGTCCAACTGGCTGATATCCACGTCCACCGCATAGACCATCCTTGCCCCCCTCTGGAGTAGACAGTCGGTGAACCCCCCGGTGGATGCTCCCAGGTCAGCAGCCACCTTGTCTTTGACTGAGATGCGGAACGCTTCCAGAGCCTCCTCGAGCTTCAAGCCTCCCCGGCTGACATAAGGAATCTTCTCTTTGAGGGAAAGGTCCAGGTCAGCAGGAATCATCTGACCCGGCTTTTCGATCCTCTTTTCCCCGGAATAGACCAGGCCGGCCATGATCAGGGCCTGCGCTTTTTGGCACGTCTCTGCCAGGCCGCGGCTGACGATAACCTTATCCGCTCTTTCTTTTTTCATCGCTTAAACAAAATGGGGTCGCATCTCAACATTTGACATTGTCCATTTCCTTGATTCTTCCACAGCTCGCAATCCATGAAAACAATTCTTCAATACTTAGGAGCAGGTCTCGGGATAAGATTTTTATGAGGTCAGGCCTTGTTAAGAACTCGGGACTCAAAACATGATTTCTGTTCTAATGAAAAAGAGATTAATAAGGCCACCCTTTTTCTTATCCTGAGGCATAGTCCCCTTTCGAATGTCAAGACCTGGCCCCTTCAAATCTAACAATATTCAGAAATGTCGAATGTTGAGATGCGACCCCAAACTATTCTTTGAAAAAGGCTTTAATCTGTTTGCAGAGGCCTTCTTCATCCAGCATAAACTTCTTCTTTATGTGTTCAACTTTTCCCATCGGATAGATCTCCAGAGGGATTCCTATGCTTTTGAACCGGATGTCGAACTTGTTCTTCCTGTCCAGAAGCTCCCGCACAGCGCTCCCGAATCCGCCGGCCGTGATCCCTTCTTCGGCAGTGATGATCACTCCGCTGTTTCGGGCAAAGCGAAGGATCATCTTCTCATCCAGGGGCTTGACAAACCGGGCATTGACCACAGCCAGGCTTATTCCTTCCTTCTCGAGCTTCTCGGCAGCAGCCAGTGCGGGATGAACCATGCTGCCCAGGGCAAGGAGGAGATTCTGCCCCTCTTTGAGAAGCTCGCTCTCTCCCGGGCGAATCACCTTGAATTTTCTGTCCAAACGCACACCCAATCCTTTGCCTTTAGGAAAGCGGACGGCTGTCGGATGCGCATAGGAGAGAGCGGAATGAATCATATGCTGAAGCTCATTCTCATCCTTGGGAGCCATGACGATCATATAAGGCAAATGCCTCAGGTAAACGATGTCGTTCACACCCTGATGGGTGGGCCCGTCATCCGGTACGATCCCAGCCCTGTCCAGGGCAAAAACAACCGGGATATCCATCAGGCAGATATCATGATAAAGCTGGTCATACGCTCTCTGGAGAAACGTGGAATAGATAGCCACCACCGGCTTATACCCGCTCACGCCCAGTCCCGCGGCGAACTCCACCGCGTGCTGCTCGGCGATGCCCACATCAAAAAACCGCTCCGGAAACCTATTCCCAAAATCAGCCAGCCCGGTCCCATCGGGCATGGCCGCAGTTATCGCCATCACCTTCTCATTCTTTTCGCCCAGTTTGAGCATCGTCTGTCCGAACACCTGGGAAAAAGTCGGCCTCTGGTTCTTAACGAGAGGCTCTCCGGTCCCGATATCGAAAGGACTGGCGCTGTGAAACCGCTCCGGATTCTTCTTGGCCGGGGCATAGCCTCTGCCTTTCTGGGTCACACAGTGAATGAGCACGGGCCCGCTGTAGGATTTGGCCCTGTTAAAAACCTCGATCAGCGAGCCGATGTTGTGTCCGGATACAGGACCGACATACTTCACTCCGAGCTCTTCGAAGACGAGGCCGGGAAAGAATGTCTTTTTGACCGCCTCCTCCACTGCGCCGCCCACTTTGATCATGGGCTTTCCCACGGCCGGGATAGTCCTCAGGATGGACTTCACCAGGTCCTTGATCTTCAGATAATGCTGCTCGGACACGATGTAAGACAGGTACTTGGACATGGCCCCGACGTTATGGGAGATGGACATCTCGTTATAGTTGAGGACGATGATCAATTTTTCCTTAAGATGACCGATCTGGTTTAAAGCTTCCCAGGCGATACCTCCGGTCAGGCTCCCGTCTCCGACAACCGCCACCACATTATAATCGTCTTTCTTTTTATCCCGGGCGATGGACATCCCGAGGGCGGCGGAGAGAGCTGTGGAGGCATGGCCTGTGTCATAGACATCGTACTCGCTTTCCCTCCGGCAGGGGAAGCCGCTCATGCCGTTATACTGGCGGAGGCTGCCGAACATATTCTGTCTTCCGGTCAAGATCTTATGGGGATAGCACTGATGGCCGACATCCCAGATGATCTTGTCCCGCGGTGCATCGAATGCATAATGGAGGGCAAGGGTCAACTCGACCACTCCCAGGTTGGATGAGAGATGCCCGCCGGTCTTGGAGACAGTATCAATGATCAATTTTCTCATCTCTTTGGCCAGCTTGGAGAGATCCCTCCCCTTGAGTTCCTTTAGGTCTTTCGGACTTTGGATCCGGTCAAGCAGCTGATTCATTTTCCCTTTTTCCCCTTTAATTCCAGAAGTTTCGAAGCCAGCCAGTGAAGCTCCTCCGACTCTATCGAAGCTTCATTCAGCGTGTTCCGGGCGGCATCGACAAAATCTTTCAGCCTCTTTTTTGAGGTCTCCAGGCCGAAAAGGGAGACATAGTTGGGCCGGAAAGGTTGGCCATCCTGCTCATCTTCACCGGAATCATGGATGTCATCCCTGACCTGGAAGGCCAACCCGATATTCCTTCCGTATTCAACGACGGCTTCAAGCTCCGGACCATCCGCTCCGCCAAGAATAGCGCCAGTCTTCACCGAAGCCGTGATCAGGCCGCCGGTTTTCTTCAGCATGAGTTCATGGATAGTATCCTCTGTCAGGTCTTCGCGGGAAAGGCTGATATCCATGAGCTGTCCGCCGATCATCCCCTTGACCCCGGCGTGGCGGCTGATCTCCTTCAGGACCTGTTCTTTCCGGGGCAGGAGGCTGTCCCCGACAGGAGCCTGGGCGATGACCTCAAAAGCCAGAGTCAGCAGGCCGTCTCCGGCCAGAAGGGCGATGTCCTCGCCGAAGGCTTTATGGCAGGAGGGCTGGCCGCGGCGGAAGTCATCATCATCCATCAAGGGCAGGTCATCGTGGACCAGGGAATAATTGTGGATCAGCTCCAGGGCGCAGGCAAAGGGCAGGAGAATGTCCCGGGAAGCACCGAAATACTCCCCGGATGAGAGAGACAGAAGAGGCCTGAATCTTTTTCCGCCGGAGAGCACAGCGTAGCGCATCGCCCTGAACATGAGGGAATCCTCCTCATTGAGAAGGCGCTCCAGCTCCCGCTCCACCGCCTCTTTTTTCTGTCTGAGCCTCTCTTCAACGTTCATCGCTCAATCCAAATTCTCAGCCATTAAAACGAATACATCATTGATTGACATTCCTATTTATCACTATCAGGGCAGCGGAGCAATCCTAAAGTAAAACATGTCATGCGAGCGCAGCGCGGCAATCCCTTCCTTTTAGTGTCATTGCGAGCCCAGCGTGGCAATCTCGTAGGGATAAAATGCACTTATTCTTATGAGATTGCTTCGCTTCGCTCGCAATGACAATTAGGGCATCCTATCCACAAAAATTTATATCATCTTCATTAAAAAAGGGGCCTGGCTCCTTTTTAAAACAAATTGGGGACTGTCCCCAATTTTCATTTAGAAAGGAAGCTCCTCATCTCCTTCCGGTTCAGAGGGTTCCTCCTCTTCTGAAGAGCCTTCCTCCTCCGGAGGAGCCGAATCTTCGCCGGCAAGGTCAAACGGTTCCTCCTTGATCTCTCCTTTCTCGTCTTTGAGAAGGATGCTGACCTTTTTCTCGGCTTTCTCCAGTTCCTCCCTCAGGAACCGGGCCAGCTTGACTCCCTTCTCGAACAGGGAAAGCGACTCGCTCAGAGAAAGCCCTCCCTTCTCCAGTTTCTCGACGGTCTTCTCCAAATCTTCCAAGGCTTTTTCAAAGCTTTGCGTCGCCATGTTTTCTCCTTTATAAAAAATGGGGGGCTATCCCCGGTTTTCACTCAGTTTCATCTCTATCGACGCGGCTCTCGATTCGCCTGGCCGCATCCACATCCTTGACCAGGCAGGTGAACTCTCCTTTAAAGAAAGAAACCGTCATCTCCTTGTCTTTCTCCACCTCGTCAATCCTGCGCACCAGCAGCCGGCCGCCATCCTTCCAGCAGAGGGCGTAACCTTTTTTCAGTATATTCAGGGGGCTCAGGTTATGCAACTGGGCTGACAGCGTCTCCCAGCGGGCCTGGAACTGCTGAAGCATCCCCTTCAGGATATTGCGGATCCTCTCCTCCAGGAGAACAGCCCGGGATTTGTCCTCAGAGATCTTCTGCTGCATGGTTCTGATCGTGTTCCAGGCTTTCATCTCCAGTTCATCGACCTTCTGCTCAAGGTTCAGGAGGCTGATCTTCATGTTCTGGAAGGCCCGGTGATGGGCCAGGCTGTAGACCTCGTGCCTGCGCTCCTGGAGGAAGTATCTCTGGTGATGGACCATTCTCTTCTCGAGGTTATCTATTCTCTCCCTGAAGGATTCCTCCTTCTCGATCACCATCTCTGCAGCCACAGAAGGGGTCGAAGCCCTTATGTCGGCTACAAAGTCGGAGATCGTGAAATCGACCTCATGCCCCACGGCTGAGATAATGGGGACCGGACAGCGAAAGATCGCCCGGGCCACCTTCTCCTCGTTGAAGGCCCACAGGTCCTCCATCGACCCCCCTCCGCGCCCGACGATGACGACGTCCATCCCGGCCAGCTGGCCCAGGTAATCGATGCCCTCGACAATCTCCTCTGCCGCACCCTCGCCCTGGACCTTGACCGGATAGACGAGAACGTGGAGGCGGGCAAACCTTCTTTCCAGGGTTCGGATGATGTCCACGATGGCCGCTCCTCTGGGAGAAGTGACCACTCCAACCTTCTTGGGAAGAAGGGGCAGCTTCTTTTTCAAGGCGGGGTCGAAAAGGCCTTCTTTCCTTAATCTATCCTTGAGCTGCTCAAAGGCCAGCTGCAGGGCTCCTTTGCCTTTGGGCTCGAGAAGCTCGACCACGAGCTGGTACTCACCCCTGGGCTCATAGACATTGATCCGGCCCCGGGAGACGACCTGGAGCCCGTCCTCAAGCTCGAAAGGGACCTGCCCTGCTTCGGAGCGAAACATGACCGTGCGCAGCTGGCTCACCTCATCCTTCAGCGTAAAATACAGATGACCGGACTGATGGCGGTGGAAATTGGATATCTCGCCCTCGACCCAGAGCAGCGGAAAAGAGCTCTCCAGCTCCATCTTCACCATCCGGGTGACTTCAGAGACGGTGTAGATCCTGTCCGGTTTGACCAGGCTATCCATCTCCATCTTCTTCCTCGGCAATAAACACTCTTTTGATGGAAAGGGCTTTCCCCGTCCTGGCGTCGACTTCCACAAAAAGGGAAGAGAAGAATATCCCCTCCTTGGACGGCTCAAAGCGCTGAGGACGCGCCGTCAGGAATCTCTTCAAGGCCTGGTCTCGGCGGAGCCCGATAACGGAATTATAGCCGCCGACCATGCCCACGTCTGTGATAAAAGCTGTTCCCTGGGGAAGAATCCTCTCATCCGCAGTCGTCACATGAGTGTGAGTCCCGACCACGGCGGAAACCTTTCCATCCAGATGCCAGCCCATGGCCTGCTTTTCCGAAGTCGCCTCCGCATGAAAATCGACGATGATCACAGGAGTGATGGCTTTGAGCTTCTCGATCTCCTCATCCGCCTTCCTGAACGGACAATCCACCGGCTCCATGAAGACTCTCCCCTGAAGATTCAGAATGGCTACCTGCCTGCCGCTTCTCGTCTCGAACACGTGCGTCCCTTTTCCCGGGTTGCCGGGCGGATAATTGGCAGGCCGGAGCAAACGCGGTTCTTTCTGGAGATAGACGAGCGCCTCCTTCTTGTCCCAGATATGGTTTCCGGATGTCAGGACATCGACCTCGGTCAACAACTCCTTGCCGACTTCCTCCGTGATCCCGATCCCCCCGGCAGCATTCTCGCCGTTGGCGATGACAAGAGAAGGAGAATATTTCTCGATGACTGAGGGCAGACATTTTTTGAGCGCTTTCCGCCCCGGCCGTCCGATGATATCCCCTAAAAACAAAAAGCTGACTTTATCTGGCATACTCCACAGCTCTCATCTCGCGGATAACAGTCACCTTGATCTGGCCCGGATATTCCAGCTCGTCCTTGATCTTCTGAGCGATCTCTTTGGCAATCACGGCTGCTTTCTCATCGGAG
>Ga0224506_10003245_pt1 | contig 10815 bp, 13 predicted proteins | sample SF_Jan12_sed_USG_2_FD_169108 | JGI IMG/M metagenome (GOLD analysis project Ga0224506, IMG submission 169108) | Sediment microbial communities from San Francisco Bay, California, United States - SF_Jan12_sed_USGS_8_1 | ecosystem: Environmental > Aquatic > Marine > Sediment | place: USA...
AGAACTCAGACTTATCACAAAAGCTATTGCGGCCAAAAGTGACCTTCTTTCAACTGCGTAAACAATAGAAGCAATGCTTATCGATACGAAGAAGAGTACCGATACTGCGAAGTGAAGGAAACCGTATACTTCGTCGAATGTCGCTATTGATTGAAGTATGAAAGCTGAGAACACTAGGCAGATGCCTGTGTACTTCGCATGTTTCCTGAAAACTGTGACCGCGTAGACTGTAATAAGGAATCCAGTCAGTAACAGACCGAGATTGAATATTGGCGCAACTTCGCTCTTAAGAGAGTGACCCAGATCGCTCAGGGCATTGCTGTACCAGCTGAACCATGGCGAGAGTGCGACAGATGCTCCTGTCGAGATGAAAGCTAATGCAGGCCCAATGACACCAATCAAACCATCGATTTTTTGACCCATACTTTATCACCACAAAAAGGAGTGTTGGATGCCACACATTATCCTTTCTTTGGATTCCTTATCATCTGGAACCTGTTATGCTGTATTTTCAAGCACGCCAAAGGTCCTTCGCGGAGTTCCCGTAGGACCATGTGTAGTTCGGGCCTCGCATCATTGATCCAAAGCTGGCAATCCTTCTTAACCTGAAACGTCCGCGATGGATAATGGCATTCAGGATTACTGAAAGCCAGTCACTATTTCTAGTTAACGCATGGCTCAGAAAAGAAGTCCACTTTCAATGAGGAATACTCAACCCAACTGATGTCTTCAGAAATGGGATAAGAATATAAAAGGTGACCGCCAAGTTCTTCTCGGAGGCGAACAGTTTGAGCGCAAAAGAGAGACTATTGGATTTCATCGGCCAGCAGATCTATATTGAGAACGAGATTGTTGATTCGCTCGATCGAGCCCTACCTGAGATAGAAAATGAGGCCGTCAAAGGAGCCTTGGGAGGGATGTCTCTGGATTCAAGGAAACATTCAGACATGTACGGCTCCGTTGCCAGACTTTTGACCGGTGTTCCTCAAGCTCTTACACAAGATCAGCTTGATAGACAAAGGGAACTTGTGGAGAAGCACATACGTCTGGAAGCCAGACTTATCAAAAGAATCAACGAGACTATGCCGTACATTGAGGATAAGAAGGCTGGACTTCTCCTGAACGCGATATTGCTGGATGAGAAGAGGCACCACGCTCTTCTGAAGAAAGTGCTGGACATCTTAGTTAAAGGAGAAACCATAACAGAAGAGGAATGGTTTGACTTCATATGGAGTAGTGTTCCATCCCACGGCGCCCCGGGAGGATGACAGGGGTTCCACTCTACTTCCTGGCGAAGTCCATTACAAGGATAGCGCTTGGCCTGAAACCGCACAGGGACGAAGCAGACAGTAAAGAAAGCGGGAAGCCGTAGATGTGAAGAAGAACTCTCTGGGACGCCGAACCGACGAAGAACGTCGCAGGTATGAAGTCTACCACGAGCTTGAGGAGCTCGTCTCCGAGATGAATTACACGGTTGACGTCGTGGTGATAGAGGGTCCGCATGACAGGAGAACCCTGACTCGCTTGGGCTACAGGAAGCCCATATTGCTATGCTCCAAAGTCTCTCATAGCGAACTCGTAGACCTTATCTCTGAGAAATTCTCTAATGTTGTCGTGCTAACGGATTTCGATGAGGAAGGAGTCCAACTCAACAGGAGACTCTCCAAACTCGTAGAGAGGAGAGGAGTCAAAGTAGATCGTTTCTATAGAAGACGATTCCGAAGACTGCTTAAAGAGGCAAGAATATCGACAATAGAGGCGATTTACGGCCTTAAGCTCGAGCTTTTCTAGTCCAGATCAGAGGAACCCCGGGTGATCAAATAGACCATTCATTTCGGAATAGCTAGAAGGAGCTGGTTACTGGCTGTGAGCAATGAGGAAACTGACCTGCCGAAAGATTTGACTGCTCTGGAAAGGGAGGCATACGAACTGATAGAGAGATCTGGCGAAGTGATGACCATAAATGTCCCATCTACAATGAGAGGCGCCATCCCTGGGCTCGTAAACAAGGGTCTGGTGGAAGTAGTCAAGAGATTCACTTCACAGCGGAAGCGCAGGAAAAGGAAGTTTCTGAGAGTTAGACAGTCTGACGCAAGCGCGCGCAGAGGCGAAAGCAGAGCCTTGGCCTGACTTTTGAGTGGAAAGTCCCAGCCCGATTTGGCTAAGCTCATACCTGTCTTTGCTTGTTCGAGGCTTTGGCCTTCCTGATCTTCATAATCTTGAGTGGATCACCCACGCGTCTATACGTGCTGATTACCCAACCATCTTTCTTACGACATGCACCTACAGCGAACAATCTTCAACTCACATCAGCTCCTCGGTCAGATCGTTTTAAATCGCTTATGAACCCAGAATCCATTCAGGTCTGATAGTGAAACAAAAGAGGATACCCACATCACCGAGGAACAAGGCGTCTCCTATGAACGCCAGCAAGATCATTACTTCTCGTAGATTCATAGACAACGTAACACATGCTATCGTTGGTGTGTTCTGGTGCGTACTGTGCTTAGCGCGTGCCAGAGAAGCCGTGTTTTACATGCTCTGAGGGGCCAACGTATCCCTTGCATACTTATATAGCCAGTAACTGTAAGAAAGAGACAAAAGCAGTCTCACGATCCCGGCGAGAAAGCAGGTCGAGGCTATGAGCTTGAAGCCAGATGCAATCGGGTATCCCAGACTGCTGCGAGGTGGTTCTATTGAAGCTTCTACTTGATGAGATGTACGCGGGTCTTAAGGAGTATTTTGAGACTTTGGGATGGCAGGTGCTGACCGTTCACGAGGTAGGGCTGCAAGGGGCGAAAGACAAGGATATCGTGGAATACGCAAAGATGAACGACTTGCTCCTCGTGACCCAAGATCAGAAACCGGCAGATCTAGCTGAGCTCACAGGAGTCAAATATGTTCTCATATCAAGCGCAGCGATAGCCAGAGTAGCTGATTCCAAAATAAGGGAGAAATATCCAGACGCATGAATGTCGATCCGCCAGACGCCCAATCTGTCAGGTATTATGGCGAGATTGTTTGAGATTCACGTATCCTAAGCACGTTCATTTCAGATGTGAAAGATGTGCCCTTTGTTGCGGCAACACTGAAGACAAGGTCAGGTCGATTCTTCTATTGAAGACCGAGGCCGATCGCATATCGAGGAAGACTTCAATAGGGATTGACGAATTCGCTGAGAAAATCGAAGGTCTTGAACCCTACCTTTACAGGATGAGAAAGACTGAGGACGGGAAGTGTCTGTTTCTGAAAGAGAACTCTTGCTCTATATATCAGATGAGACCGCTAATCTGCAGATTCTATCCCTTCCAGCTCAAGAACCTTAGAAACGGTGGATATGCTTTCAGCCACACAGACGAATGTCCCGGAATCGGAAAAGGACCTCGACTCAGAAGAGACTTCTTTGGGAAACTCTTCCGAGAGTTCGCAAAATCAATTAGCTCCCTGTATACAACAGGATACAAAATAGCCTAAGATGAATAGAAGAAGATCAGAAAATCAAGCACAATAGAACAGAATCAGCAGATCAATAGAAACAATAGTGTCCGCTACTCAACACCATTTGCTTTTCCCTGTTCACTCCTGCCGAGATTTTCTTCTGGAAAAGAATGCGACGCCTGAATTGTAGATCCACTCTATCGGCAAATCAGCTTCACCTTTTCACACCTTTTAACACCTTTCAGCACCTTTCCAGACCTAAAGCATACGCAAACAGAACCGTCCTTGAAGCCCGCCACTGGAAAACAGCAAGAAACAGACTGAACAGAAGAAATATAGAGGGGGGTATTGAATTTCACAGATGAAATCATCCACAAATTCACGGTCCAATAGAGACCACGACTCTGGAAGAATGTACTAGGGGGTATAGTTTTTAGGAATGATTTCACTCCTCAAACTTAACTGCAAGTTTAAAATAAATACGCCAGAAGGCCCAATTGAGCGATCCATTTATATAGTCCATAAAGTCGGGAAGATCATCTAGGAAAGTTACGATTCCGCTGAGAACGAAGAGCATATAGAGGTATCTTGTGACTAACATTAGATTGCACTTTGTATCGATGATCGATCGATCCTCAGCAGGTGGAGAACCCGGCGCCCGCAGTCCATGCACGCCCTGAGTACGCCCCTTCGAACGTCTCGATTCCCCATGTGAGTACGGTCTTTTAGTCGTAGCAGTCGATCGATCGATCGACCTGCCGCACAATTCTGTTCTCGATCCATGTAGAACACCTTTAGCAGAAAAGGGAAAGCATCGATCACAACTTTAATCTGAATGGATCCACACTACAAGATCTGGTGTTTTGTTGTCTGCCAAGAAAGTTGGTGCTGATGAAGCAGTACTCTTTGTGACAGAATTGCTCAAGAGATATCAGGGAATTACGTTCGAATTGCTCAAGAAGGCAATTATCCCATTGAGACTTGAGTTAGCGCAGATTGATGATACAACTTTCCAAACAGGAATTGAAAGAGAGATTGTTCATTTAGTTCCGGGAAGAACTGGAAAGATTGCTCCTAAGAGATATCTGTCTGGTCTAGTGCCCTGGAGAGAAATTCTCAAAGCGCGGATTACTGACTCAAAGGGCAATAGAGTCTCTGGTGAGTTCTACATGATGCACAAGTCAGATCTGAGAAAGGGATTGAAGGAAGTCCAGTTAGAAGATTTCTTCGAAATGGACAGGTTTGGTGTGACTTCCAAACTCGAAAGTGCTTTGACTGAGATGGCTTTTGTTGATGTAGCCCAAGAACAGGGATATAGCGTTCAGAAAATGCCTGACAATTTGGCCATAGACGCAAAGAAGTATCTTGAGAGATATCTCAAACAAGTTGGGTTGCCAAAGGCTATATTGGATATTCTGGAAAAAGATACTCGCGCAAAAGGGTGGCCCAACTTTGATTTCCTAATCGGAAAAGGAAATATCTTGAAGAGAGTTGAGGTCAAATCATTGTGGGGTACTGATACTAGTAAAGCGCGCTTGATTCATTCTCTAGGTGGGAGATGGAAAACTAGTTCCTGTAGATTTGAAGATCAGGATCTATTCGCAGTGAACCTCTGGCTGCGGACGGGCAACATAAGAGATTTTGCCTTTGCACCCTCAATACTAAGAGATAATAAACATCTTTCTGGGTTGCCTGCTGCAACATCGAGAACTGCGAAAGGCAAGGTTTTTCTTGATGATTATGTTCATCAAAATCCCGATTGTGAAGTTGGAAATGGGTCTTGGTTTGCGACCTTAGATGAAGTTGTTGAACTGATCTAAGGACTTTGCTTCTTAGTCAGGTCCTCCAATATTCGGAAGGCTATTGCCAACTTGTCTAGACTTAGCTTTCCAAGTTCTCTCGTCTGTTTAATGAGTCGCGAGATTTCTCCTTTCTTGGGAGTCTCCAGTACTGAAGAAGGTATTCTTACCTTTAGGATGTCAGTTTCAGTAACAACGGGATACATAGATGCCATTGTTCTTCTAACCAATTGATTTGTAACCAATGACGTTTTCATCAAACAAAACAGCATGTAGGGGTTTGTTTTTCGGGGAATCAGAACACAAAAACCTGTAGAACATAATGAACCGTCGAGTTCTTTGTCGACCAAACCAACTATCCTTCGGCTCGGTCTGACTGTAGAGACTATTACGTTATCTACTCGCACGATTTTTCTAGCTCTTGAAGGAGCTTCAGCGCCTTTGATTTCCTGTGTTTGAATCCAACCAGTAATTGGGTCTACGTTCTCTATTTCTATATACCTAAAAAGAGTCTCAGGTTCTTTTGCTGGATCGTATCTTAGATCTGAAACATCGCAAACGTCTGATATCGCTACTGTTTCCACTGAATCCAAAAGCCTCTCTATTTCTAGGTATCTGGGTTGATAGTATTCAGCATCAATGCGGTCATTCAAGTTGCTATAGCGGATTCCAGAAATAATCAATCAGAATCCTATCCCGAACTCTTTCTTGAAGACCTGAAATGCCTTCACAATGTCCAGAATATCAGTGTCGACAGAGGCCATTTGCAAAAATTCCGTGTACTGTTTCTTTGAGTCAGAACGGAAAATGATGCTACCTTTACGGTCATATCCAATTTTGTGACTAACAACCATCATGATAGGATAGTCTTGCTTCTTCGTAGATTCCAATCCATCACCAGATAATTTCTGCAAAAAGACTACGCTTGCCTTAATAGAAGTTCCATACGGTGTAAAGGTTTCTCTAGGTAAGGAAACAATCCCTACCAGTCTGGAATGGCTCAAGATGAACTCACGAAGGTACCCAGACTTTAGATTAGTGAGTTCTCCGTCAGGAAGTACGATTGCCATCCTACCTCCTTCTTTCAGGAGCTGCAGGCAACGTTCAACAAACAATACCTCTGGAATCTGCCCTTTGAGCAAATCACCTGTCTGGAACCATATCCCCGCATTCTTATCATATGACCACTTATGACCTAGAGAATATTGTCGTAGAAGGTTCTTCTCTATTATCTTCGCCCGAGTCCCAAACGGAGGGTTAGTCATGAGAATGTCGAATGACTCAGGCTCTATTCCCTCACCCTGTTTTCTAAGTTCATCAAATGGACTCAGAGAATTAGCACAGAATATCCCCGAATGCCCATTTCCATAGACCATCATATGCATCTTACTGACTCTTACAAGATCGCGATTAAAGTCAATGCCTCTGATATAGGAATCTGCATAAGTGCTTCTCAAAAGCCTTTTCGAGTTCCTTGGAGAATCTTCAAACTGCTCATCCATCTGTTTCCATACATGTTTCATAGTCTGAACGAGAAATAGGCCGGATCCACATGCTGGATCTATTACCATTTCACCATATTGGGGATTGAGTACTCCAACACACAAAGCCACGACCGGATAAGGTGTGAAAAACTCCCCTCGCTCTCCTCTCTGATGAGCGTGCACAAATGTCTGAAAGGCAATCCCTTTGACGTCTATGGGAGTATCTGTGAAGGAGAGGTTCTGAAGTTTGTCTATAACATAAGCAATTGATCGGGGTTCCAGCATAAGAGTGCCGTTAACATAAAAAATACCGCCAAATTGCTCCTTCGTTTTGGTAAAGAGTTTCTGTATTCTGTCTATGAATCTGCCTTTTCTTCCTCCACTCAGTTCTTCCATTTCAGACTCTGTTATACCAAATTCGCAGATTTCTGATGGCAATTGCTCATCCACCATTTTCATAAACATTAGTTTGAGAACCTCGTTGAAAATCTGTTCTTTGCGTAAGCCCTCATTTGCGTAGATATAGTTGTGACAATCATCCAGAATCTTTTTGAGATTTCCGACAGGTTCTAGGTTCCTCTTCAAAGGTAAATGTGTCTTTGATATGCGTACATTGTTGAGTTTTGTCTGATATGGGGGTTCTGAGCCTGTATTTTGAGCCATCATATCAAGCGTCCAGTCGCATATATGTTGATGACGTTCTCGGTTTTCCTCTTATCTTTGGGCAATTCCAATATTCAATGTTCTTATGTGTCGGACGTTATTTAAGCCCTTCATCGATCGAACATATCCATGATGCCAAAATACTAGAAGGATAAACCATTCTCTGGGTAACTCGCAGTTATGAGAACGTCCATTATCATTCTCTTGAAATCGCCTTTCCTGACATCGTGCTCCCAGATCCGCGTCCAAGAATACGGCAGTTTCCTCCGCCTCTCCTCCCGCCTGGCGTTGGAATCCTCCACATGGGGAACCCAATATTCCTGCCTCGACTTGGGCCTCCTGTAGTGCAGAGGGCAGCAGTGCCAGAAGCAGCCGTCGACGAACAGGTAGAACTTCGATCCGTCGCCGAGCGTCAGTTCGACGTCCGGCCTGCCCTCGACCTTCGGGTACATCTCGTGCTCTATGCCCTCCTCGCGCAGCCAGTCCCGCACCGCGTCCTCGATCTTTGTCGGCTGGTGTATCTTCGCCATTATCTCGCTACGCTTCTCCTTGCTGAAGACGTCTGGCATTCTTACCCTAGAAATCCTAAGCGCGCGGCTTTATTTAAGCCCTTCCGCCAACGAGGTCCACCTTGGAACGGAAATCAGAAAATAGAGGAAAAACAGGTCGAGTGGATTGTGCCATAGCGGGGAAGCCGTGATAAGCAGCTTAGCCTCACGTACTAGCCGGATTGTTGTGAGATGCGTTGGCAACATTCTTATTAATCAGTCATGCAAGAAGAAAAGGTAGAGTTCCCGGGGTCAAGGCGAAAGAACGTCTTCATTGACGGGATTCCACCGCGGATGGTCTCTGGAGCGCTCTTTGCCTTTGGCTTTCCCGACTCTACCTTGAAAAGTAGCCTTTCACTACTCTTGAACGGGCCACAGTTTGCCAACTACCTCATAGCTCTTATTGAACGGTATCTTTTTCTCTTCTGTGGATTTGCGAATACTCTCAGTCACTTTGGAAAGTTGGGAAACTAGAAAATGATCGATTGCTGCAATGTATGCTTCAAAGTAGATCTTCTTCCTCTGAGCATCTTGAACTCTCTTGACCACCTCCCATTCAGATATCAATCTCCGAGCAATAGATCTGATGAATGCATAAAACTTGTCTCTCAACAGAATGACCCTTAGCAACTCATCTTCATTATCAAAGACTCCCAGATCAAAGTTCGAAACGATATCATTGAGGATATGAACAAATGGAAGAACTTGCAGCGTTGAACCTTCTTTATCTACTTTGAGCATGGAGCTGAAACGTTTCTGCGTGTCTTCGTCGATCTGGTAAGAGCATATGTTTCTCAAGATTATTTCGATGATAAGATCTGTCTCTTCTTTGTTGAAGTATTTGTCATACTCAAATTCTTTCATTCCAGTCAGTTTCTCATGCATATCCATTTTTTCGATAAAGTATCTCGTATAGTTGCTACGCAGGAATCTCTGGAATCTCATCTCCGAGAAGAAAAGCCAAAGTAGCCTCCCAAAGGTTTCAGCGTCTAACTTGAGGACGAGTTTCCTCTCAAAAGCCAACATCCTCATACTGCAAGAAGGCTTCAGTCTATCAACGATTTTACTAACTGCAGATTTGGTAACTGAACTCTTTACGGATAACTCTGTTTGCGATATCGGGTTTGGATACTCTTCGATCAAGATCTCAAAATATCCCATGAGCGGCTTCAAATCATCGATCTCTAACGTTACAGGCACCCGAATACCAAAGCGGAGTTATGAGATATAAGTCTACCTAAAGTTAACTATTTCACTCTAGGTATACAACAAGATTCTCGGACGTCATTGAAAGTTGATTCTTCTACCAAGAAAATCGGGCAATCAACTTTCGGGTGGATGAGTAAGACCTCGTAAAACCTCAAGTATAACTATGTTTAGACCCTGTCTGCAGTTCTTGGCTAGCTGATACCAGCGGAAGCACAATCCATCCTCATCTCCGAATTCTCCCCTTCTTTGTAAGTTGGATATGCAACAATGCCATGCTGAGGCAAGTAATGATGGCAGGAGCGGTCCGATCACGTCTTATCTTCCATTCCACTTGTCTTTTGTCCAGCTTTGACGAGTAACATTTTACTCATAATCAACAGGTTCCAAGGTGCTTACCCAATAACTGGCATTTACATTTACAAATCCATGCATCCAATAATTAAAAACACCTATCTTAGACTTCGTCATGATCTTCCAATCCAATCTTCTGGAGATGACGAGCACTCTTTTCCCTAAGTTTCCCTAAATATTCCTTTCTTTTTGGTGTTGCTTCTTCTTCAAGTTGCTTTATAGCTTCCATGTACCACTCTGGTAGATTTGGAATAGGACTTATAAGCACCTGTTGTTTCTCTGGTTTTGTCGCTTCTTTTAATTGAAGAAGCATTAGCTCATGCTGAGCTTCTTTATACCATTCGTCAACAAACTTGCTTCTCAAATCCCCATACAACTTTTCGCTTAGCGTTTCCTCTTTAAGCCATGTGCGCTCAATTTCAAACATTAGCTCAAGTATCTTTTTCACTTGTTCTTGAACATGTTTTAGATCTTCTTCTAGACGTTTCCTTTCTCTCTTTGTAGGTACGTACCTCTGAGGTCTGTCCTTAGATTCTCTGCTATGTTTTTCTTTCTTACGTCTTTCTTCTTTTTCCTCTTCCTCTCTCATGTAGCCGAACATAGTAAATGCTTCGTCTTCTCCAAAACTCATTGATCCTCATCTCCTAACTCGTTCAGTCATCTATGTCAGCTAGCTAGGTTCCAACAACTATGATTGTGTGGTACCCCTCATTTTCAAGATTTCGCTCAATATATGCACTCATCTCTGAGCAGTCGAATTCACCCTCTACACAAGACTCCTCAGTCCACTGCCACCTATCCAGATATGATTCTAAATTATTGACCCGATATCTCTGTTCGCGATGTGTACCACAATAGAATTGGAATATGCTATCTTCAATCTTATCTTCAAGTGTCAATCTCTGCTTGGAGCATATCAATTTGATCTTTCATAACTGTCTCCTAAACACGACTTCTTACGCAACTCAGAGATGAAAGCCATAGAAGCAACAGAATGATAATCCCAAAGATTATGTTAGTGATTCTCATTATCTCACCTGGCTAACGAGATGATAAGACCGCAGATAAGACCGGCAACCAAGATCTTAAGACGACTCATTACTGTTTCCACTCCTATCCTGCATAAAGGGTCTATAGTCTCTCCTCTTTCCTAGCCTATCCATCAGGTAGGCTGCTCCGCAGTATGATAGCACTGTAGAGAGGACGAAGGCTATGCTCCCCAAGATGCCGTGAGATTCACGTAGAGGAGACCAGGGGGCGACGTAGAGAATGTAGTTGACGGAGACCCAGATGGGGAATCCTAAAGCCGCGCCTCCCCCTATC
>Ga0224506_10003247_pt1 | contig 10808 bp, 8 predicted proteins | sample SF_Jan12_sed_USG_2_FD_169108 | JGI IMG/M metagenome (GOLD analysis project Ga0224506, IMG submission 169108) | Sediment microbial communities from San Francisco Bay, California, United States - SF_Jan12_sed_USGS_8_1 | ecosystem: Environmental > Aquatic > Marine > Sediment | place: USA...
GTTCGTCAATTACCACCAGACCGAGTTTATAGAAGTCAACCCCCTCCTGTATAATAGCGTGAGTGCCCACTACCAGGTCGATCTTTCCCTCTTTAATATCTTTCCGGGCTTGCTCCCTCTCTTCCTTTTTTACTCCCCGGCTGAGGAGGGCGAGGCGGCAGGAGCTGTGAGAGAGGAGAGTTCTGATAGTGGCGTAGTGCTGTTCTGCCAGGATCTCAGTAGGAGCCATAAGGGCTGCTTGATAACCGTTCTCTATGGCGATGAGTATGGCTAGCAGGGCGACGATGGTCTTTCCGGAGCCTACATCCCCCTGCAAGAGGCGGTTCATCGCCTGGGGTGACTTCATATCTTCTACTATCTCCTTCAGAACCTTACGCTGGGCAGGTGTCAGATGGAAGGGAAGGGTTTTTTTCAGCACCTCGCGAATGTGGTTATCGATGGAGAAAGCAATACCCTTACCTTTGGGAGAATACCTTCTCTTCCTCAAAGCTAAGCCAGCCTGTAAGAGGAAGAACTCCTCAAAAATGAGATGCTTATGGGCTGGGGATAGAAACCTGTTCAGCTCATCGATTGATGTCCCCGCAGGGGGGAAATGGACCTCCTTCAATGCTCTCCATTTGGAGACCAGCCCCAGGCGCTCACTTATCTGTTGGGGTATGATTTCCGGGATGTGTTCGGTGAGCTCTCCAACCAGATGATAGAGTATCTTCCTGTATAATTTCACCGATAATCCGGTGATTCTGGAGTAAATGGGCACTATCCTCCCCATATGGATGGAAGGGATTTCATTTTCATCAGCTATTTCGTATTCGGGATTTTCTAACTGTAATACAAGGCCTTTTCGGTAGCTCAGTTTCATAGTCCCGTGCAGGAGCACCCTCTGCCCGGTCCGAAAAATTTCATTAAGATAGGGTTGATTAAACCAGAGGGCTTTCAGAGCTGCGGTGCCGTCGTCGACCAGCATCTGGAAGATGGTGAACCCCTTCCTCCTGGTGGTCTGAAGATGACAATCCAGGATGGTGCCCAAAATGGTCACTTCTTCGCTCGCTTTCACATCGGAGATATTTTTGAAATGCTCCCGGTCTTCATAGCGATAAGGGAGGCGGTAAAGGGCGTCTTCAGCGGTCTGGATGCCCGCTTTTTTTAATATTTTTCCTCGAAAGGGACCTACGCCCTTCACATACTGAATGGGAGTGGAAAGTTCCAGCATTGTTTGCCAAGCTAAAAAGCGTTTTTAATCTTTAAGATAAAGCCCACCATAAAAAAACAGCTCAGAAATTTTAAAGCTAATTTCTTAAAAATTCATTCTATCTTTAACTCCTTAAGTAGTCAAGAGATAATTGCTCCCCAGGATTTTGGGAAGGTTGACGTCTTGCATTTCAACTGCTACAATCTGGTGAAAAGGAGGGGTCTTTGAGTTCCATAGCCGTTATTGCTGCCATGTCGTCTGAGCTCACGGTGCTGCGTAAAAAGACCAACTCCGCACTCAAAAGAGAGAAAAAAGGGGTAAGGTTTTTTCTGGGTAAGGCTGACGGTCAACAGGTCATCCTGGTTCAGTCAGGAGTAGGTTACAGAAAGGCAGAGAGGGCTACTTCTTTGCTGCTGGAAAGCTACTCCCCGGACCTGATAATTTCTGCTGGCTACACGGGGGCGCTTCAGCCGCATCTCGGGGCAGCCGAGTTGGTCATCGCCCAGAATATATACGAGAAAAATTTGAAAGACAAGGATGGAAATGAGCCTGGTCAGACTATAAGATTATCTGTAAGGGTGGAGGATAATATAGTGAGCCTCGCCCGGCAATTGGCAGAGGAGATTGGACTTCGTTATCATGATGGCCACCTTATGACATCGGCGAAGGTGGTCTCCGACCCGGCGAGCAAAAAGCTGCTGGAGCAAGAGCACTCCCTTGTAGCTGTTGATATGGAGACCGCAGCAGTCGGGAGAGTGGCGGAAAAGAGGGGCATCCCTTTCCTTAGCATTCGCTCCGTACTCGACCCATTAGATCTTAGGATAGACCTCCCCTGGGAACATTTTATCGATAGGGGAGGGGAGGTAAAGTTTGGATACAAGGTCCTATACCTCCTCAAGAAGCCGTGGGTGATTTGGCGATTTATGAGGATTTATAGAAATATGGGGCTGGCTTCTGCTGCTCTGGGTATGTTTATTTACCATCTCATCATCAATTGGGATAGCTTTGCCCAATCGTAAAGATAGGCAGGGACTACTGACCCTCAAAGACTCTTCTGGGAGTAAAAAGGTTAGCGATCTAAAAGGGCTTCATTCGATGGATGTTGACTTCAAGGGGGAAAGTTCGGGTTGACTTCACGCCTCTAATGGGATTAAACTAAGTGGCTTGCTATGAATTTTTTAATTTTCTGAGGGGTGAGTTTTGTGCCTTCAAGAAGGATATGCGTAGTGACCTCTGATGTCCCCTTTGTCAGCGGAGGCCATCTGACCATTGCTCGCTCGTTGGTTCTCCAGCTGCGTGAGTTTGGCTACTATGCCGACCTGGTGCTCACTCCACAGAATCGATTTGGGCGGCAGTTGTCCGCTTATTTAGCCACCTGGCTCACCGATGTAGGGCTCACGGGGGATGAGGAGCGGATAGACCAGGTTATCTCCTTTCGCTTCCCCAGCTATGCGGTTCGTCATCCCCGCCATATATGCTGGCTGAATCATCGGATGAGGGAGTATTATGATCTGTGGGAAGCTTTTTACCCTACCTTGAGCAGGAAAGGGAAGGTTAAGGAGAAGACTCGCCGCTTTCTCATCCATAAGATTGATAATTACCTTTTGAAAAAGAGGGTCAAGAGACTCTATGCTCAGTCAAAGACCATCCAATCAAGACTCCTCCGCTGGGGAGGGATACCCTCGCAGGTGCTTTACCCCCCTGCGCCAGTGAGGAGATACCGCACCTCTGCTTACCAGAACTTTATTTTTGCCGTCTCTCGACTGGACAGGTTGAAACGGATGGACCTCCTGATAGATGCAATTGCTATGACAAAAAGCCGGGGGATTAGGTGCCTTATCGCCGGGGAGGGAAAGGAGGCGGACAATCTTCTTCGCAAGATAAGGGAGAAGGGGTTGGAAGGGAGGGTGAGATTGCTGGGATGGGTGGATGATAATACTCTAATTGACTATTATGCCCGATGTCGTGGGGTATTTTTCGGTCCTTTGAATGAGGATTATGGGCTGGTTACCTTAGAGGCTTTTAGCTCCCGCAAGCCGGTCCTCACCTGTCAGGACAGTGGAGGACCATCCGAGTTGGTTGAGGATGGGGTATCAGGTTTCGTTGTCCCTCCCGTGCCCGCTATGATAGCCGAAAGGATAGACCTGATGGCTGAAGACCCTGCTCTTTGCCAGCAGATGGGGGAGAAGGGCTTTGAACTCGCGCTCGGGATAACCTGGGAGAAGGTCATCCAGGAGCTCACAAGGGAATAGCGTTCTCCCGACAGTAGGTGTCCTTTTTTATCTGGAGCTTACCGATGGTAGAGCACGGAGCTGATGACAAGATAAGCCCTAAACTTTACCCGTTACCCACCATTTATCAGATATATCTCACACTTTACAAGGCGTTCGGTCCTCAGCATTGGTGGCCCGCCGAGAGCCCGTTTGAGGTGATAATGGGCGCCATTCTCACTCAAAACACTGCTTGGGTAAATGTGGAGAAAGCTCTGGCAAACCTTAAGGAAGCGAAGATTTTCGACCCCCAGTCTCTCTATCAGACCGACCTTGAGACCCTTTCCCGTCTGATCCGACCCGCCGGCTACTTCAATCAGAAGGCAAGGAAGATTAATAATTTTCTCCACTTTTTATTTTCCGCTTATGAGGGAGAGCTATCCCGCATGTGGCAGGAAAGCCTGGAGAGTTTGAGGGAGAAGCTATTAAAGGTACCGGGAATTGGGGAGGAGACTGCCGATTCCATCCTCCTATATGCCGGGAGTAAGCCTATTTTTGTAATTGATACTTACACCATGCGGTTAGTTAAGCGTCATCAACTGCTCAAGGAGAAGGATAACTATGGCGAGCTTCAGCGGCTGTTTATGAAGAATCTCCCCCGAAATACCGAGATTTATAATGAGTATCATGCCCTGCTCGTGCACCTTGGTAAAGAGTTCTGCGGTAAAAGGAAACCTCTTTGCCAACAATGCCCCCTGCGTGGATACCTGAATAATGTAAAGGAGGACTTGTAATGGTTGTTCCCTCTAAGAAAACCGTGAGGAAGGGGAGGTGGCTTTTCTCCAGGAGGCGGGTGGGAGGCTTCTGGCTCGGCATCGTTCTTTTTCTAATGATGCTTCTGCTTCCAAGACCTGCAGGAATGAGCCCTTCTGCTCAGAAGATGGCGGCTATTGCTCTGCTTATGGCTTGCTGGTGGATCAGCGAGGCAATCCCCATTGCGGCGACCGCTTTGGTGCCTCTGGTGGCTTATCCCCTGTTGAAGATTCTCCCCACCAGCGAGGTGGCACGCTCTTATGCTACCCACAACATCTTCCTCTTTATGGGGGGCTTCTTCATATCGATGGCCATGCAGAAGTGGAGCCTCCACCGAAGGATTGCCCTCCATATCATTAACTTGGTGGGGGTCAAGCCCAGTCGCATTGTCCTCGGCTTTATGCTGGCTACTGCCTTCCTCTCGATGTGGGTTTCCGATACGGCTACGGTAATGATGATGTTTCCCATTGCCCTGTCTGTTGTCTCTCATGCCGGAGTAATAGGGGAAGGGGAAAGTGTCAATAGGCAGAGGAGTAATTTTGGCTTTACGCTTATGCTGGGTATTGCTTACTCATCGGTCATAGGAGGAGTGGGCACTTTGGTCGGCACTCCTCCGAACATTATATTTGCCGGCACCCTGCGGACCCTCTTTCCTGGGGCAGGGGAGTTCGACTTTTTCCACTGGATGATGGTGGGAGTTCCTTTTGTAGTGCTTTTCATACCTATTGCCTGGTTTTATCTGGTGCGAGTTGCCACATCTACCAGCAAGCAAGAATCGCTAGGCAGTGGGGATATTATAAAAAAAGAGATAAAGAAGTTGGGCGCCATGACCCGTGGGGAAAGATATACCCTTATCATCTTTGCTACCACTGCCTTTCTCTGGATATTCCGAAGCAATATTCCCATAGGGAAAGTGGTAATTCCCGGCTGGGCTGACCTTCTGGGGATTGGGCAATATGTTCATGACTCCACCGTAGCCATCGCCATGGCACTGGTTATGTTTTTTCTTCCGGTGGACATTCGTAAAGGGGATTTTCTATTGGATTGGGAGTGGGCGAAGCGAATACCATGGGGGATACTTATTTTATTTGGGGGCGGATTTGCCCTGGCAAGTGGCTTCAGCCAGACTGGCCTGGCGGGCTGGATAGGGGGTAATTTGAAGGGATTAGGAGCGGTTCCGGTGTTCGGCATGGTCTTGTTGGTCTCCCTACTGATGACCTTCCTGACGGAGGTCACATCTAACACCGCCACGGCAACAACCTTTATGCCGATCTTAGCGGCCACTGCCTTAGCCGTCAGGGTACATCCCTTTATGCTGATGATTCCGGCCACTATGTCAGCTTCTTGTGCTTTTATGCTTCCGGTAGCCACCCCTCCCAATGCCATAGTTTTCGGCAGCGGATACCTGACCATCCCCAAGATGGCGAGAGTGGGTGTGGTAATGAACTTTATCGGAGCGGCTTTGGTCTTTATTATTATGTATTTTCTGGCAGTCCCCCTGCTGGGGATTGAGCCCTTGGGGCTTCCCTCATGGGCGCAGTAAAGAAAGTTCAATAGCGGAGGAATTTTCTTATGGATATGAAACTTCCCATTAATCCCACCAGTGTTCCTCCGCTAATTATCCCCAGCCAGTATTCTAAGGGAAGGAAGGTAAACAGAAGGAAGCCAAAGAGCAAATTGTAAGAGAGGGCCAGATAATAAGATACCAGCCGGTAAGAGAGGTAGAGAATCCCAATAGAAATGATGCCCGCTATGAAGCCCTGGAGCATACCCTCCACCAGGAAGGGACCTTTGATAAACCAGCTGGAAGCTCCCACCAGCTTCATAATATCTATTTCGTCCTTCCGAGCATAGGCGAGTAGTCTAATTACATTAGAGGTGGTAGAGACGGCGGAGAAGACCAGCACTCCCACCAGAAATATCCCTATGACCCTGAGGAGCTTCATAACGGTGCTCAGCCGTTCTATCCACTGGAGGTCGTAGCTGACCTCCTTAACTCCGTCCAGCCTTTGCAGACTGCTGGCTAATCTCTTTACCCCATCAATTGTCTGATACTCTTTTTTTATCTTTAGCTCGTAGGATGGTGGAAAGGGGTTACCACCTATATCGTCGGGGAGGGTCCGGAGGGAAGGGAAGAGGGTGTGGAACCTTTGCAGAGCCTCTTGTTTGCTTATATACACAAATTCTTCTATCTCGGGGAGGATACTCAGCCTCTCTTGTACATAAAGAAGAGCAGGTTCGGAGAGGTTTTCCTCTAAATATATGTTGACCTGGACATTCTCGCTCCAGCGCGCTAAAATATGGTTGAAATTTGTCGATAAAACTAAAAATACACCCAGCACATACAGGGAGACTATAATAATGGCGATGGAAAGGAAGTTAGCCCCCTTATTGTGCCACAGGCTTGACCATCCCTCTCGCAGAAAGTATTTAATCGCTCGGAACATCAACCTTTAATACGAGTTTACACTAATAAATTAAGGATGAGTTAATAATATCTGACTATTCTCCCTTTGTCTAACATTATTACTCTTTTGTTAGATATACATCCAATCAGCGCCGGATTATGGGTAGCAACGACCACAGTGGTTCCTTTCTGGTTGGCTTCTTCAAAGAGACGCATAATCTCCATGGAGAGCTCGGGGTCGAGGTTACCCGTAGGCTCATCAGCCAGGAGGAGAGCCGGGTCGTTGATGAGAGCCCTGGCTATAACTACCCTTTGCTGCTCTCCACCCGAAAGCTGAGGGGGCAAAGACTTCATCTTATGGTGTATATCGACCATTCGTAGCATATTGAAGACTTTTTTCTTGGTTACTGATACGGGAACTCCGAGGATTTTTAAGACAAAGCTTACATTATCAAAGATAGTCTTGTTATTCAGCAACTTGAAGTCCTGGAAGACGATGCCCATACTGCGCCGCAAGTAGGGTATTTTGCTCGGGGGGAGCTTGGCTATGTTTCGTCTGTTGACCAGAATTTGCCCCTGGGTGGGGAGCTCCTCCCGATAGATGAGCTTCAAAAAGGTAGTCTTGCCCGCACCGCTGGGTCCCGAAATGAAGACAAACTCCCCTTTGCGGATATGAAGCGAGATATCTATAAGGGCAGGAGACACAGGGTCATAATTTTTGAAAACATTGAACATCTGAATCATGGCTCTCTACCCTTGACCTTCTCTATACCACAAATATTTTAATTTATAGAAATAGAAATTACAAGGAGATTACATCTTTGGGCTGCACATTATTAACCACTCGACACATTAGTCCAAACCGTATTGTAATCTTTACTTTTTCTTTGACATACGCATTATCCTATGATATTTTTTTAGATTAATACAGTTCTGGTTAAGGCAGATAAGCGAGTAACAGCGGCTTTCTCTAAGGGAGACATTCGTGCTAAGTGAGGGCGGCTAACCTTTAGCACCAGAATTCTACAGAAAGGAGGGATGGAATTCTGTCATCACTTGATGAGAGAAATCTGTTATAATATAAAATTGAAAGGGTTGCTTAAGCCAGAAGGTGGGTTTGTTCCATCTGGCTAAGTAAGCAAGAACAGGGTAGGACAGTGCGGAGATTTTTTTTAGCACTCATAATGTTGATGGTGAGCTTCGGTCTGCATACCTCCTGCTCTCAGCAGGATGAAAGGGAAAGGTTGAGAAGAGAGACCGAAGAGAAGGAATATTCCATTCTTAGAAACAACATGGTAGAAAAGCAGATTATAGGCAGGGGTATCCAGGACCTCAGGGTGATAAAGGCGATGCGGAAAGTCCCCCGGCATCTGTTTGTCCCGGAAAGTGATCGGAAGTCCGCTTACAGCGACCGCCCCTTAACCATTGGCTATGGTCAATTTATATCGCGTCCCTATATCATAGCTTTGATGACAGAGGCTCTGGAGCTGGAAGGGGGCGAAAAGGTGCTGGAGATAGGGACCGGCTCCGGCTATCAATCGGCAATTATGGCAGAGATTGTCGGGGAAGTGTACTCCATTGAAATCATCAACGAATTAGCCAATCAGGCTAAGCAAAGGCTTGATCAACTCGGCCATGAAAATATTCATATTAAGGTAGCTGATGGATACCACGGATGGAAGGAATTTGCTCTGTTTGATGACATCCTGGTGACCGCCGCTCCTGACCATATTCCTCTGCCTCTTCTTGAACAGCTAAAGGTTGGGGGGCAGATGATTATTCCTGTGGGTGAGCTTTTTCAGGAGTTAATCCTCCTGACCAAAACATCTGAGGGTTACCAGGAGCAGCGAATCATACCGGTTAAGTTCGAACCTATGACGGGGGAGGCAGAGAAGAAGAGCGAAGTGCCCCCTGATTAACAGAGTTGCAAAGATGATTTTTCATCTTCTATTAGTGCTGTGGAGAAGGTGGTGCCCATGAAGAAAGAAAAAGAGCTTTCACCTGAAGATAAAATGGGGGAACTGGTCTCCCTTTGCAAGCGCCGGGGATTTGTATTCCAGAGCAGCGAGATCTATGGAGGATTGGCCGGCTTCTGGGATTACGGACCCCAGGGGGTGATACTGAAAAAGAAAATAAGCGACCATTGGTGGGAGAGTTTGGTCTATCGCCGCGATGATGTCGTGGGGCTGGATAGTTCTATAATAGCACATCCGCGGGTATGGGAAGCTTCGGGGCATGTGGAGTGCTTCCACGACCTGATGGTCGATTGTAAGGAGTGCAAAAAGCGCTTTCGCACAGACCAGATCAGTGGTGATAAATGCCCCGAATGCGGCGGCGAGTTGACCCCTCCACGGCAATTCAACCTGATGTTTCAAACGCATATAGGACCCTCCTCCGATACCCAATCGCTGAGCTACCTGAGACCGGAGACAGCGCAGTCCATCTTCACCAATTTCAAGAACATCCTTGCCAGCTCCCGGCAGAAGCTTCCCTTCGGAGTTGCCCAGATAGGGAAGGCTTTCCGCAATGAGGTTACTCCACGGAATTTCATCTTTCGCTCCCGGGAATTTGACCAGATGGAGATGGAATATTTCATCAATGCCCAGGAAAGCAAAAAGTGGTTCGATTACTGGGTTCAGGAGAGGTTCAACTGGTACATCGAGCTGGGAATAAAGAAGGAGATGCTGAGGCTGCGTCCCCATTCCAAGGATGAATTAGCCCACTACGCCAGAGAGTGCGTAGATGTTGAATACAACTTCCCCTTCGGCTGGCAGGAGCTGGAGGGGATTGCCGACCGAGGGGATTTCGACCTCAAGCAGCACATAAATTGCTCCAAGAAGGACCTCAGTTATTACGATGATGAGACCAAAGAGAGGTTCATCCCCGCGGTCATTGAAACCTCAGCCGGGGTGGACAGAACATTTCTCACGGTTCTGGTCGATGCCTTTCATGTGGAGGAGCTGGAGAACGGGGAGGTGCGAAACCTCCTCAGTTTGAATCCTAAGTTAGCCCCTGTTGAGGTGGCGGTGTTTCCTCTGGTCAAGAAGCTCAGGGAACCCACTATCAAACTCGAGCGGGAGCTTAAAAAGGAATTCAGGACCTTCTATGATGAGAAAGGAGCAATCGGTCGCCTCTACCGGCGTCAGGATGAGATAGGAACACCTTTTTGTGTTACCTTTGACTTCCAGTCTCTGGAGGATAATGCGGTGACTGTCAGGGACCGGGATACCATGCTTCAGGACCGGGTAACCGTAGATAAACTGAAAGATTACCTCGGGGAACGCCTGAAATAATGGAATATTTCATCACCCATAATAACCTTCCCCGAACTCCTCGGCTCTTTGCAGATTACATTTATAATTTTCCAAAGGTAGAGCGTTTTTACGGGGGAAATCGATATCTTATAGACAACTCCTGGGGAAACCTTTATGAAACTATCTCCTCAAAAGACTTGGCCCGGAAGGAGGTCGCCCAGGTTGTTCAAGAACAGAATAAAAAATGGGGAGCCGAACAGAAGGTGTTGGATAATATTGCCCATTTGGAGATGAAGGATACTGTTGCCGTGGTGAGCGGTCAGCAGGTCGGTCTGTTGCTCAATCCCCTCTATACCCTTTATAAGGCTCTTACTGCCATAAAGTTAGCGGAGGAGTTGAAAGAAAGATTCAAATGGAGAGTGGTTCCCATCTTCTGGATGGAAACAGAAGACCACGACCTGGCAGAGGTTAATTCCCTGAATTTCATTGACAGCCAGAATCGCCCCATAAGATTATCACTTGAGGGACCCTTCACAGAAGGGAGGACGCCAGTGGGTGAGCTGCACCTAAGCGAACAGATAGAATTGCTCCTCAAGAGGCTTAACACCCTGGTGCCCGATACCGAGTTCAAGCCCGAACTCTGGAAAAAGATGGTCACCTCTTACCAGTGCGAAGAAACCTTCTCCTCTTCTTTTGCCAGGCTTATGACCCATCTATTCAGGGGCTACGGATTGATAATCGTTGACCCTTCCGATGAAAGGCTTAAAGCCCTGGTTCGCCCTTTATTTGCCAGAGTGATTAATAACTTAGCTGAATTTAACGATATTCTGGCTAACCGCAACAGGGAGCTTCTTCAAGCTGGCTATCCCCTTCAGGTTAATTTGCTGGATTTACCTCATAACTCCTGCCTGTTTATCAAAATTGAGGGAGAGAAA
>Ga0224506_10003248_pt1 | contig 10803 bp, 11 predicted proteins | sample SF_Jan12_sed_USG_2_FD_169108 | JGI IMG/M metagenome (GOLD analysis project Ga0224506, IMG submission 169108) | Sediment microbial communities from San Francisco Bay, California, United States - SF_Jan12_sed_USGS_8_1 | ecosystem: Environmental > Aquatic > Marine > Sediment | place: USA...
TACCCCCTAATGGAACCAGCCATAATTCCAGAGTTTCCCGCATGGACATCAATAATACTCATACTCGTCCTGCTCACAGTTGCCACAGCCATATACAAACGAAGACTACTCAAAACACCAATCCACTAAACACCTATTCTCTTTCTCTAATGTTACATAGGATCTAAGACTGATGTTTCTTTCTGAATTCTATCTGGTTCTTTGATTGTTTGTTTGATGCGCACGCGATGAGAGTTTGCTGAGGCTTTGGGAAGAACTGAAGAGAAAGAGAAATGGAAACGTCAAATCTGACGCTGCCATAACCCTGCTATACGTTTGCGCCTCCAAAGCCTTTTCAGCCCTCACCTCGAACCCGCACCTTTTTTGCTTTTCTTTTTAGACCCCAAAAAAAGAGGGGGGAGGGAGGCTATTTTTTGCCTCTCTTCATATAGGCGTATGCCGCCACTGCAATGATTATTATGGCGATGACAGCAACTATGGCGTAGACGTATTCTGTGGGTATGCCTTCTTCTGGCGGAGGCGGTGGCGGCGACTCTTCAGGGCTGACCACTTCCAGAGGGTTCCATTCGGTGTAGGCTTCGCCGTAAGTGATCCATGGTTTTTCTTCGCCTTCGTAGTAGGCTACCCAGTGCCACTCGCCAACATCCGTTGGACTGTAAGAGAAGCTGAAGTAGCCTTTGTCATCAGTTGTCTTCTCCAGAGAAACATCACTGCCGTCAGGCTTAGTCAACGAAAGCTTCACCGTCGCATCGGGCAACCCGTTAGCCATATGAGACCCGTACAGGCCGTCAGTCACAACAGGCTGAAGCCTGCCCTCAATCACCAAAGTCTCATTGTTCCACATCACGGCTGCTTTGTTCGTTGCAGCAGAAATCGTGAAATCAGCATACGCGTGGTCATCAAACATATACATCTTACCATCAGTGCTGCCAATGTAAAGCTTGCCATCCCAAATAGCAGGCGAAGCCTGAACATGGGAAGAAGTAGTGTACAAGCCCAACACCTTAGTCTCATTGTTGAAAGCAGCTTCAGCGTCAAAAGCCGTAATGCTATACGTGTTAGAGCCAACATAGAAACGCGGCCCCCTAATATCGTCAGCGTAAGCAACAGAGGAGTACACCTCGTGACCCAGCCATTGATGCCAAATCATTGAACCATCGGTAGCATTTGAAACAGCAACACCCATAAACTCAGGATGAATCACATACGTATCGTCAATGATAACGGGCGTAGCGTGCAGCGGAGTATTACCAGTCAAACTACGCTTCCAAACAACCGAACCATCAGTCTCATTCAAACACCAGAAAGCTAGATCACCATACACCGGACCAGCACCCCAATATACCTTACCGCCAGAAACGGTAGGAGTACTCATCGGATAGTAGTCCGTGTAAGCACGAGTAGTACGCACATCAGACTCGTAACTCCACACTAAATCGCCATAAGCTGCATCCAAAGCATACAAAAAGTGATCTGTAGAACCGATGAAGACAACGCCGTTGGAATACGCGGGCGAACCGCCGATCGCACTTCCAGTCTGATAAGTCCACTCAACAGTACCATCAGAAGCGCTTAAACAGTAAACCTTACCATCAACGGCGCCAACATAGAGTCTTCCGCCAACGATGATGGGCGAAGAACGAGGCTGCCACGTCATCGCGAAGACAAACTCCGTCTCGCTGGTCAAGAACTTCTTCCACACTTGGTCGCCAGTATCAAGGTCAATGCAGTAGACGTTGCCGTCGTCGGGTCCTATGTACACTTTTCCGCCAGAAATCGCCGGAGTAGAGTACATTCGGGTTTCGATCGGGAACCGCCACAGCTCGTTACCAGTATACGCGTCTAGGCAGTAAACGTTCTTGTCTTGACTGCCGAAGACTACTTTGCCGTCAACAACAGCTGCTGAACCTTGGATTGGACCGTCTGTCTGGAAGGTCCACATGGGACCGCTCTTCAGGTCTGGACCAGTTGATTGAGCGATGCCATGGTTGTCAAGGTTGCCACGCCAAACGCTCCAGTCGTCGGGATTCGCATCGCTAATGCATGTGATTTCGCCGCTGGAAAACCTCTCTGTCGGGACGTAGAGATTTCCGTAAGCAATTGCAGGGTGAGACCAACTTACACCAGGAATTTCCCATAGTAACTCGCCAGTGAAAGCATCGAAACACGAGAAAGTATCCACCTTGGCTTCTAGACCAGCAGCAGTTCCAACATACCGCATCAAATAGAGCTTGCCATCAGCCACTGCAGGAGCAATATACCCAATGTTGTAAAGCGCAGGCTGCTTCCACAAAATGTCACCAGTCTCAATATCCCAACACGCGATGAATCCTTCCGGCTCAACCGCGATATTGTGCTGATAGAAACGACCATAAGCAGCAGCACCAGCAAAAGCAAAGAAAGCCCTGCCGCCCTGATCCTTATCCCAGAGAACCTTACCAGTCGAAGCATTATAACATGTAACCCGTGTACTAGCAGCGCTCTGAATCAACCTACCATCAACGTAAGTCGCGGAATACTGAGCAAAACCAATCTTCCCCGTTCGGTACAGGATATCGCCAGTCGTATCATTGAAAGCTATTATGGCACCGTTCACAGTACCGACCCAAGCCATGCCATTAGCAGCAGCAAGCTCCTCTCCTGATTCATCGATGACTGTCTTCCAAGCAACCGTCGGATGCTCAGGATCGGAGAGATCAACACCGTAGTACGAGCACTCGTTATTCTGCGCGTTATAGCCTCTAATCAACTTTATTTTAGTATCTGCATCGTACCGCCCTGGGAAGTAGCCTCCAGTACCAGGCTGGAAGCCAATGCCCGTTATGGTAACGTTTGCCACAAAGGAACCGTCAGAGATTCTCAGAACTGACACAGTACCGTTCAGAATTTGACCCATTGTACCAGTGTTTCCAAGGCCACCTTGACCTGAATTGTGGTCGATGAACATGTAAGTGTCGTCGATCTTTGTTGGACCAGAGCTTTGTAGTTGGGGATAATTGGCTGGAGTTGTGTATTTCACGTCGCCCGTAAAGGGATCAAGCGCAGTAACCGCCCCTCCACGAGCAACAAAGACTTTGCCGTTAAAAGCTGTACATGTTGTTGCAAAGAATCCACCCGGAAAACCTGGCACGCTCGTTTGCCACAAAACTCGGGGTTTGTTCGGCGCTGGACCAGCAGAATAAAGATTCCAGTGTCCACCGCCACCCAACTGTGGCCATTCATACTGCATCAAATCACCGTATTCTTCGTTCCAATCAGCAGGAGCAACTACCGCACTACCCGCAAAATCAGAAAATGCCATTATAGCAAAAGAGACCAACAGAAAAGCCAAGACCGCTGATGTAACCATCGCAGCGATACGCTTTGAGTTTTCTGAGACTTTTTCCATTCTTCTTTTCTCCTTGATTCTCAATTTCGTATGTTATGTTCTCTTCGTGGATATAATACTTGCGTGGCAGTTCATATCAAACGCATTTATAGAGTATTTGAATCGTTTATTCCATCAGCAACTCAAGTATACGTTAGAGCAGCGCACACCTCATTACACCTGGCACGGAAGTGGCGTGACAGAATGTATCAAAGTAAACACTAGATAAAAGATTACAGTAATACATCATTTCAAGTTGTGCTAAAGATTTAAGAAAGAAAATTCTAGCTCTACTCTTCTTCTAGAATGTTAGTAACAGATAGTATCATCTTCTATATCAAAATTGGATGAGCTTATATCTTGGGAAATATATAGAATATTATGCAGATTGGAATTGAAAAAGATTGTTTTGTTGACCTTTGCATTAATAGTCTTTTCAACAGCTGTGGTTGTGAGGTCCACAAGTCCAGTTGTATCATACCCAACAGAAACAGAGGTATTGATGGAAGTTGACCTACCAGTTCACAACATTGATTCAGGTAAGAATTTTTCAACAATACAAGAAGCAATAAACGATAATGAAACCATAGATGGACACACAATCCTGGTTGATGCTGGAACATACTATGAAGATGTGCGTGTAGACAAATCAGTGAGGCTAATAGGAGAAAAACGAGATAGCACAATCATTGACGGAAAACGGTCTGTAACCCCTCTCACGATATCAACAAACAATGTCACCATTTCTGGGTTCACGATACGAAATGGCGGCAAACCCTATGAGGGGGGGTGGGGTGGGGTCTATATCATGATTGGCCACAATTGCGTAATTGAGAATAACGTAATAACAAATAATCCATCAGGCATTGAAATGAGTGGTGGTTCTTACAACATCACCATTACTAATAACACAATAACAAATAATGAATTGTACGGAATCGTAATATACTTTGGATCAAACAACACTATTAGTGGCAACACAATCGCCTCAAACGAGTATGGCATCTACACAGTTTACTCTACAACCAAAATTTATCGGAATTACTTCATCAACAATACGACTCAAGCCTCCACCACTAGTTCAAACAATAGTTGGGACAACGGCAAAGAGGGCAACTACTGGAGCGATTATGAGGCTAAATACCCGAATGCTACAGAACTGGATGGTTCAGGCATATGGGACACACCATACGTCATATACTCCTCGTATACACCACAACAAGACAACTATCCATTAGTTCCAGAGTTTCCCACATGGACAGCAACCCTACTCATACTCATCATACTTACAGTCGCCATAGCCATTTACAAGAAGACTACTCAAAACACTAACACAATAATAATCTAAGACTGATGTTTCTTCCCCCTTCTAACTGGTTCTTTGATTGTTTCAAAAGATAATCTAATTTCACGACATCTATAGGAATATCGAAAAAAGGATAATACTTATCATTTTTTCCTCGAGTCTACACCTAGTTATCCGATTAGAAATCATCCATATTCTTCTTCCCACCAGCCAGCTACATTCTTGGCTACGAAACCGTCGATGAAAGCGTTGGCGATAAACATCACTATGGTCGTGGCTATGCTAGGTACAATCAGGCTGATAATAATGGCTGGAATATGTGCAGCGATTAACGCAAAGAAAAGTGTGAATCCATGAAATAAAAGGCTCACCCACTCTTGTTGAGTCGAAAAAGACCATATACTCTCAGTTAAAAAGGTGTTGACACCGCTCAAGATGAAGAGAAGCACTACGAATCCTAGTATAAGTCCGATAAACGATCCTGCGACTGTTAGAAATACAAGAACAAAGGCCCATACGAAACCCAAGGCGGTCATTATTATGGAAAATGCAAATCCATGTATGAAGTATTTTGAGATTGTCTGGAAGTCTAGTCTTTTTGCAGGTGCGGTTGGTGGTGGAGCAGGTAATTCAACTAGTTCTCGCTTAGGCTTAACGGTTGTTTCCTCCTCCTTTTCTGTTTCCAACTTTGCTGTTTTTTCTTCATGGAGTTTTATTGCGGCTCTGTACGATTCCTCATCTAGTTCACCTTTAGAAAAGAGAATGGCTAGCTTTTCCAAGCTTTTCTTGTGTTTCTTAATCTGTTGTTCAATGGCTTCTTCTTCCTTTTTTCTGATATCCTCTTCTAGCACCTCTGCTTCTGCTGGAGTTATTTTTCCTTCTGTTTCGTAAAGTGCCAGAATCGCATTTTCCCTAGATCTTCCCTCTTTCATAAGCTCGATTATCTTGTAAGACAATATCGTTTTGGGGTTTATGTAGCGGTCTTTATAGATTTTTAGAAGTTCCTCATAAAGCTCAGCTATATCTGCAGAGGACATACAATTCAACTGTAAATTTATTGAACTTTTGAACTAATAAGATTGTTTGTTTCAAGTTGAACTAAAGATTTAAGAAAGAAACTTCTGCTAACTTACAAATGGTTGAGGCGAATGTCTCTACTCAAATTGTTTGTTGCTGGAATCATCGTTGTATGTATCTCAATTCTAGGAAGCTTCATTATTCTAGTAATATTTGGGACTTTAGCAGTTCCTTTTGTTGAATGGCTTGAATCAAATCCAACTTGGAGAGGTGTCTTTGCACTGGTCAGTATTATTCTGTTTATAGTTCTGTTTCTAGCCTTCTCTAAATGGGTGCTGGAAAAAGTAGTATAGAACCATCTCTGCATGCATTTGACTGGTTCTTTGATTGTTTGTTTAATAGAAAAACGGTATCAAGGAATAGAAAGATACACCGTACCATATTGCAATCAAGAGTAGAAAGCCTATGAGGATAAGGAGTCCGAGTCTTTCAGTTGCTTCAAGAGGTATTTTCCGATCAAAAAATAACATTATGCATGTGAAAACACCGAGGAAACAACCTGCCATGATGATCCCTCTTGATATATACATCCCATATCCATACCAGAGGGAAATTTCATTGCGTTTAAGGTTGTATTCATCATAATTCATATCCTCCTCTATCTGCCTTCTCGACAAATCATACATTTGGCGAGCATACAAAGGATAGATAACTAACGAAAAAACGAGACCACCTAGAATCAATACACAGCCAATGACTAAACCCATCTTGTATCGACCACCTATGGTGGGTACCATCTCAGCCATTTCATCACCCACTGAATAGAATCCTTTCAGGTTCTGTTTCTTTAATTAACAAATTTCTTTTCGATCTGCTATTGAGGTGTTAATAGCTTATAAAACTTTCATAGCGATTCTTGTATTGAATCAAACTAACGCTATTTGAATTGACTTATCCATCAACAATTGAACATATATCGAAATCACGCACATCTTATTCGAGAAGATGTAGGCGAAGCGTGACAAAACGTATCAAAGCAAACACTCAATGAAAGCAACTATTTCTTCACTTCTGGAGCTACTTTGTAGTTGTCTAATAGTGTTTTGTCTTTAGGACATACAGCTTTTCTAATTCCTCTATCCCAAGTGACTTCTGTTCCATCACATTTGGGACATCTATAAGTCCCAACCATTTTCTATCAGTATAATACATCATTTCAAGTTGTACTAAAGATTTAAGAAAGAAATTTCAATATTTCAATGGTTATCTGATGTCTGAGAAAAAGAATGCGAGTAAAATAGAGGGAAAGAAAGCATTTGCCGCATTCGTCATTCTTCTCAGTGTCATAGCAGTGGCGTGGTGGATTTATTATTCACCTACCCAAAATCAGATATCTAATTCAGGTCAATCATCAAACCAAGACAAACAGAAGACAAGGAGAGAATTCATAATTGAAGTTACTTCCTCATTTGGTCACAGAGTCGGTATAATGGTTATCGATGAAAATGGCAATCATGTCTATGATGGGGATTTTGAGACAGAAGTCCTAGATGCACAGGTAACTGAAGAATACAAGATTGAAGCAGGAGTAGGAGATACCATTACAGTAGAGGTTTTATGTGCATATCTCGACTCTGCCTATGGTTTGGTGAAACTCGTCAAAGAAAGTGCTTTCTTCAGAAACACCATAGCTTCTGAATCTAATATCGAACGAGTCATTCTTATTCATACAATAGAAGAAGATGATATGTAGCCACGTCCCTTCGTTTATTAATCCTCTCATGGTTCATACATGTAGCTAGGGTGTATGAGTAATTATCTTTCCGCATCTAGGACAATGAATGGTATGCTGTGTCTATAGACCTATTTGTGGGGAGATGGTTTTCAGTCCGTTTAAAGAGATTTCAAAGAATTTCTCTCTGGGAATTCCAATTTCCTCGCAGAAGAGAATTCTTTCTCTATCAACTCCTCTTGCAAAGTCCTTAGTCTTGAACTTCTTTTTTACTGTATTGACCTTCACATCTGCTAGTTTCTTTGATGGCATAACTAGAGCACAGGCGATTAGAAGACCTGAGACAGCGTCACAAGCTATCAAGGCTTTTTCCATCCTAGTTTCTGGTTTAACATTGGTGTACTGATAGTTGTGGGCTTTTATGGCTCTAATAATCTCCTCAGGTAGAGCAAAATCCTTTAAGATTTCTTCAGCCAAAGTAGCATGCTTCTCTGGTGTATCTTCTGTTTTCCCATAGTCAATGTCATGGAGTAATCCAGTTAATCCCCAGAGGTGTTCATCCTCCCAAAAATGTTTTGCCAGACTTTTCATGATAGTTTCTACAGCAAGCATATGATAAACAAAGTTCCTTTCAGTGACGTTTTTCTTAACCAAGTTTAGAGCTTCTTCTCTAGTTAACTTATTCAATCTAGCCATCCATCTCCTTCCTTCAACTTTTTCTGAACCTTGACTCTTTCTAATGGTTTAAGGTATTCCTTCAAACATTCTTTTGAACAAATGTAAATCTTCACTATAGGCTTGCTGAATAGGACTTTGTACGTTTCTTTACCACACAGAATACATTTACCCAAACTAGGATCCAGTCCTCTTGTAAGAGTAGGTAAATCTAATGGTCAATGAAGTGTATATTTACGGCTTGAGACGCAACGTAAACTGGTAGAGGCGAGAGAGTAAAGTGAAATTGATGATTATTATAGAAAGAATGTTCCATCTAATTCTTACACGCATTTTACTGGTTCTTTGATTGTTTGTTCAAGAGAATATACGATAGAGCTGGGTTGACAGTACTCAGCTAACCCCTTTTCTTTTTTCTAGATACTTCAAGTAGAAGCTTATTAGGCCCATTTCTTAAGAAAATTCTCTGCTGCCTTTCTAAGCGTCTCTCTTGGACTATTAAGGTGTCTCTTGACGAAGGAGATTACCCTTTCTTTGTCTTCGATTTCTTCAAAAAACGAGTCTATAGACTCTATGGTCTTTTGAGCTATAACTCTCTTACACTCTTTTGTTAGGTGAGGGGTCATAGAAATATCTTCAACTTTAAGGAGTTCGTCTGTAATCTTGGGAATTAGATAGGGCTTTGCTAGTGCAATCTTGCTGGAATTGCCAACAACGTTGGCTACCGTAACCATATACTCATCCTTAATGAAGCTGTAATACTTGGCAAAGACAGCGTCAAACTTCTTCTCTGTGTCAACTTTAGTAAGATTTGCAATGATAGCTAGGGCATTCCAAGTGAGGATTCGGTACTTGCTGTCTAAGAGATCTATGAAAGAAGCCATGTACGGATACAGTTTCTCAGGATTCTCTTCGCTTAGATCCATCAATACTTTAGCACAGCCATACCTAATAGCTGCTTTAGAAGAATGAAGACCATCAAGCAAAATAGGGAGTAGGTCAAAGTCTTGCCTAACCCTTTTGAGAAGTTCTTCTTTTGTCAACGATTTATCTAAAAGTTTTTTTAGTAATTCAGTTTCCATAGGGACTCTGTTATGTTGGTAGTTGAATTTAGTTTTTTGTGCTGTTTTGGGGCATAAAAGTACTGGAAAGAATACCACATTCATTTCTAGAATACAGATTGGGTTGAAAGTTATCGGTTAACTCCTCTCTTTTTTCCTTAATATCCAAAGACAAGTATTCATTCATTACTAGACTAGACAACATAACTCGACATGCATTTAACTGGTTCTTTGATTGTTTGTTAAGAGAAAAGAAAAAAGGGTTTAATGGTTGTTGTTGCCATTGCACTGTGTTGGTCTAAGAAGGGTTCTTTTTCGTTTCCTTACCTCTCAGAACCAACAAAATGAAAAACAGATTTCCAATTGGGGATATCCAAAATAGAATGAAAGGATAGTTTGGAACTACTGTTGGAAGAGGTCCGAGGTTAACAATAGTTCCATTAACATAGACTGGATGGCTTATACTCACTTGAAAGCCGATATCCTCAATGTATGCTGTTTTATCATTCATTTCTGTCTTGAGAAAGTTCCACATGTAGATATTTGAAAAAATAAAACTTAGACCAAATAGCACATTAAAGAAAACTATTAGCGTGGTTAGCACACGTCTTCTGGACATAGACACACCATAGTACAACTTTTTGCCTAATACTAAAAGCCTTGCCTAAAAAAATTGAGAATCCACAATGAAAATAAAAGGAAAAAGAAAAAAGAGAAAACTGGTTCTTTGATTGTTTGTTCAAAAGATAATTGCTTCATCCATTTTACTTCTTAACAGTTAGCCTATCTCCAAAGATTGGTCGTAGCATATTCTCGTAGTCTTCTAATTTCACATCGTTTTTCTCTGGGAAAGGACCTATGACCAACCATTTGTATTCCCCCTCCCTCGTCATAACACTTAATCTAATTCTGGGAAAGAAAATCAACTCCCATAATGTAAGAAGGTATGGGGGGTATAACTTTAGCTCAACTTTTCTGATCTCAGAGTTAGGCACAACCTTCTCATCAGCCTTCAGGATAGTAGTGACGCTATAACTATACTCCGTCCTAGATCTGGGTGTTACTTCTGCAATCCCCAGTACAAACACTTTATCTGGCGTAGTAACAAAAAGCTCTCGGGCTTCTGAGACCTTCAAAAGAGAATCAGCCATTCTCCTTACTTGAATGCAGCCCAACACTTCTTCGCTTGGATGTCTCTTCATGAAGGCTTCAAGCTGCTTATGATCCATCTCTTTCATTCTCACAGATTGAACCTTAAGGCAATAGAACGGAACGGTGCAAAAACCAGAGAATAGAACAACAATCAAGAGCCAAACTGTAATTGTATTTACAACAGGAACCGCAAATGTGTATGCAATGAACAACACCAGTAGAAGCACGGCAATAGTTACAACATATGCAACCACCAACAAACGTAAGACTCTTTCACTCATGATAGCTTCGACTCTCTATTTCTATTACCTAATACATCGTTTCAAGTTGTACTAAAGATTTAAGAAAGAAAATTCTAGCTCTAATAATGTTTCTTGATATTGACAAAAGATAGCACCATCTTCTATGGTAAAGTTGGATAAAGCGTATATTACAGAAAATGCACAATATTATTTTGGTTGAATTGAAGAAGGTTGTTTGGGTAGCTTTTGTA
>Ga0224506_10003249_pt1 | contig 10803 bp, 8 predicted proteins | sample SF_Jan12_sed_USG_2_FD_169108 | JGI IMG/M metagenome (GOLD analysis project Ga0224506, IMG submission 169108) | Sediment microbial communities from San Francisco Bay, California, United States - SF_Jan12_sed_USGS_8_1 | ecosystem: Environmental > Aquatic > Marine > Sediment | place: USA...
ATAGTTAAGATAGCGAGTATGAATGCCGGGCCACCGAAGCCAGCGAAGCCACGAATTAAACCTGCACCAAAAGCTACGATGGCGATGACCAGCATACCCGGTTCGCCGGAGGTCAAAGATTCAAAATAAGTCAAGATAGTACTTAATCGTGGGTTTGGCGATCATGTTCGGAAAATTTGAACAGCAATTCTAAAAAACCGGTCTATTCTAATGGTAGAGAACTTAAATGGATATTTATTTCATTAATTGAACTCATAACGAGAGAACCGTAATCCATGAATCTGTTTAATCACATAACCATTTTGGCTCAATTAACAAATGGACAGGTTTTTAGTCATGGGACTGAGCGTTCTGGAACTCAAATTTTAAGTGTTAATCCCGAGCTGGGTCTTATAGCTATGGCTTTGGGAGATGATCTATCTAACAATGCTCCAGCACCCAAATCGATTGAGATTTTGCTTGATGACATTGAATTAAATTTAGGTGCCAATGAGAGGAGAGCCGTGCCGCTGGTTAATGAATCTCTGGCGACGCTATGTTTGCGTGAATCGGTAGATAATATCAATGAGTATCTGTTTTCTAGTACTCACCAGAACCAAAATCAAGGTTCGGGAAAAGGTGTCGGATTAGCAGCCATGTTACTCCTGAAGAATCAGCTTTGTTACTTCGCAACAAGTGATATTTACAGTTTTCTGTTCAAGGGTAACCAGTTGTCACATTTGATTGAGCCCACTGATACAGATAGCACCAGACAGATAGGCGAAGATAAGGCTGTCCAGCCTGAAGTTGTTGCCAGAGAGTATTCTTCCGGTGATATATTGGTCATGATATCGGCTCAGGGTTTAAATGCTCTGGGCCCGGATTTTATTCGAGTTACCTTATCTCGCTTCGAGGGTAATCTGGAGATGGCATTACGACAAATGACTATACGTATGCGTCGTAGTGGCTCAGAGCAAAATCCGGCTCTGATTTTATGTCATATAAACTCGGTCGGTAATGAAAAATAAAGCAAGATCAGAGTCCTGAATAATACGGGCCACTTCAATTATTACTAATGAATCTGAAATAGACCAAGACTTAGATATGGTAAATCAAATCATAAATATATCGCCGGAGATCGATACGTCTCATACCATAAGAGAGCAGGGTTCCGATATTGAGACCGAACATGGATTGAAGGGGGGCGATTTAAAGGAAACAGAAAATAAAAAGAAAGTTGAGGAGGCGCAGTTAATAGCCGATCAACTACTTAAGAAGTTGATATCAAAGTCTGATTATAGTTCTGAGGTTATGGGGTTTCTGCAGGGTATCTGGAGACAGGTTTTGTGCAACACTTATCTGACACAGGGCGAATCATCGAGTCACTGGAGAAATCTCAAGAAGATTTCTTCTACGCTAGTCTGGAGTTTCCAGGTTAAAAACTGTGTAGAAGAAAAAAGAGTGATGATGAAAACCTTGCCGTCACTATTGCATGCTTTGTCCCGGTGTATGGATTTGATAAATATGGATGCTGAGCAAAAACAGGCAGTTTTCAAGATGTTGGCAATTGAACATGCGAAAATTATAAGGCAAAGCGCCATAAATTCCGCAGCCGGCATCGATAAAAGATCTGCGTTATCAGAAAAAAATATGATTGAGGCGCAGGCGACTCATGGCGCAAGTGGCCCATGCACATGCGAAGCAAAGGTTGATTACGTATTAGACGAAGAAATTACAGGAGAAATTCGGGTAGTAGATTTTAATGTCTTAGGTAATCTGGATAGTGCTGACGTTAATGGAGAAAAGCAGCCTTCAAACGGCATTATCAAATATATGGACGACTTCAGCAGGAGCGTCAAAGAGGGTGAAATAAAATTTGATGACGAAGATCTAATCGATCTGGTGGTGCAACAAATATCTTCGGTTGATCGAGTCCCTTCGAAATCAGAGGGGTATGTTGAAGGGGGGCAGGGCCTAAAGATAGGAACCTGGGTAGATTTTGATACGTCTGGTACGATTAATAAAGTTGGTGAATTGTTCTGGAAGAGTAATATGACCGGCAAATGTGTCTTCCTGAATAGTGAGGGTCTAAAAATCACGACGATGAATGTCGATGATTTAAATAGTGAGCTCTCTGCAGGAAGAGCCCAAATAGTAGAGCCAAAGATCTAGCTTCCCTTAAGTCTACTGTCATGACCAAAAATAATAATATGCCAGTAAAGTTTATGACTAATGAGACAGTAATGCGTGAAATACTTCACGGTTTAGTTATTTATTTCTACCAGTTTTAACTGATATGTACTACAACTGTGGTATTGTCGGCTGAATTTACCCATCCAATCGTGATTTTAGCCGACAAGAAGTAACGACTTGAGTACTGCCAATCCCTCCGCAGATTAATCAACGTTAGTTAAATATATCAGGCTAATATTAATTTATCAGCTATATTAATTTGACAGCGATTACGATAAGCCTTTTCCCCGCTTAATTATTCGATGCCCATCGTCTGCCTGGCTTTTTAGCCAGCTAGTTTGAAGATAAGTAATTGCAGGTAGATATATGATAAGAGGTACTTTACGAATGATGACAGGAGTCACTGATATTAAATTTGGCTATCGAAGTGATCTTCGTATCTTTAACTAGTAATAGAGATTATTGATGCTACAGAAAAAACAGGACCAGTTAGTTCCATTTGATGAGGCAGTAAAAGTCCTTTACGGACTGTGTATCGGGCGACACACAGGAATATTTTATATTGTTACCAGCGAGGGCCACGGAGCCACTATTTCACTGGCGGAGGGCATGATCCTTGAGATTGCCTACCTCAAGTTACGTGGGGTAAAAGCGTTAAGCATGATGCAGAAAGTATCTACTGCCAAGTATGTCTTCAAGCAGGATTTGAGCTTACGAGACAAGCAACTAACTAACCTGGATTACCTTCCGGCAAATAATGTGATTTTTAGCCGACTAGGTATGAATGACAACTTTATCAACTGTGCTCCGAGCTTTATGGGTAATGAAATAAAGAAAATTTTAGTAGTGGATGACAGTCCGTTGTCCAGGAAAGTAATTGTAAATGTATTTGCCGGTCAGAGTTACGACATCACAGAAGCCGTGGACGGTATAGAGGCTATGAATAAGATGCAGCAGGTGACTCCCGACCTGGTGCTGCTAGACCTGATCCTGCCTGAGATGGACGGATACGAAGTTCTGAATGCCATGAAAAAGAGTGGCACGCTGAAAAAAATCCCGGTCATTATGCTGACTTCCAGGGATGCCCTGATGGATAAGTTAAGGGGAAAAATGTCAGCTACGGATGAATATCTTACCAAGCCAGTCAATCCGGAAGAGTTGATGAGTAAGGTAAAGAAATACCTTAGAAAATAGTAGATTAAAAATAGGCCTGATTAAGCGTTCATGAAAAACGATATTAAATTACTCATAGCAGATGACTCAAAAGTGATGCGAGACGCCATCGCTGAAATGTTTTCTCATGGCTCAAATATCCAGGTGGTGGCAGAAGCGACTAATGGACTGGAGGCCGTTGAAGCGACTGCTATGTACAAGCCTGATGTCATAACAATGGATGTCGCTATGCCCGTAATGGATGGAATTACAGCGCTCAAACACATCATGATTAATACACCGACACCGACTTTAATGTTGAGCAGCCTGACTCTGGAAGGGGCGCGTGTAGCATTCGATGCGTTGCGCTTTGGAGCGGTCGATTTTATATCAAAGCCTTCTGCCCTGAGCAGTGCAGGTTTGAGCGAACAGGAAGCAGAAATACGAAGCAAGATTGAATATGTAGAAGCGGTTGAACTGGATGCTATTAAATACATCCGCGAAATTCGAATGAGTCAGTCTCATTTCATTGAGACTGATGAATTTGAGAAACCAGCCAGAGTAGTTGCAATGGGCACTTCAGAAGGCGGCTATGGGGCTTTGCTAAAAATCATTCCTCATTTAGATGCTGATGTTCCATTTAGTTATCTGGTAACCATGTATGCCACGCGTGAAAATGTGGATGCATTTGCTTCCTATTTAAATCAATACAGTAGTGTTCATGTAAAAAGGGCGGCTCATGATGAGATATTAAAACCAGGTGTCTGTTATCTCAATTCCGGCATGGATTATATGACAGTACATCATCAGGCCGATGATTACCTGTTGCATGTCAGTCCTGCGCCGTTTGCATCCCGTAAGGGGGCCATCGATATGTTGTTATTTTCCTGCGCCGAAGTAGTGGCTGAAAACTGTATCGCTGTTGTACTTTCTGGCTCGGGTAGTGATGGCGCTGAAGGCATGGAAGAAGTACTTCGGCTGGGTGGACAGGCTATTGCACAGGATCAGGCCACAGCGCTTTATAAAACCATGCCGACCGCTGCGCATGATCGCGCAACTGGTAGTATTTACGTTGCGGATAAGGATATTGCTTCAAGCATTAATAATATTTACATGAAGAATGGTTCAGATAGTCCACAGGTTGTCGGGTAGCGTTAACATGAAGAAAAATATTAAAAAGAATTTTACCGACTATAGGTTTTTATTTTTAAAGCCCCCTGGTTGGGGAGTCCTAACATTCAGCTTCTCCCGGGTACTTGAGGGTTGTGCTGGCATGTTTTTTATCAAGAGTTTTCAAAGCCTGTTTCAGGATTTGAAAATCGGTCTATGCGAAGAAATGTCACTAGCTGCACTACAGCGTAATGAATCAAGCAGAGTTATGGCTGATGCAGGTATTGTATCAGCGATTAATTGTTATGAACCGAATATTCAACAATAAGCGGTAACGTTCTACTCTATCTACACAAGGTGTCAAATATGAATTGGAAAAACTGGAAAATTGGACAGAAACTCTTTACTGGATTTATTAGCCTGGTATTGATTTTGATTGTCATTGGTGGTCTGGGTATTAATAATATCAACCTGATTAATGAGACATCTGAACGGGTGCGACAAACCACACCTTTGACGGATGGCGCGATGGAAATGCGTGTTCTTGCGACCCAGCTCCAGGTGAAAATTATGGAGCTAATTGAATCTGATGATATCGCGGCCATTGAAATGTTGCATAAAGAGGTTCAGGAAAACGAATCCGAATTCTATATTTTTCATAATGCGATGTTAAAAGGTGGGGAAACAGACGAGGGCTATATATACGCAACTAATGACCCCCGTATGGTAGTAAAGATCGAAGAAACGGGCAGCGTTTTTAACAAGGATTTTATCCCCGGTATCAAATCAGTACATGAGCTTGCGCAGCAGCGAGTGCGGTTGAATCAAGATTCAGTGGAGGTCATGCGGCAATTTGAGGCTGTATTTGAAGATATTTTCGATGCTACCGAGCAGTTTGAACAGACGATTAAAGGAGACATTGCGCGTAAAATTGATATGGGAACTTCCGCTGGGGAAATCATACTGAAAGACAATACCTGGGCGGATCTGTCTATGGAAATGAAAACCACGCTGAGTCTAACTCGGATACGTGTTGAGGAATACGCGCAGCAATTGGAATCAGCTGGTCTGGAAGACATCCGGAAGGAATTTGATACAGCACGGATGGAAATGGAAGGCTGGATAAATGCGTTATATAAGGGTGGTAATACCGCTGAAGGTATGATCGCGCCGGTCACGGGCAGAGAGTTGAGAGCTATGCTCGATACTATCAGTGCGAAATTTTATGATACATATCTACCACTGGCACTGAAATTCTTCAGCATCCAGGAAGAGCTGGCTGCTGTATCTGAAAAGGAGAGCCAGATTGACGGGCAGGTGGATAATGCGGGTGCGGTGCTTCAGGAATTATTGCTCGATGTAGAAGATCTTGCAAAAGAGAGTTTGCAAAAGGCATTTACTGAGGCCAATGAAATCGCAACGCTAGCAACCTATGAGACGGAAGCCGGCATGGCGATCGGTGTTGTTATTGCAATATTGCTTGCCTTCATAATAACTCGAGCAATTACGAGGCCAATTCTGAGCGTAATACAGACGGTCGATCGTATTGCGACAGATAATGACCTGACGCTTAGTGTGGATATTAACTCTAAGGATGAGTTGGGTAATATGGCACAATCATTCAACAGTATGGTTGGCGTTCTCCGAGGTGCATTTACGGTAGTAAGTACCTCGGCTCTTGAGGTCGCGGACAGCTCGCAGGACGTGGCGGTACGCGCGGATGGTAATAGAAACCGTGCCCAGGAAGAAATGAAACGTGCCGAGACATCTGAAAAAGTAATCACCGAAATGGGTAATACAGCAGCTCAGGTATCTGAAGCTGCAGCGGGCCAGCAGAGTGCTGCACAGGCTACCCAGAGTTTACTGGCGAAACTGGTAGATAGAATGAAAACGGTATCCGAGTCTGCTCAAGGTCAGAATGCAGAGGCGAATAAAACCATGGAGCGTGTATCTGAAATGGGTGAAACTGGTGCCAAGGTTGTGGCGACGGCCCAGTCACAGGGGCAGATGGTAGAACAGGTCACCAACTCAATAAACAACATGGTTAATGCGGTGCAAAACATGCAGGCCGCTGTTGGTCAGGCACAGCAGCACGGCAAGGCGTCGCTGGATGCAGCAGAAGAAGGTCACGAATCTGTGGCTTCTACGGTAAAAGGTATGCAGGCCATTTCCGAGTCCTCCGAGCAGATATCTGAGATCATCGACGTAATCACGGAAATCGCGGAACAAACCAACCTGTTGGCATTAAACGCAGCGGTAGAGGCGGCGAGAGCCGGTGTACACGGTAAGGGTTTTGCGGTTGTTGCGGACGAAGTAGGTAAGCTGGCACAGCGCTCTTCTGAAGCGGCGAAAGAGATTACCCAGTTGATTAAGGACTCAACCGGCAACGTTGCAGCGGGTGTAAAACTGACAGACCAGTCACAGCAGGCACTGGCCAAAATCGCCGAAGGCGGTCGAGTCAACATGCAGGCTATCGAGGCAATCAGTAACACGGCCGAGGTACTGAATACGAATACCTCCGAGGTTAAAACTCAGACTGAAACCCTGAATGTCCTGGCGCAGGAAATCGGTAGCATGGCGGCGGAACAGGGTGTTCGTCGTAAGGCGGCTGAAGAAGCGCTACAGACATTGCTGGAATATTCGAACAACATTACCAACCTTGTAAACGAGTCTAATGTCTCTATCCAGGAAATGAACAAAGAGATGGAAGGCGTTGTACAGCGTGGTATCGAAATGAGTGAGTTGACCGGCCTGCAGGCGCAACGTTCCAAGGCAATCACCAAGATATCCAACGAATCGGCTGCAGCGGCATCGCAGACGGTGGAAGGTGCGGGTGTTGTTGTAAGTATTACCGAGAAGCTGCAAGACCAATCTGACAACCTGACCACTCAGGTACAGCAATTTAAGATTTAGCATTGGTGATTATTGGTGCTGCCCGAAAGGGTAGCGCCAGAAATCCAGCTAACGCTGATTGATTTAGGAGATTTGAAAAGATGGCTAGCACTCTGGAACTCGATAATATTGAGATTGATGAAGACGAGGGCTTATTGCAGTTCGTCGGCTTCGGCATCGGTAAGGAGCACTTTGGTGTCAATATACTGACCGTACAGGAGATCATACGTTCTACAGAAGTAACGACGGTACCCAATTCCCCATCATTTGTTGAAGGTGTGATTAATCTACGCGGAGATATTATCCCGGTGATTGATCTGCGTAAACGCCTGGATCTTTTTAATCCGGAAAAAACGGTTAACCGGAACTGGATTCTTATCCTGCGAATAGGACACCATGTTGCCGGATTCATTGTAGATGAGGTTAGCAAGGTACTCAAAGTTCCTGATGATTCAATTGACCCACCTCCGGGCATCGTGATCGCAGGCCTTGAGAATCAGTATATTCAAGGCGTGTGCGAGATTGATGGGAAACTACTGATTATCCTTGATTTTGAAAGCGTACTTTTCAACGAAGAATATTATGCGTTGAAAGATATGGACTATGAGGAAATCAAACTGGTTGACGAAGTCGGCGTGTAATTGTGCCGGTTAGTCCTAATATTTTAGACGGATGAAATGAATGAGTAAAAGAATTCTAGTTGTCGAAGACTCCACCATGATGAGGCGAATAATCGTTAAGGTGCTCAGGGAGTCCGGACACGAAATCGTGGGAGAGGCAAGTAGTGGTCAGGCGGCACTGGACCTGTATCAGGAATTAAAGCCCGATCTGGTCACCATGGATATTACGATGCGTGGTATGGATGGAATTACGGCATCCAAAGAAATTTTAAATCTCGATGAGAATGCCAAAATCCTGATTTTATCGAACCTGGATGAAGACAAGTATCGAGAAGAAGTGGATAAGATTGGCGCTATCGGATTGGTGAACAAGCATAAAACCGAAGAAATTCTTAAACTTGTCAATTATTGACAGGATTTCGACCCCTTAATGTATACAGCGACAGGTTCGAATTATAAAGGTTAAGTAATGAGCGAAATCAATACAGCACTTTTAGAAGATTTTATCGATGAATCCAAAGAGCATTTGGATGAAATGGAATCCTTGTTGCTCCAACTCAGTAGTGACCTGAGTAATACCGAATTATTAAACGACATATTCCGTACGATGCACAATGTGAAAGGTGCATCGCAAATTACCGGGCTCGACAGAATTTCACGTCTATCGCATCGCATGGAGGATTTACTCGATCTTTTACGCCAGGGTCAGATAGCAGTCACAGCGGATATTATTAATATGCTGATCTCCGGTCGTGACCGAATTGGTCTACTGGTATCTGAACTTGCGGGCACAAAACAGGAGTTATCTACGGTAGATGAGCTGGTGGATCAGGTCAATGATTTAATTGAAAGCGAGCAATCAACTAATCATGATTATAATTTATCTTCCAGTACCGGGGCATTAGAGGCGCCCGAGGCATCGGATATTTCCAGTCTCACTGCATCCGATGAAGAAAAGAACGATGAAGAGCTTTTCACTATTTATTTCGAACAGCTGCAACAACAATTTACCCTGTTATCGAGAGCTTCTTTACAGTTTAGGGAATTAAATACGGATATTGATTTGCTGAATCAATGTAATGACGCAGTCGATCGCCTTAAGTCCTCGGCTAATTATATGGGCTATGACGATCTGGTTGAATTGTTTGATCACTGGGGTGATGCGTTAACAAATGCAACGGAAGAACTATCGACCGGGGAAGTCAGCTCGCTGGATTTCATGGAGAGTAATCTCAATCGACTTATGACACGGTTTCCTCGTCTTCACCATAGTCAGGAGTCGGGGCAACTGACGGAACCAGAACCAGAAGCTAAAGAATCAGAACAGAAGGATGATGATATTACTTCATCAGTATTGGATATCTTCAACCAGGATACAGGCGGTGATGAAATGAGTGAAGAGACCTCTGATATAGGTGGAGGAAAAATTAGCTCTCCTCTCTTAAATGATTTTATTGATGAGTCCAGAGAAAATCTCGACGAAATGGAGTTGCTACTGGTACGACTGGGGACTGAAACTAACGATCTTGATATTTTGAATGAGATATTCAGAACTATGCATAATATCAAGGGGGCATCGCAGTTGACCGGCCTGGACCGGGTTTCCCGATTGGCACACCGCCTTGAAGACCTGCTGGATTTATTACGGCAGCAAGAGTTGAGCACGGATAATTCAATTGTTGAGCTACTGATTGCAGGTCGGGACCGCATAGTCACCCTGGTCGAAGAGCTTGAGCAATCAGAACAGGAAGTAAGTTCTGTAGAAGACCTGATTGATCAGCTCTCCACGCTGATTGAAGCGGGTGGTTCTGTTGTTACAGAGTCACCCGTTGATGATCAAAAAGCAGATGATTTTTCAGCGCAAACGGAAACAGAAACAGAAACAGAAGTTGAATCAGTAGCCTCGTTCTCGGCCCCGGGAATTGAAGTATCGAATTTTGATGAAGAGCATGATCAGGAGTTGTTTGATATTTTTATCGCGCATTTACGCGATCAGCTTGCATCTTTGGCCTCTCATGCGACTCATTTGAAGACTTCGCCAGATCAACCGGGGCGACTGGAAGATTGCGTTAAGATAGTAACCAGTCTGTATTCTTCTGCTAACTACATGGGTTACGAAGCGCTGTTATCTTTTTATCAGCGGTGGATTGTTGAGTTAGAAGAATTAATTCGGGCCGCTTCTCAGGGAGGGCCGGTAGCACTGGAAATTCTGGATGCTTATCCTCGCGAACTGGGCAGAGTTTTTCCGCAGATAAAGCAGAAGTCGGAAGGAAGCAGGGTGAGCAGGGTTGAAACAACACCCGAAAAGTTGCCGCCGACTTTGAATCCGATAGCTAATAAGGTTAGCGAAAGTATCAGTACCACCCACCAGGAGAGTGAGCTGTTCGATCGCATGAATAGTGCCCTTGAGTCATCGTTGCAAAAAGTCTCCAGCAGTGAACATGAAACCCTGAATGAGGTTTTCGATGAGCTGGTTTCTGCTCAGGATGAAGGGGTATCTTCTACGGCGTCAAATTTAACAAAGGGTAGTAGAAGTACCGCCTCTGTAAAATCATCGAATATAGAGAAAGCTAAATTTAATCGGCGCGATGTAGACAGACGTGATGATGACCGGCGAGAAATGGATCGACGTAAAGGCGGGGAAGCCGGTGACAAAAAAGTCAGGAAGAGCGTCAGGGTCGATGCAGAAAAGATAGATGTGTTGATGAACCAGGTTGGAGAGCTAGTGGTTGATCGCTCCTATTTTTACCAGTTATTCAACGAGATGCGTGAACTGCAGCAACACTTGAAAGAGACTGCTGGGATTGACCAGAAGGAAGTGAAGTTATTACGCGCTTTCACCTATCGATTAAGTGAA
>Ga0224506_10003250_pt1 | contig 10801 bp, 9 predicted proteins | sample SF_Jan12_sed_USG_2_FD_169108 | JGI IMG/M metagenome (GOLD analysis project Ga0224506, IMG submission 169108) | Sediment microbial communities from San Francisco Bay, California, United States - SF_Jan12_sed_USGS_8_1 | ecosystem: Environmental > Aquatic > Marine > Sediment | place: USA...
AAGACCGGGCGTGATAATTAAGCAATCAATGATAATCTTAATTATTCGGAAAATCCGAAGCCTATGTAAGGTATTTCCCCTAGAGGCCGGAGAGAATATGGGGTTATGTGTATGAAATATAATAAATAATTCTAATGTAAACCATAATGAATTACTTATAGGATATATTTTATATGGATTTCATGGGGTTATAACCATAAAATAAGTGTGGGTTATGACCAAGGATATTGGTCAAGAAATGTGACTTAATTCCCTACTTGATTCAAATGGATTCTGGAATCAAGATATCCCGTCCAACGAAGACAGGATAGAAACCGTGAGCAATCGTATCGACGCCAGTATCGAGTTCTCCTATAAGGGAGAGAGCTACTCCCCCACCGCCACCATCGATCTGGATGTGATGATGATAAAGAGCGGTCAGTTACCGAATCTGCACCGCACCCTGGCCCTGCAACACAAAATAGATACCTACTCCTATCTATATGAAGTCATGGAATCCCATGAGATCCAGTATTCCAACGCCACCGGCCTGGCCCAGCAATGCCTGCAAGATGGCCGCTTCGACCTTCCCGCCTTCGAGCAGCTCTGGCAAGAGAACCGTGAAGTCACGGCCCTGGAAGACATCGCCCGCGATCAGCTGGGCATCGAAGATCTGGATGCCGAACCAAAGTTCAAACAGGCCCTGATAGAGGCCTACCGTCTGGGTAAGACGGCCTGTTGAGCTATCGAGCAAAAGCTTAACGCAGAGATCGCAGAGTTACTTCTATTGATCAACTCATCCGGGGTCAGCCTTCTCGTAGACTTGCTTACATAAGAATTAAGTCTAGTTCTTTCTTTGCGTCCTCTGCGCCTTTGCGCCCTCTGCGTTGAGATCTTTTCTCTATACCTCTATCAAGATCAAGACGTCAACGAGGCAAAAAGTACCGGTAATTGTTCAGGCAGCTTATCCACATTGTCGACGACCGTATAGTTGTTGGCACCAAAGATACGTTTCACATAGCTATCGGCATTGGGATCCAGGGTTAGGCAATAGGACAGGACCCCCTTGCTATACAACTCTTCAACCGCCTTCTTGGTGTCGTGACGCAGGTGCTGTGGATCGCGTTCATCGATATCTGCCGGCTCACCATCGGTGACTATCAATAACAGTTTACGTCGCTCAGGTTGTTTCAGCAGATGTTGACCCGCATGGCGCATTGCCGCACCCATACGGGTCGAAAGTCCACCTTGCATGCCAGCAAGTCGTGATTTCGTCTCATCATCAAATTTCTGATTGAAGTCTTTAAATCGATAATATTGCACATCATGGCGACCATCCGAGGCAAAGCCATGTAAGGCAAATGGGTCACCAATACCATTGATGGCAGTAGAGACCAGTGTAGCCGCTTCGCGGGTTAGTTGTAATACGGTTTTCTCTGAACCAGCCATAGCTTCATTGGTCGATTCAGATAGATCCATAAGTATCACAACCGAAAGGTCACGATTCTTTAAGACATTGCGCATGGTGATCCGTGGGTTGGGCTGTTCACCCATCCGGATAGATATCATTGCATCAACCGCTGCATTTAGATCAATTTCATCACCGTCTTCCATGTTGCGTACGCGTTGCACACCCTCGGGTGTTAACAAATCAATAATTTGTTTAATACGGTGTGCAATGGGCTTATGTTCTGTAAGAATCTTTTCGATGTCTTCCGGGTTACCTTTTGGCTGACGCCGCTCATACACCGTAGCCCAGTCAGGTCGATGCAACTGAATTTGATAATCCCATTCCTGGTAATGAAAGGGGTCAGAAACTGGTTCTTTGCCCCACATATCGTTGAAGCTGATCTGTTCATCGGTCAGATTATCTTCATAGGGCCGCATATTGGTGGAACAGGTCCAGATTTCCTGTGCATCGTCACCGGCCAGCTCGCAATCAACTTCATTGGCCATTTCAATGACGCTGACCATTCTACGTATCTGACGTTGGCTGGCTGCCATGTATTCGACGCCTTGATCCCAGTTGATTTCGGAAAACTCCCAGACAAAACGGTTATCATCACGATAGGGTATGCGAATGCGTTCAAGAATACGCAGGCTTGGTACTTCCTTGCGCTTACTAAACAGGTTAAACAACTCAATACCCATATGCCAACTGTATTGATTGTTATCCTGCTCGGTTTCGATTTCACTGTGGAAGCGTTGTATAAAATCGCTTAGCTCAGCGTCGTCGCTCGATATGTTCTTATCCAGCAACATTAACGCAACACGTTCAAGTACCAGCATTGTTGGATGTTCAACATCTTCTTCGTAGTCAATATTGAGCAGCGAGCGCCAGAGTTTTTTCAAACCTGGGAAATCAATAGCCGCCTTATACTCAATTCTTGCATCTTCTATGAAACCGATGAAGAACATCTGTGCTGGGCTGAGTTGCTCAGCAGAAATAGGCGATGAGGTATAACAAAGGTGCGAGGCCATATGCGCGGCCGTAGCACGGTATAGTTCGAGACCTTTAATGCCGCTAATATCATCAACTGCATCTGGCATATGGAAGATCAGGTTATCAATATAGGGACGAAAGTCAGTGTAATCCGCACCCGTTGGACGCAGGAAAAAATCCCGGCCCCACAAGGCACGCAAATAGAAGTTTAATTTCCGTTGCGTATCAATGAATAATACACCGCGACGTTCTCTTTGTAATACAGCTCGACTGTCTTGTGATTCCAGGTTGAAATACTTGGTTAAATTATTGAAGTCGCGACGATAGGCCTGAGTGCCAAACTGGGTCCAGCGACGCAGACCACTTAAGGTCAATTTGGATAGCAGCTCGTCGATATGATTAAGCATTGGCCGCAGTCCACGCGAGGCGGTAGATGCAGTCTGGTGAATCAGGGTCAGGTAACCGCGTAATAGTTCTGCATCACCCAGACGACGAGCGGCAGTCGGCATACTGCTAAACAATAACGCAACCACTTCACCTGAGGTCATGGAAGAGAGCTTCAGAGCTGCGGTGATGCTATCGTCAAGAATATCTTCACCACATTCTTTTACCACCAGTGGCATTTCCTGCAAATAGGAGATAACCACATCGGTACCACGACCAAGATTGCATAAGGACTTGGCGCCATCCAGATATTTCTCCAAACCGGCCGGTGACATTACCCTTGCCGCTTCCTGGAAGGTGCTTTCCAAGACATTGAGTACTTCCGGTGCAACGTCCTTTAGCTGTGCTTCGTATTTTTTTAAATCAATCGACATTAGTTTGACCTTTTTTAGCCACCCGGTTTCAATGGGCCAGATTCAAATATAATGAGTCTGACGCCATTTAAAACCGGGCGATTACTGGCTACTTTGCTTGTAATTATTCAGAAACAAAGAAGGTGCTGACGGCTGCCGACAGCGTCTCACGCATGTCTGGGTCATCAGTCAATGGTGTCACCATGGTCATATTACAGGCAGAGATTGGCTCAACACCCTTGTTGATCAATTGTCCTGCGTAAACCAGGAGGCGGGTTGAGATACCTTCATCCAGACCATGTCCCTTCAGATTACGAGCACGATGGGCAATCTGTACCAACTTGCCAGCAGTAGCTTCATCAATACCAGATTCCTTGGCGACAATGGCGATTTCGGTCTTTTCCTCAGGATAATCAAAGTCCAGACCACCAAAACGCTGTTTGGTCGATTGTTTAAGATCCTTCATCAGACTCTGGTAACCAGGGTTGTAGGAGATCACCAGCTGGAAATCAGGGTGAGCTTCGATGAGCTCGCCTTTTTTATCGAGCGGCAAACTGCGACGATGGTCAGTCAGTGGATGAATCACCACGGTGGTGTCCTGGCGTGCCTCAACGATTTCGTCCAGGTAACATATGGCGCCCATGCGAGCAGCTGTGGTGAGCGGGCCATCCTGCCATTTGGTACCATCCTTATCGAGCAAAAAACGACCAACCAGGTCGGATGCAGTCATGTCCTCATTACAAGCAACCGTAATGAGTGGACGACCCAGTTTATACGCCATGTATTCAACAAAGCGCGACTTACCACAGCCGGTCGGACCTTTTAACATCATCGGCATGCGAGCATTGTAAGCTGCTTCATAGAGCGCTATCTCGTCGGCAACAGGTTCATAATAGGGCTCGTCCTTAATTATGTACTGAGCTGGATCGACATTGGTATCTTGGTTAGACATAACTCACCCTTTTATAAAATATATAAATCATTACTAGCTTAGTTTTCGTCTTCAGTTTCAACTTCGCCAGACCAGCCAGCGCTTTTAGCATCTGTTATTGCGGTAGCGTGTATTGCTTCATGGCGTTGTCGTAGTTCAGCAGGCAAATGACTGACCAGACAGCCATACTTGTCCCACTCGGCATTGACCTTATCAAGCAAAGCGTCAACCCCGGCCAGGTTCCATCCTTCACAGGTTTCTGTTTCTGGAATCAGACCAAACACCCATGCATCACGGATGAGCTTGCCAATCGTGGTCATACCACCATTCAGATCCTTATCGATGCCAATATATGTACTTGGTTTTGCCATATCCTATCCAGTCTGTTCTGTTGCGATGAATAAAAAAGCCCCTGTCCGCATTTTGACGGGCAGGGGCCTTTTTGAATCGGCTACTGCCTGTCAGACTTAAACTGACTTACCGCGGTAAACGACCATTGCAGTACCTGCTGACTGTGCAAAGTTATCAAAGCCCATCAGACGAACGTGGTTGTTTGGATGTGCTTTGTGACAATTTTCAATCTCAGCAAGGATAGCATCTACATCAGTTTCGCCAAACAGAGGCAGTTTCCACATATACCAGAAGTTGCTGATCGCATTTTCTGGTTCAGTGTGTTCGATACCCGGGTTCCAGCCTTTATCAACAATGTATTGAATTTGAGCACGTGTTGACTCTTTGGTCAAAGGCGGCAGGTAAGAAAAAGTTTCATATTTACGGCTCTGAGCAGCATTACTCAGGCTTGAATTGTAATCTTGTACATCACTCATGTGACTTACTCCAATATAAATATTGTTGATTCAATGACAAGCAGCATTTAAGCCGCTTGCCATTGTCTATCAATAATTACAGGCTTATTTGTGTGCGACGTCAATCTTGTCAACAGTATCAAATTCGAATTTGATCTCTTTCCAAGTTTCCATAGCAATCTTAAGCTCTGGGCTGTGCTTGGCAGCTTTAGTAAGGATGTCCTTACCTTCTTTTTCAATCTCAACACCTGAGTTACGTGCTTCAACACAGGCTTCAACCGCAACACGGTTCGCAGCGGCACCAGCAGCGTTACCCCATGGGTGACCCAGAGTACCACCACCGAACTGTAGGCATGAGTCATCACCAAAGATGTTAACCAGCGCAGGCATGTGCCATACGTGGATACCACCGGATGCAACCGGCATTACGCCAGGCATAGCGCCCCAATCCTGATCGAAGAAGATACCGCGGCTACGGTCTTCCTTGATGAAAGAGTCGCGCATGATGTCGATCCAACCCAAGGTTGCATCACGGTCACCTTCCAACTTACCAACTACGGTACCGGAGTGCAGGTGATCACCACCGGACAGACGCAGAACCTTGGTTAATACGCGGAAGTGGATACCGTGGTGGGGGTTGCGATCAAGTACGGCGTGCATGGCACGGTGAATGTGCAGCAGCATACCGTTGTCCTGACACCACTGAGCCAGCTGGGTGTTAGCAGACAGACCACCGGTCAGGTAGTCATGCATGATGATGGGGGCGCCAATCTCTTTCGCGTATTCGGCACGCTTCATCATTTCATCAGAAGTAGGAGCAGTTACGTTCAGGTAGTGACCCTTACGCTCACCAGTTTCGGCTTCGGCCTTATGGATAGCTTCCATAACGAAGTCGAAACGGTGACGCCAGCGCATAAATGGCTGTGAGTTAACGTTCTCGTCATCCTTGGTGAAGTCGAGACCACCACGAAGACCTTCATAACAGGCACGACCGTAGTTCTTCGCAGACAGACCCAGCTTAGGCTTGATGGTACAACCCAGCAGAGGGCGACCGTACTTGTTGAGGATATCACGCTCAACCTGGATACCCTGAGGTGGTCCATTACAGGTCATAACATAGGCAATTGGGAAGCGAATGTCTTCCAGACGCAGTGCGCGCAGGGCCTTAAATCCGAATACGTTACCAACCAGAGAGGTCAATACGTTTACAACTGAACCTTCTTCGAACAGGTCTATTGGGTAGGCAACAAAAGCGTAGAAACAAGTGTCGTCACCTGGTACGTCTTCAATCGCGTATGCACGACCCTTGTAGTAATCCAGGTCGGTCAGCAGGTCGGTCCAAACTGTGGTCCAGGTGCCGGTAGAAGATTCAGCGGCAACAGCAGCGGCTACTTCTTCACGTGGTACACCTTCTTGTGGGGTGATTTTAAAACATGCCAGAAGATCAGTCTCTTTCGGAGAATAATCTGGCATCCAGTATGTTTCGCGGTACTCTTTTACGCCCGCATCGTACTTTTTAACTGCCATGTGCAGTCCTCCTACGTTAACAAACTTGTCGTTTACTGGGCTATAGCGTGTATAGGGTGTTAAATATAGTTCAAGTAATCCTAAGCGCTATGCTATAAAACCTTATGTATTCTGTTGGTATAACCAACTTAACAGGACGCCATTAAAACCCGCTTGCAACATCAAGTAAATTCAATATTTTTAATAGAAACCATAAGATTCTATTTATAGTTATGCTTTCATAAGACTTTATTTATGTATATAATTTGCACTGGTCACCAATGATGTTGTTATGCGCAATTTAACCCTTAGGCAATTACAGGTATTTGAGGCTGTTGCCCGCCAGCTCAGCTATACCCGGGCGGCACAGGAGCTTCACCTGACCCAGCCTGCCGTCTCCATGCAGGTGCGACAACTGGAAGAGATCATTGGCCTGCCGTTGTTCGAACAGATGGGTAAAAAAACCTACCTGACACAGGCGGGTGAAGAGCTATATCACTACAGCCGTGTCATCTCAGAACAGCTGGAAGAGGTGGAAGAGGTCATCGCCGCACTTAAGGGGGTACATCGCGGCAAGCTGGACATCTCCGTCGCCAGTACCGCCAACAACTTTGGCACCCATCTACTAGCGGCCTATAACAAACAATATCCTTCAGTTACCGTACGGCTGGATGTTACCAACCGTGAAACCCTGCTTCAGCAATTGGCGAATAACGAAAAAGATCTGGTGATCATGGGCAAGCCGCCTGAGGATGTGGATCTGGTAGCGGAAAGCTTTATGGATAATCCACTGGTTGTCGTCGCCTCTGCCAACCACCCCTTTGCAAATAACAATGAGATGATTAGTGCCGAAACTCTCGCAAACGAGGTTTTTGTCACCCGGGAACCTGGCTCTGGTACCCGCAGCGTGTTGGAGCGTTATTTTACTGAGCATCAGATTAAACTGAAAAAGGGCATCGAGATGACCAGTAATGAGACCATTAAACAGGCAGTAGAGGCTGGCCTGGGTCTTGGTATTGTATCCATTCATACTTTGTCTCTGGAGCTGGAAGCAAAGCGCATCGTTGTATTGAACATTGAAGGCTTTCCTATCATGCGCCACTGGTATATCGTGTATCGTAAAGGTAAACGTCTTTCTCCTCCGGCGGAGGCTTTTCGCAAATTTGTGCATGATAATGCGGATAGACTGTTGGAAAAATTAAATACCTAAACAGGCTGTTTGTTCAGCTATCATAAGATTTATTTGGAAAGTATCTATGTTCGGAATCCCTAAACCCTTACTCTACACATCTATAGTCATATCACTTTTGTTTTTTTTATTTCCACAAGTTGATCTTTGGTTTAGTGGATTATTTTATGACGATGTAAATGGATTTTATTATGCCCAGACTCCATGGGTTCAATTCAGTTTTCATCTGGTACCCAAGTTAGCGACTGCAGTAATTATATTTTTACTTATAGCCATTCCCTTCACCGTACTGTTTAAGAAAAGCATATTTGGATTTACCAGTAAGGCATACCTATATCTCTTTCTTTCACTCAGTATAGGACCGGGGCTTATAGTAAACAGTACCTTAAAAGAACACTGGGACAGAGCCAGACCAATATCGATTATGGAATTTGGTGGTGACAAGATCTTTACACCTGCTTTTGTGATAACAGATCAGTGTGAAACCAATTGCTCATTCAGCTCCGGCCATCCCACCATTTTATTTGCCTTTCTGAGTCTGGCTTTACTGATAACTGGCCAGCGTCGGAGACAGCTGATCTATTTCTCTATCTTAGGTGGAGGTATTATCGGCCTGGGAAGGATTATACAGGGTGGCCATTTCTTAAGTGATGTGATGATATCAGGCTTCGTCGTTAGCATGGTCGCCTATTCACTCTGCTGGCTCATGTATCCGGACAAACGCTCTAACACACTATCCTAAATATATAGACAGTACGAAATATCCACCGACATAAAAAAGGCGGCCCCCCTTCCAGGGGTCGCCTTTTTAGATCAAACTCAATCGCAGATAATTAACTTATCTTTTGATCCAGTTCGCCAGCGGCATAACGCTGGCTCATCTTGTCCAGAGAGATGGCTTTAATCTTGTCGGCATTACCGGCAGAACCAAATGCTTCAAAACGTGCCTTACAGATGTCCTTCATCGCCTTGGTAGATTCCTTGAGGAACTTACGTGGATCGAAGTTGGAAGGATTCTCAGACAGGTGCTTTCGCACAGAACCGGTAGAGGCCATACGCAGGTCGGTATCGATGTTAACCTTACGTACACCATTCTTGATGCCCTCGACGATCTCATCAACTGGCACACCATAGGTCTGACCCATGTCACCACCGAAGTCGTTGATGATCTTCAACCAGTCCTGAGGAACGGAAGAGGAACCATGCATAACCAGGTGAGTATTGGGGATACGTGCGTTGATCTCTTTAATCCGATCGATACGCAGGATTTCGCCAGTAGGCTCCTGGGTAAACTTGTAGGCACCGTGTGAGGTACCGATGGCAATCGCCAGGGCATCTACACCTGTTGCACGAACAAAGTCAGCGGCCTCTTCAACACCGGTCAGCAGCATATCCAGGTCAAGCTTGCCTTCGGCACCATGGCCGTCTTCTTCACCCATTTCACCGGTTTCCAGTGAACCCAGACAACCCAGCTCGCCTTCTACAGAAACACCACCGGCGTGAGCAAATTTAACCACTTCACGGGTTGTCTCAACGTTATACTCGAATGAAGAAGGTGTCTTCATGTCGGCCATCAGCGAGCCATCCATCATTACGGAACTGAAACCGGACTGAATGGAACGCAGACATATTGCTGGCTCAGAACCGTGGTCCTGATGCATAACCACAGGAATATGTGGATACTCTTCCAGTGCCGCCATGATCAGGTGACGCAGGAAAGGTTCGCCTGCGTAGGAACGAGCACCAGCAGAACCCTGCATGATAACGGGGCTGTTGGCTTCATCCGCCGCCTGCATGATGGCGTGAACCTGTTCCATGTTATTGATATTAAATGCGGGCATGCCATAGCCATTTTCAGCAGCGTGATCCAGCAATTGACGAAGTGATACCAGGGCCATTTCGACCTCCCTATATTTTAAGTAAAAAAATTAAATCTAACACTGACAGTGGATATTAGAGTTTCTATTACCACTGTCAATCATATAAACACTGTGGTTATAGAGCATCTACATCGTGTTCACCGACACGAACAATCTTCATTACATTGGTTCCACCGGGTACACCGCGCAGATCACCTTTGGTGATAATCACCAGATCTCCTTCGCGAACGGTACCACGACGTAGCAATTCATCCACCGCCTCTTTGTTCACCTGCATGGTATCGGAGCTCTCATTCTGAAAACTAACCGGATAGACGCCTCGATACATCGTAACTTTGCGACGTGTTTCAACGTGCGAAGTTAGTGCAAAGATTGGAATGCCTGAACTGATACGTGACATCCATAAGGCCGTGGCACCTGATTCGGTGAGTGCGGCGATGGCCTTCACACCCAGATGGTTTGCCGTATACATAGAGGCCATAGCGATGGCTTCATCAACGAATTTAAACTCGGTGTCGATACGATGTTTGGAGGTCATGATATCGTGCTGTTTCTCTGCCTCGCGGCAGACACGATCCATTGCGTGGATAGCCAGATCTGGGTATTTACCGGCAGCGGTTTCCGCCGACAGCATTACCGCATCGGTACCATCCAGTACCGCGTTGGCAACGTCAAACACCTCCGCACGAGTAGGGATGGGGTTTTCTATCATCGACTCCATCATCTGCGTCGCCGTGATCACCACCTTATTCATATCTCGGGCTTTGGTGATCAGTGCTTTCTGTACCGGCGGCAGTGCCGCATCGCCGATCTCAACACCCAGATCGCCACGTGCAACCATAATGACGTCTGAGGCCTCGATGATCGCATCGATAACGCCCTCTTTTAACGCCTCAGCACGTTCAATCTTGGCGACGATGCCACCGTGCCCACCAGCGGCTCGCAGCAGATTGCGACATTCGTTCACGTCATCAGCGCAAATGGGGAAAGATAGGGCCACATAATCGGCCTTAAGCAGCGCGGCAGTCTTGATGTCCTGTTTGTCTTTTTCTGTAAGGGCCGGGGCCGATAAACCACCACCCTGGAGATTGATGCCTTTTTTGTCGGAAAGGAGACCACCCACCACAACTTTACAGCTGATGCGGCCGTCTATCACCTCTTCTACCCACAAGACGATACGACCATCATCCAGTAACAAGGTATCGCCACGTTTTACATCATCGGGCAGACTCTTATAAGCCAAACCTACCTGATTTTCATCACCGCCATC
>Ga0224506_10003251_pt1 | contig 10796 bp, 7 predicted proteins | sample SF_Jan12_sed_USG_2_FD_169108 | JGI IMG/M metagenome (GOLD analysis project Ga0224506, IMG submission 169108) | Sediment microbial communities from San Francisco Bay, California, United States - SF_Jan12_sed_USGS_8_1 | ecosystem: Environmental > Aquatic > Marine > Sediment | place: USA...
TGTGGAACTTCCATCATTCAAGGTGATGGACATTCTGGAGAAGGCCAAGGCTATGGAAGCGCAGGGGGAGAGGATCGTCCACCTGGAAATAGGCGAGCCGGATTTCGACACCCCGGAGGTGATTAACAAGGCGGCCATCGCCGCCATCAGGGCCGGGCGCACCAAGTATACCCATTCGCTGGGGCTGGAAACATTGCGCAAGGCTATCCGGGCCAATCTCCAGCAGGAATATGGCGTGGATGTCTCCATGGACAGGATCATGGTCACCGCAGGAACCTCCAACGGATTGCAGCTTCTTCTCTCCGCCCTCATCGAAAAAGGGGATGAAGTTATCATGGCCACCCCATGCTATTCATGCTATCCCAACTTTGTCACATACCTGGGGGGGAAGCCTGTGATGGCGCCAGTGCTGGAAGAGGAGGGATTCGAGTTGCGGCCGGAGGCTGTGCGCAAGCTAATAACAAGGCGCACCAAAGCGATTCTGATCAACTCCCCGTCCAATCCGACAGGGATGATGATGAGCCCAGAATCGATGGAGAGGATCGCCCACCTGGGGCCGGTGGTGGTTTCCGATGAGATATATCACGGGCTGGTGTATCAGGGGAGGGCGTCCTCTATCCTGGAATTTACCGACAGGGCATTTGCTATAAACGGATTTTCGAAAAGATACGCCATGACCGGGTGGCGGCTGGGCTATATCATCGCGCCGGAGCAATATATCCGGCCCATGCAGAAGATACAGCAGAACTTCAGCATTTCGGTGAACTCTTTCGTCCAGTGGGGTGGGGTGGCGGCTCTGGAGCATGCAAAAGGGTTCGTCCTCGATTCGGTGCGGGAGTATGACAAAAGACGATTGTATATGCTAAGAAGGCTGAAGGAAATCGGACTTCCGGTCATCAACCCACCCCAGGGGGCGTATTACTTCTTCACCAACGTATCGCATATATCCAGGGACTCTATGAAACTGACCATGGATATCCTGGAAAAGGCGAAAGTTGCCGTGACACCCGGGATGGATTTCGGCCCCGGGGGCGAGGGCTTCCTGCGCCTGACCTACGCCAACTCCATGAAAGAGATACAGCTTGGCCTGAAGAGGCTGGGCGAATATATCAAGAAGAAAGGCTAGGCCATAGCAGCCACTTCTAATCGGTATGGGGTGAGTGAAAGGAAAAAGGGGACAGGAATTACCGCTCGGATCCATATGTGTATGCATATACACCTTGAGCTTTGCTAAGCATAGCCTTTGATTTTATAGAAGATATGAATATGATGAAGCTCTCGGGTATCGATCAGGAATGCCTATGCATTCTACTGAACCACGGAAGTTGCTTCAACAAACAGCGGCAGCTGAGGTATTTTCTGGAAAACGCGGGTTACATATCTGTAATATAAGCGATTACAGCTATTCCTGCTCTTTTTCCTGGCACTCCTTGCATATGCCATAAATCTCGAACTTGTGATCGAGCATCTTGAAATGATGCCGGTCCGCTTCCTGTTTCTGCAGCTCCTCGATCTGGCGATTCTCGAACTCCTCCACATGCCCGCACGATACACAGACAATATGGTCGTGATGCACATCTCCCGGACCCGTGTATTCATATCGGGTGAAACCGTCCTGGAACTGCCGTTCATGCGCCAGCCCCGCCTCCGACAGGATCTTGAGGGTTCTATACACCGTGGCAAGGCCTATGGAAGAGTGAGTGAGTTTAAGGCGGGAATGCAGCTCGTCCACGCTCAGGTGGCCTTTTACTCTTAAAAACTCGTTGATTATGATATCCCGCTGGACTGTGGATTTGAGCCCGTTGCGGGACAGGTATTCCGAGTATTTTTTAAGCGCCTGGGTCGTGGTGGAGGCTTTTGGCATAATTCCTTTCGATTTGGACAACTTTTGCCTGTTCGATTCCCTTTCTAATGTAGTCGAACTGAGCATGGCAGGTCAACCGTATCCTTGTCACAAAGTCACCGGCTCTTTGTCCGATTTCAGCGTAAGCTTGCTCACCACACTTTTGACACCACCGGTCGCCTTGGTTATGGAAACCACTTTGTCCGCCACTTCCTGGCTTTCCACTTCCCCTTCCAGGGTCACATCGCCATTGTCCGCGATAACTCTGATACGCCGCCAGGGGACGGAGTGGGAATACAGATGGTTCTTCACTTTCAATTCCAGCGCCGAATTGTTGAGCACAGTAATGGTCCGCCCCAGCGCTTTATCCAGGTTCTTTCCCGCTCTTTCCATTGGTCCGGGTTTGGCCGCTCCATCTTTTTCAGAAAATGAGTCACCTTCGGAAAAAGACTCCCCGCCGCCAGGTTGTGTCTGGTCGGGCGCCCCTTCATCCGTGTGGGTCGCTTCCGGTTCCCCTTCCACCTGATGGGAGTAGGCCGTCGTGGTGGCCACCAATGCGAAAAATATCGCCGCTATAACTATATGGAAACGCATATCAACCTCCTTGATTGTTCGATTTTATCAAACACGAGCCCACACCTGTGGAAAATAGTATTCCACAAACCCGGACACGCATATAATCATCCTTATGAACAACAACTCTCTTCTGTCCGAGAATTTGACGGACATAGCCCGTGACTTCTTCAAGGGGATCCATGGCGCTCACGGATGGGATCATGTGCAAAGAGTTCTGGCGCTGTGCCGGACCCTGGGCCCCATGGAAGGGTGCGACATGGAAACGCTCACCGCCGCGGCCCTGCTCCATGATATCGGCCGCAAAGAGTGCGATATGGAAAACGGCGCCCGTTGCCATGCCGCTGTGGGGGCCCAAATCGCCTCCAGCATTTTGACAGATATGGGGCTGGATCGTGAATTCATCGAAAAGGTCGTCCATTGCGTGGCCTCCCACAGGTACAGGGGAGGTCTGGCGCCGGTGTCCATAGAAGCCAAAACCCTCTATGACGCGGACAAACTGGATTCCATAGGCGCCGTGGGGGTGGGGAGGGCGTTTCAGTTCGCAGGGGAGGTGGGCGCCAAGCTCCATGACTCCTCCATCGACCCGCGCACCACCGAGGCATATGGACCGGATGACACAGCCTGGCGGGAGTATATGGTGAAGTTGCGCTATATCAAGGATAATATGATGACCGCCGCCGGAGCGGCCATGGCCTCGGAGCGCGCCCGATATATGGACGAGTTCTTCGAAAGGCTGGACCGGGAGGCCAATGGGCTTTTGTAAGCTTGATGGAATTAGGATATACTTGGCCGCTACATGAGCTATGAATGGTTTATAAGCCTTCGATACCTGAAGGCGAAAAGAAAGCAGACCTTTATCTCCCTGATTACCGTGATATCGGTGCTGGGTGTGGCCATCGGTGTCACCGCGCTGATAGTGGTGCTGGCGGTGATGACCGGAGCCCAGAAGGATATCAAAAACAAGATCGTGGGCGCCAACCCCCATATTGTGATCACCGCCTATGGCGAGATGGGGAAAGAAGCGGCCGCCAGGGCGGTGGAGATGGCCATGAGCCAGGAAGGGGTTATCAGCGCCAGACCATACATCTATAACCAGGTGATCCTCACTTCGGATGAAAAGGTGGCCGGCGCTGTTATAAGGGGGGTGGATCCGGACCAGGAGTCCTCCAATATGGATCTGGCCCAGTTCATGGTGGAAGGAAGCATTGAGCGAATAGGCCAGGGGCATGTCATGGAAACCGTGGAGCCGAATGAGTTTGGCGAGGAGATGAATGTCCGCCGGGCGGGAATTGTGCTGGGTAACGAGCTGGCGCGGCTTTTGGGGGTTCATGGCGATTCCCCCGTGACGGTGCTAAGCCCCATGGGCAAGCTCACTCCAGGTGGCATGATGCCCACCTCCAAGGAGTTTTTCGTGGCGGGAATCTTCAGAGCCGGGATGTATGAGTTCGACAGCGGCCTGGCCATGATTTCCATCCAGGAAGCGCAACAGCTTTTGAACATGAGGGATTATGTCAGCGGTGTGGAAGTTAAAGTGGAGGATGTGTACAACGCCCCGTATATAGCCGACAGGATAAGGGACAAGGCGGGGCTGACTTTCGCGGTGCGCGACTGGCAGGAGATGAACAAGAACCTGTTCTATGCCCTGGCGCTGGAAAAAACGGTCATCGGGCTGATCCTTATCCTCATCATCTTCGTGGCGGCATTCAACATCGTCTCCACCCTGATCATGGTGGTGCTGGAGAAGACGAAGGATATCGCCATTTTAAAAGCCATGGGGGCGTCGCGCGGATCGATAATGAAAATATTTTTCCTGGAGGGGCTGACCATCGGCGCCACCGGGATTGTTATGGGGCTGGTGGGGGGGGTCACCTTGTGCGAGTTGCTCAAGCGATACCAGTTTATCCAGCTGCCCCAGGATGTTTATAACCTGGACAGGCTCCCCGTCAGCATGGAACTGCCCGACGTGGCCGCCATATGCGCCGCTGCGCTGCTGGTGACGGTGATGGCCGCGATATACCCCGCCTGGAGCGCCAGCAGGGTGGATCCGGCGGAGGCGATCCGATATGAGTGATATTATGGAAAATACAGTAGAACCCACAACCGATTCCCATCTTCCCAGGAAGTCCTTTCATATCCTGGCCGCGTCCATCATTCCGGTGATTTATTACACCCAGTGGCTCTCCTGGGAGGTCAGCGCTGCGCTGGTGGTGGCGGCCATGGTCATTTGGGTGGGGGCGGACCTGTTCCGTCTCTACAATCCGGCGTTCAACCAGTTCGCCATGAAAGTGATCGGGCCGCTGCTCAAAACCAAAGAGGCAACACAGATCACATCCTCATCGTATATCCTGATCGCCTCATCTTTCGCCATATTGCTGCTTCCATGGCAGATTGCCTGCGCATCGCTATTCTTCATCGCCCTGGGGGATCCGGCGGCGGCGGTGGTGGGCAAATTGTTTGGCAGCATCAGGTTCGGCAATGACAAATCCCTGGAGGGCTCCGTGGCCATGTTCGTGGTGTGCCTCTGGACCGGGATTTATATAACCAAGTCCGTGGAGATTGCCCTCGTAGGCGCGCTGGTGGCCGCTTTGACGGAGTTGTATTCTTTCGGTCTGGACGACAACCTGGCCGTGCCCATATTCTCCGGCCTGGCGATGGCTGCGGTGCTGGCGTCGCTTTAGAGCCATATTGTAAAGAGGTTCCGGAACAAGCCCGGAACGACAGCAAAAGGAATATTGGGAAAAAAGCTGCCATGCCGGGTTTGATTCGGCGTCTCGTTTCAAAGCGCCCCAGCGCCATCCAAATAGCAAAAACAGCGCCCATCCTGTCCCGATCCGCAATATACTTTACTCTGCAGACAAAACCGGATTTAAGGGTTCTGGCGCATGGATGAAAAGATATTCGAGACGGCGCTCTCGTCGCTGGCGGAGGCGATAGTCTTGTTCGCCTCGGACGGGACATTGCTGTGGGTCAATCCGGCCGCCGAGCAGTTGCTGGGGATGTCGGGTCGACGCCTGGAAGGGAAAAGGGCCATCGACATTTTCCATGGCTCCGCCGATATCGCCGATGAAATGGAAAGGGTGATGGCCAACGGCTACGCCATTTTCGACAACGAGGCGCAGCTGGTGAATTATAGTGGGGCCCATTTCCCGGTCTCGGTCTCCATCCACCCCATGGAATATGAGGGTGGGCGAGGGCTGGTGGTGGCCATGCGAGACTTGACCGGCTTAAAAGCGCTGGAGCGCTCCGTCAAGCTGCGCGAAAAGGCGGAGGAGACGGCTGTATTGGTGGCGGGAATCGCCCACGAGATAAAAAACCCTCTCTCCGGGATCCGGGGCGCGGCCCAGCTTGTGCAAAGGGAAACGGAAAAGGGGAGGATGGAGGAATACACCTCACTCATCATAAAGGAGACAGACCGGATCAACCGCCTGATCATCGACCTCATCGAGCTCAATAATCCCGCCCTTTTCGTCATGCGCCCGGAAAACATCCACTCCGTGCTGGACGAAGCCATCCTGTCCCAGAAAATGGAGATGGAGAAACGGGGTATTCAGGTGGTCAAGCTCTACGACCCGAGTCTGCCGCCGGTGGAGGGGAACAGGGACCGGCTGGTTCAGGTCTTCATGAATCTGGTCAAGAATTCGGTGGAAGCTTGCCCCGACGGGGGGGAACTGATAGTCCGCAGCGGCCCCGCATGGCGCTTTCCCGATGGAGCGCCGCCACGCAAGGACAAGAAATACGCCACAGTGGAGATAATCGACGAAGGGTATGGAATCGATGAGGCGGATCTTCAGGGGCTGTATACCCCATTCTTTACCAGGAAAAAGGGTGGGGCCGGCCTGGGGCTCACTGTCACTCTGAATTTGGTGCGCGCCCACTTTGGGCTTCTGTCTGTGAAGAACAGAAAGGAGAGCCGAGGCGCCGAGGCGTCGGTGTATCTGCCTCTGGCCTGATCGGAAGGGGGATTTTATTTCCTGGAGAACATGGGGAGGGTCAGGGTGTCTCCCGGCAGGAGCTTGCGGATTTCCTTTCCCGGATTGTATAGCATCACCAGCCAGAGAGGGGTATTATGCTCCTGGACGCAAAGGGTCCAGATCGATTTTCCCTTTTTCACCACCACCTGCTTCTCGTCCTCCACGTCATGATTCTCCAGAAAGGAGGCCATCATAGACTTGTAGTGGTTCATCCGTTTTATCTCGAATTCCTCAGAGCTAACGTTGGAGAGGGGAATCATCACTTTTTGCCCGGCCTGCAGATGACGGCGGCCACCATTGAGTTTTCTGATTTCCCAGACGCTGGCCCTGGCCCATTCGGCGTACAGGCCGATGGATTCCTCCGGAGCGGCGATGATATATCCGACACCGTTCTCTATGGATCTGAAGAAATAGAGCCTTGGATTAAGATGCAAGTCCCGGCCAAGCACCTGGGCGACCACCTTTAACTCGGGAGTTTCTATGGGTTCCGGGTTGCTTTGCTCGACAGGGGAGGGAGAGGGATGATTCACCAGAAAATCCCTGTTGGATTCTTCCGTTGAATCGGAAGCCATCGCCATCTGCGCTCCTCCGGGTTGGTTGGCAGGGGTTGGGACAGCCGCAGCCATAACCGCGGGGGGGAGTTTGTGTGGTGGATCGATAGTATTGTCCATGGCGGGCTTTGCCACTTTTGCGACAGTCTTTGAAGAGGCTTTCTTCTTTTTGCCCGTATAGCTGTTTTTGGTGGGGGATGGCACCAATATTTTGGATCCGATCCGAAGAGCGCGGGGGTTGATATTGTTCGCGCTGAGCAAAGTACTTTCCGACACACCATAGTGGACAGCGATCCTGCTGATAGTCTCCCCTTTTCGAACCTTGTGGAATATATCCCCTGTGCCACTGGTCAGGCTGGAGGGGACTTTGTCCAGCGACAACAGCGCAAAGCTCCCCATTCCCTCCGGCACCTTTAATTTGAAATTCTTTGGGATCCTGGCTTTTCCATCCCACACCACTTCGGAGAGGGATGGATTCAGCGTTTTCAAGGTTTCGATAGGAAGGGAGGTGGCCGTCGCCAGATCAGAGACGTGAATATACCTTCCATAGGCTATCTCGTCATACATGACCTGCTCATGCAGATCCACAGGGCCAAAATATGCCATGTAGTTTCTGGAAACTTCCAGCGCCGCCAGGAACTCGGCGTAGAAATTTTTCGACGCGAAACCGAAATATCCGCTCTTGTAATGCTCCAGGATGTTTTCCAGGGAGGAGCCGTGCTTGGCCACGGAGCGTTTCATCCCGTTCAATCCATGGTTGTATGCGGTGATGGCCAGGGGCCAGGAGCCAAGAGTGTCATAGTTTTTCTTGAGCAAACTCGCGGCTGAATGGGTGGAGAACATGGGATCCCGCCTCTCGTCCACCAGATAGTCGATGCGCATATAGCTTTTGCCCGTGCCCCTGGTGAACTGCCATATCCCGGCGGCGCCGGCTTTTGAATATGCCTTGTAATAGAAAGAGGACTCCACATGGGGAAGGGCGCAAAGCTCCTCCGGCAGACCGTGCTGCCGGAACACTTTGCGCATCCGGGCAAGGAACTGGCCGGATCGCTCTATTCCCTCCCGGAACCTGTCCGACAAGCCGCGCTGGGCGCGAACGCCTCTGTAATATTTTAAGAACTGGGAGTAGCTGTTCAGCCTGTCCGGCAAGGCGTTGGCTATGGCCGCCTCTTCGGGATTCACGGCCACCCCCTTGTTTTTGTGGATTTTCTTCAACAACTGCGCGATATGCTTTTTTCGCTTCTCCATATACCTTTCAACCTTGCGGCTGTTCAGGTTTTCCCCAGGGAAAAGCTTGCCCGCGTCCACCACTTCATAAACGATCCCAAGGTTCTCCTTGTCGTGGATGACCCATTGGCTCGTATCATACTTGGAGTATATCGATATCCAGAAGTCAACGTTGGGAACAAGGCTTTCGGGGAGGGGGAAATGCCTCCCGAAGCTAAGATTGGCCGCCGATGGCGAGTCCACGGGGCTGAGGATAGACGCAGGAGGAGCCTGCTCGTATTGCGAGGCGCCCGATGGATGCGCCCCGAACAGAAGAATAACCGCGACTGATATCAGTAACAGTGAATAAATATTGCGTTTCACTGGAATTCCCAATTGTTTGGGTACTAAATCTAGCATATTGTCGACAAAAAATCAATATGTTATCCGTTGATCTGGGGGAGGAGGGAGATACATAGCTATTGACCGGAGGATGGGAATTGATGTATAAACCTGATATGTAAAGAGAAATGAATATATTCTTATTCGAATAGACATATTATTGCGCTACGTCGCGAATTAAATTAATGCCTCCAAAATCGAAAAAATCGGAACAAGGATCACCACCCAATCCGCCAAAGAATACCGATCTGAAGGGGGAGCTGGAATCCAGGTTCCTCTCCTACGCTCTCTCGACTATTGTTTCGCGGGCGTTGCCTGATATCAGGGACGGGTTGAAACCGGTCCACCGTCGGGTGATCTATGCCATGAACCAGTTGCGGCTATTCCACGACGCCAAATATCGCAAGTCCGCCGCCGTGGTGGGTGAAGTGATGGGAAAGTACCATCCCCACGGCGACCAGGCCATCTACGACGCCCTGGTGCGCATGGCCCAGAGCTTCAGCCTGCGATACCCTCTGGTGGAAGGGCATGGCAACTTCGGAAGTATCGATGGCGACCCGGCTGGCGCCATGAGATACACCGAGGCGAGGCTGGCCAGGCTGACCGGGGAATTGCTCGGCGACCTGAAAAAAGAGACCGTGGAGTTTCTCCCCACCTTTGATGGAGAGAATAAGGAGCCCAGGCTGCTCCCCGCCGGTTTTCCCAACCTTCTGGTCAATGGTTCCTCGGGTATCGCCGTGGGTATCGCCACCAACATACCGCCCCACAACATGCGGGAGACTATAGACGCCGCCGTGGCCATGATCGACAAACCGGAAATCGATGTAAAAGGGCTGCTCTCCTACATTAAGGGGCCGGATTTCCCAGGTGGTGGACAGATGCTCACCAGCAAGGTGGACCTGCGAAACATTTACGAAACCGGTCATGGTTCCATAAAGCTGCGCGGGGAATGGACCACCGAAGATCAGCCTCGGGGGAAGTGGAGGATTGTGGTGACCAGCATCCCCTACACGGTCAACAAAAGCTCCCTGCTGGCCAGGATAGGGGAGTTGATCGCACAGAAAAGCATCGCTTATCTGGATGATGTGCGGGATGAGTCCGGGGAGGACATCCGGATAGTTCTGGAGCCTCGGGGCCAGGATGTGGACGCCGAGAAGGTGATGTCCTACATATACAAGAACACCGACCTGCAGATAAACTATCACATTAACTTTACGGCGCTGACCCCACAGTTAAAGCCAGAGCGTCACAATCTGGCGCAAGCGCTGCGAAGCTACCTCGACTACAGGTTCGAAACTGTCAGTAAACGCTTGACTTACGATCTTGCTGTGCTTAAGGAAAGGCTTCAGGTTCTGACGGCCTATCTCAAGGCCAGCGTAAATCTGGACAAGATCATCGCCATCATCCGCTCCTCCAAAACCAGAGATCAGGCCCGGGAAAAACTGATGGCCGAGTTCAAGTTCAACGAGCTGCAGGCCAACGCCATTCTTGATTTACGGCTGGCGGCGCTGGTGGGGATGGAGATATCCAAGATCAAGAAGGAGAAGATCGAAAAGGAAGCGGAGAGGGCGATAACCGAGGAGTTGCTCGGCAGCAAGGCGAAGCTGTGGAATCATATCAAAAAGGAGCTTCTGGAAATCCGGAGCCAGTATGGAGACAAGCGGCGCACGGCCATAGTCACCTCCACGAAAGATGAACCGGAATATACGGCGGCGGATTTTATAGAGCATGAGGACACCCATGTTATCGTTTCCAGGGATGGATGGATCAGACGGGTGAAGACCTTTACCAAGCCGGAAAATCTCCGGTTCAAGACGGGCGATTCGCTGTTGTCGTGGTTACCGGTAAACACCCGCGATCTTATATGCCTGTTCACCTCCCACGGCAAGGTATATTCCACAAAAGCGATCGAGATCACGCAGACTACGGGGTTTGGAGACCCGGTGCAGTCCATATTCAAGTTCGCCGACAAGGAGAGAATCATCTGGGCGTTGGCGATTATCCAGCCGGACGGGGAAGGGAAGGTCAAGAGGATTGCCCAGAGCGGATTGTTCGACCAATTGGACAAGCGGCAGGTGGAGTCGGTTTATGGCCAGATCCTGGAGAAGGAGGCGACTCTATTGCTGGTTACGGAGATGGGCATGGGATTCCGGTTCTCCTCCTCGGTGCTGGGGGAGACGAACAAGAACGGCAAAAAGATCGCCACCGTAAAGGAAGATGACGCCGTGCTGGGGATCAGCCTGACCA
>Ga0224506_10003252_pt1 | contig 10795 bp, 10 predicted proteins | sample SF_Jan12_sed_USG_2_FD_169108 | JGI IMG/M metagenome (GOLD analysis project Ga0224506, IMG submission 169108) | Sediment microbial communities from San Francisco Bay, California, United States - SF_Jan12_sed_USGS_8_1 | ecosystem: Environmental > Aquatic > Marine > Sediment | place: USA...
TGAAAACGAATTTTTAAATTATATGAATTGGCTGGAAAAGGTAACTACTAGAGAATACGGATTTTCGATATTATTTTATGTATTGTCAATATATCAGTTGTTAAAACCTGACTATCTTGAAATGGTTTTATATATTATGGCAGGCACGTCTTTTGCCTTAATGGGACTATTAAAAGAGGATAAGTTTCAGAAATACAAAAAAACATTGGATATTATTTTGTGGACTTTAATCATTTTTACAGCTGTTTATTTTTTATTTATGCTTCGAAATGATGCTAATTTTTAAAATAATTTTAGCAAAAAAACAATGACAAGAAATTCTAATTAGTAATATTGGCTATTTCTATGCTTTGTGAAGATCAAGCTAAATGAAATGAATAAAAATAAATTCTATTGGAGTCTTCAGATATTAGGATGGTCATTCTATGCGATTATCAATATAATTGTAGCTAATATTGTCTTAGGAAATCAGGGTACTGTAGCAATTTGGTATTTTCCTCTTATTACTGAGGCAGTTTTCTTTTTGTTAGCAACGCATTTCTTTCGTTTTATATCCAAACGATTAAAATGGATTTACCTCTCAATTGGTTTACTATCTATTAGAGTTGTATTAAGTTCTATTATTATTGGTTCTTCTATTTATTTATTACGTATAGGCGTATCATTTGTACTTGATTTATATGGTTCTGAATCACTTAGTTTAGCAAATATTCTTGGTAATACTTTCCCAAATACACTTGTTGTTTTTATTTGGTCTTTATTTTATTTTATTTTTCAATATTTTGACCGATATAACAAATCATTGAAACATGAAGCTGAGCTTCATCAAATGGAACTCAATAATTTGAAATCACAACTTAATCCACATTTTATTTTTAATTCGCTTAATAGCATAAGAGCCTTGGTAGATGAAAATCCTATTAAATCAAAAACTGCCATTACTCAACTCAGCAATATTCTAAGAAATTCATTAACAACTGATCAAAATAAAGTAGCTCGCTTTGAAGATGAAATTAAAATAGTAAAAGATTATCTTAGCCTTGAAACTATTCGGTATGAGGAACGTTTGCAAACTGAAGTAGTTATTCATCCAAAGTCATATGATTATTATATCCCTCCATTAATGTTGCAGACGTTAGTAGAAAATGGCATAAAACATGGAATTTCGAAATTAAAAGGAGGAGGGAGTTTGAGCATTCATACAACAATTGATAATGATCAGCTAAAAATACAGATTCGAAATACAGGTAAGCTGACCTCTCAAAATATAGATGGAATTAATGTAAGAGGATTGGGAATATCAAATACCAAGAAACGTTTGAAATTGATTTTCAATAATAAAGCCCATTTTAGAATAATAAATGAAACACCAAACACTGTGTTAACAGAAATAATATTACCAAAAGTATAAGAAAATAATGAAGGCATTAATAATCGATGATGAGAGATTAGCACGCAAGGAGTTAATAAATTTGCTTGAGGAGCATAACAGTATAGAAATAATTGGAGAAGCTGTAAATGTAGACGAGGCTTATGATATGATTAATAGATTAAGTCCTGATTTGTTGTTTTTAGACATACAGATGCCAGGAAAAACAGGATTTCAATTGTTAGAAATGTTAGATAGTACTCCTAATGTCATCTTTACTACAGCGTATGATGAATATGCTATAAAGGCATTTGATGTAAATGCTTTAGATTATCTTCTAAAACCTATTCAGCCAGAACGTTTGGCAGATAGCCTTGGTAAACTCTCTAATATTGAAGACAAAAAAGGTGAGCCTGATTCATTGTCAAAACTAGGGCTGCAAGACCAAGTATTTGTGAAGGATGGAGATAAATGTTGGTTTGTTAGTTTATCTAATGTCCGTTTATTTGAGTCAGATGGAAATTATATAAAAGTTTATTTCGATAATTTCAAGCCCATGATACACAAGTCATTAAATGCATTAGATGAAAAACTGGATCATAGGAGTTTTTTTAGAGCAAGTAGAAAACATATTGTAAATTTAAATTGGGTGGAAGGTATAGAACCATGGTTTAATGGAGGTTTAATGGTGAAGTTAAAGGGAGGAGATAAAGTAGAAGTAAGTCGCAGACAAGCTGCCAAATTCAAAGAAAAGATGAGCTTATAAGTGAAAAAATTATTCTTTGCCTTTTACCAATTCTAAAAGTTCTTGATGAACATTCCAATCAAGTGCTAATTGCATCATAGCAGTAGCCTCCATTTCAGTAATGTATCCTTTCAAAAGATTAGCTTGCCAAACAAGATGAATATATTTCGTTCGCTTTTCTTTTGTCATATCACCAATAATACCATTAAGGTATTTTCGAGCTCTATCAAAAGAAGTCATGTGATCCTCTGAAATAAAATCAGAAGCCCATTTTAATTCATTATGCGCACCTAATTCATCTGCTGTTTCATTCAGATTTTGAATTTCGTCCTCATCTAATCCATGGTAATGAAAAATTATGGATTTAAGCAGCATGTATGCTTTTTTTTCGAGTTCAGTCATAATCGAATTTAATAACTTACTCAAATATATGATTTTTGATGTAATTATATCAATACTATTTGATAAAGTACAGGTTTACTTGGTACAGCATCTAGTAAAATACTTGGAATCTGTAAATTGAGCAGATAATTACCATCCTTAATATGGTTATTGATATATACAAGTTCAGTGATTGTGCTATGTTTTCTGGGCATTTTATTAAATCCCCAAAAATTTTTATGAGCTTTTAACGCTCCCCCATCCTCTTCTTTATCAATAGAAGGTATATCTACTAATAAATGATTTACACCTGTGTCACATAAAAATTTAGTAATTCTTGAGTCAAGATAGGGAGGGTTAGTGCCTGAGTATTGGCGGTTTAGTTTATCAGAGTTATTTGGGCTTGTTCTTATTATCACTGCTTCTGGAATATTATTTCCAATTTCTGTCTTAAAAGAATCAAAAGAAATGAATTCATCTCCATTTATCATTTTCGATACAGGAAGAGTGATGAGTTTAGCAATAGAATGAAACGTTTTTAAGCAATTGTTTATATGCCCAGCATTATCAGCAGAAATATGACCATAGCATTCGGTATGAGTACCATTACCGTGAGGGGTTAGTATTACCTTTTGATAATTTACACTTCCACCTTCCTTAACACTTCCCACAAAATCACCAACTTTAATAGTTTCGAATTTCACAGGGTCAGCCCAAAAGCAATTTGGGTTGTCATCCCCATTTTTTAGAGGAATGGAGATATCAATTGGTTTATTTAAGTCACAGCTATATTTGAGGTTATTATAAGATAATGTAATTTTCATTTAATCAATAAATAATTCTGAAGAGATATGATCAGCCAAGAGCATCCCTTTAGTGTTTAATATAATTACGCCTTCATTAATGGTTGCCATATCATTATTTTTTAATTGTTTAATATATTCAGATTTTTCTTTTAATAAATCATAACCATGATGGTTTTTTAAAATAGAAGTATCAAGCCCCCATTTCGTTCTTAAAGAAATTAATATACGCTCATTAATAAAATCATTAATGCTTAATTCGTCCAAAGTATATGGAATTTCATTATTGTTAATAGCTTTCAGGTAATTAGGGTTGTTACTAATATTGTATTGTCGAACTTTACCATTGAAAGAATGTGCACCTGGACCTACACCTAAATATGAAACTTGTTGCCAATAGTTGCTATTATGCTGGCTATGTAATTCTGGTTTAGAAAAATTAGACACCTCATATTGTTCGAACCCATTATCTTGTAGAATATCTACCATTATTTCAAACTGTTGAGCAGAAAAATCATCTTCTACAGAAGATATTTTTCCTTTTTTTACCCAATTACCAAATACTGTTTTTTCTTCTATAGTTAAGCAATAAGATGAAATATGCTCTACATTTAGCTTTATAGCTACGTCAAGATCATTCAACCATATATCATGATTATTAGAAGGCAGACCATAAATTAAATCAATACTAATATTTTTAAAACCAGCAAGACGAGCATTATTGATACAGTTTGTTGCCTCAAAGCTAGTGTGGATTCTATTTAAATAATTGAGGTGTGGTTCATGAAAAGATTGCACCCCTATACTCAAACGATTAATACCTAAACGTTTAAGTGTTTTTAGTTTCTCAAGTGATAAGTCATCAGGGTTGGCTTCCAAAGTTATTTCGGGATTGTTACTAACATTGAAATTTTGATATATTACATCTAATATGGAGTTTAATTCACTTTCTGATAATAAGGAAGGTGTTCCACCCCCAAAGTATATTGTATTTATTAGTTTCTCAGACAAATACTCATATTGCATTTTTAATTCATGCATAATGGCTTTCACCATTTTTTCTTTTAATGAAAGACTAGTACTAAAATGAAAATCACAATAGTAGCAAGCTTGCCTACAAAATGGGATATGTATATAAATTCCAGCCAAAGAAGTTACTGTTAAATAGGTAAAGATAGGTCAATAATAATATTCTTGTTTATTAAATATGACATTGAATAAAATTTTCTTTATAAAATTGATTTCTATTCTGAGATCAAATTATATATCTTCGGCTTTACTCATGAAACACGCAATAATATCATTTGTAATTTGGCTTTTGAGCTGTGTACAATTATTTTCTCAAGACACATTACGTATGGATCTTTCGGAAATGTGGTTTTATTATGATGAAACTGGAGAAAAACATTTGATTGAAAAAGATCGTATTGGGAAAACCATTCATTTATTGATTGATTTTGATGAGTATAAAAATGGTATTATTAGAATTGTAGTACCTAAGAACACTTCTTTTTTTGTAAACAGTAAAATCAATAATGTTTTCTTAAAGAAAGGAAAATTTGATTTTACTGTAACTAAGGAAGATAATATGATTTCTCTGTACCACCCAAAAGGAATTGCTGAATTCAAATCGGAGTTGATTTTTCCAAATATCCCTATTAGTAATAGTAGTCTTAGTATTGAAATTAGGGAAAAAGATATTTTTTCTAATTTCATCATGATTGCGTTATTACTCTTATTTATATTTTATGGATTTATTAAAATCCGAAACTATGAGTTGTTTAATAATTACTTCAAACTATCAAGAGCTATCGCTTTTCGAAGTATTAGTGAAACATTATTTAAAATTAGAATATTAGAAAAAAATAATATGCTTTTAATACTGGCACATAGTTTTGGAATGGGCTTGGCTATTGTAGGGATTATTAATTGGAGTAACCTATCAAATCAATTTGGGAGGTGGTTGGAGTTTTCCAGTATTTGGGAAGCTATACTTAACTGGGTAGTATTGAGTTTTTTGATATGGGGAGCCTTGCTTCTAAAGAGTGTGTTGATCACTGCATTTAGTATTATGTTTAAAATCAAGCAGTTCCGTAGAATACATTATTACACTCACCTAAGATTAACCATTTTTATTTATGCCTTTTGGTTAGTTCTTTTAACGTTTTTCGTTTATCAAATGCCAGAAACAAATGCTTCGACATTATTAATTAATATAGGTTTAACATTAATGTTTATTAGAATAGCAATTATTTTCATAAAGTTATTGAATTATGAAGCACATAGATTTTTGTATTTATTTTCATACATTTGCGCCACAGAAATACTACCTTATTTGTATATGGTAAAAATAACTTATTTATAACGATTACTTTTTTAGAGCAAAAGCATAGTGTGAAGTTATGGCGAATTCAGCAATCAAAATAAACCCAATAAAAAGCATTCTTGTATCACAACCTAAGCCTGTAGATGATAGGTCTCCGTACTATAAACTGGCCGAAAAATATAATATCAAAATAGATTTCCGTCCGTTTATTCAGGTAGACCCAGTTACTGTAAAAGAGTTTAGAAAACAAAAAATTGATATTCTTAATCACACGGCTATTATTTTTACTAGTCGTAATGCCGTTGATCATTTTTTCGGAATTTGTGCAGAACTAAAAATAGAAATGCCCGCTGACATGAAATATTTTTGTATTTCTGAACAAACAGCAAATTATCTTCAGAAATATATAGTTATCAGGAAACGAAAAATTTTTACAGGATTAAGAACAGCTATTGACCTACTAGAAATTCTAAAGAAACATAAAAATGAAAAATATCTTTTTCCTTGTTCGGATATTAGAAAACAAGATATCCCCAATTTTTTAATTGAAAATAATTATCAATTTTCTGAAGCAGTTATTTATAGAACTGTAGCGAGTGATCTTTCTGATCTCGATAATGTATATTATGATGTAATCGCTTTTTTTAGCCCTTCAGGAATAAACTCTTTATTAGTTAATTTCCCAGAATTCAAACAAAATCAGACAAGAATAGCTGCTTTTGGCCCTACCACTGCTAAAGCAGTAATTGATGCTGGACTTAAAATGGATATTGAGGCACCTCTACCAAATGCCCCTTCTATGACAGGTGCATTGGAAATCTACATCAAGAAAGTCAACGGCATAAATTAGCATATTAACCGTTAAATTTTGTAGTTTGACGATTCTTTAACATAGAAGTTTTGAAAAACATTTGAATCTCTCCTGTAAAAAGCCGTATATTTACTATTTGTAATGAAATTATATGAGGAAGATTAGGTATATTTTGTTTTTTGCCATTATCTCAATTATTGGTAATGTGTCACATGCTCAACAGGATCCTCAGTTAACATTATTTATGTTTAACGACCTATTTTATAATCCAGCATTTGCAGGAGTAGAGGGAGTTACTAAGGTTAGTTTGTTGGATCGACATCAATGGATTGGTTATCAACCCACTCTAGATGATGGTGTTGCTCCTACAACTCAAGTGTTAAGTGTAACAACTCCAATATATCGTATATTACCTGGCACTAGTGGGTTTGGTTTAAATGTAGTGAATGATCAGTTAGGTTTACAAAATAACTTATTGATAAATGGATCGTTTTCGTATCACCTAGGAATAAAGAAATCTAAATTAAGTCTGGGGTTAAGGTTTGGAATGTACTCACAATCCTTTGGCAGAAAATTCAGACCACTACAACCAGAAACTTTCCCAGGTCGTGAATCTCAGGTTAGACCAGATATGGCACTTGGTGTATTTTTTAGAGCTGAAAAAGTATATGCAGGGATGAGTTTTAATCATGTACTAAAGTCTAAATTTGATTTTGGTTTGGATAGCTTAAGCAATGCAATGGAAAATCATGCGGTAATCACTGGAGGTTATGTTCATAAAATAAATTTTGACATGACTTTCAGACCATCAGTATTGGTAATGACCGATTTCAATCAGTATACTTTCATAATAGGAGGATATATCGAGTATAAAGAAAAAACTAACATTGGACTGTCATTTAGACAATCAGAAGATATTAATCTTATATTAGGATACAATTTTTTAAAGGACAAATCGTTAAGTATTAACTATTCGATTGGTTATGTCTACAAAAATCAGGAAGCTAAGAATGCAACTTCACATGAGCTTATGCTTGCGTATAGGTTGCCTGTTAGCCCTGGGGGAGGTGAAAAGATAGTTAGAACACCTAGATTTAGACATTAATATTGAAATTTAATTTTGCATTTTGAGATAAAATATACAAATTGTGTGCTATTATTTTTTAATGTTAGTTTTTGGAGATATATTGAATGTCAAGAGAAATTTTGAGTTATTGAATTTTTAATATCTGTTAAGTTGGCTTTGGTTTATACATGCTAAGTATAAATTTTAACAAAAATTAAAGTGCTATGAACAAATTTTTTGTGTTGAGAAAGTATTCCATTCTTATGATGGTTTTAATCGCTTTTTCTTTAGAAAGTTGCGGTCTATTAGGAATTGGAGGAGCTGCAGGTGATGGAGGAGAGTTGATAGGTGTGGCAGGTAGAGAAGGCTGGGTGATGACTCAACCATATCAAATGGTGCCTATTCCTGCTGGTACGTTCCATATGGGACAAGCCGATGAGGATCCAGCTGCATCCCAAATAAATTTCAACAAGCAAGTAACAATAGGTCAGTTCTATATGGACGATACTGAAATTACTAATAACGAGTATCGACAATTTATCAATCATTTATTCGAAGATTCCATTAGTGTGCTAGGAGAAGAAACGATAATGACAGAATACTATCCTGACACTACTTCTTGGGTGAAAGATTTTGCACATCATTTAGGAGATCCTTTGCAAGATTATTATTATTGGCATCCTGGTTATGATCAATACCCTGTAGTAGGAGTTGATTGGGTAGCAGCAAAATATTTTAGTAAGTGGAGAACAAGATACTGGAATGATTTCCGTATTAGTGTTGGGGAAGTACCAATGCCAGCATTTCGTTTACCAACAGAGGCAGAATGGGAGTATGCAGCTAGAGGAGGAAGAGATATGGCTAAATACCCTTGGGGTAACCCATATATCCGTAATGCAAAAGGATGTATGTTAGCAAATTTCAAACCAGGTAGAGGAAATTTTTATGATGATGGCTTTGCTTATACAGCACCAGTAGCAGCATATTTCCCCAATGATTATGGATTGTATGATATGGCTGGAAATGTATCAGAATGGTGCGAAGATGCTTTTAACCCAGCATCTGTACCTGTAGTGTGGGATTTGAACCCTACTTATTACGATGATAATGAAGTACGAAAAGTTGTACGTGGAGGATCTTGGAAAGACGTGGCGTTTTATTTGGAAACGGGAACTAGAACTTACGAATTCAGAGACTCTACAAGAGCATATATAGGTTTCAGAAATGTAATGATGCATTTAGGAAGATCATCTGGAGCTGAATTTTAATATTTCAAATTAAATCTTATATTTAATAAAATTATTTGCATTCTTATTAACTAAAATCTTAAGACAATGAGTAACAAAAAAGGCGGATTAACTGAATTATTGTATAAAACCATTATGCCCAAGGTATATGGTATAGGTGCTGCAGTAGTAATTGTGGGAGCTTTATTTAAAATTCTTCATTTAGCAGGAGCTAATGAAATGTTAACAATAGGACTATTGGTGGAGGCAGCAATATTCTTTTTAAGTGCATTTGAACCAGCACATGCTGAATTAGACTGGTCGAAAGTATATCCTGAACTATCTGAAGACTTCGATGGACCAAAGGCAAGCCCTCGAATTGCAAATAAGCAATCTCCGTCTCAAGAAATGGATAAAATGCTCGAAAAAGCAAAAGTAGGACCTGAGTTGATCGAAAGTTTAGGTAAAGGAATGAGAAATTTGGCTGACTCAGCTTCTAAAATGTCAAATCTTTCGGATGCAGCTGTTGCAACAAACGATTATGCGAAGAATGTAAATACTGCTTCAAAATCTCTTCTTGAGATGAACAAGTCATATGCCAGTACAGTAAATGCTATGGCGGAAATGGCTGATGCTTCTAAAGATGCTAAAGAATATCATAGTCAGGTACAAAGTGTGACTAAAAATTTAGGAGCGTTAAATGCCGTTTATGAAATGGAACTTCAAGATGCAAATAGCCATCTTAAAGCAATGAATAAGTTTTATACTAATCTTTCAGGTGCTATGGACGGTATGTCTAAGGTTGGTGAAAACACACAAAAATTTACAAGTGAAATGAATAAATTAACGGGTAATCTTACCTCGTTGAACAATGTGTATGGTAGCATGCTTAATGCTATGAAAGGTGGCGCAAGCACAAACGCTTAATTATGTGTTTTTCTATATTTTTTGTTAAACTTTAAAAATTAAACACTATGGCAGGAGGAAACGAATCCCCACGGCAGAAAATGATAGGTATGATGTACCTAGTGCTTACTGCGTTATTAGCGTTACAAACAAGTACTTCAGTACTCGAAAAATTTATTTTCATAGATGAAGCATTGCATCAAGCTGCGGAAGAAGTATCTGAAAAAAATGTGAAGACACTTGCAGCTATTACCGCAGAAGTTGAAAAGAAAAAAAATAGAGCAGAAGATGTAAAAGCACTTGATAAAGCAAAAGAAGTGCGTGAGCTGACTAGAGTAACACTTGAACATTTAGATGAATTACGAAAACAATTCGCCATAATTACAGGAGGGGAAGACCCCGATGGTTATGATGATGTGACGGGTCAATTAATTGGCTCCAAGGATTACGATATTGTTGGACATTATATGGTGAATGAAAAACACGGAGATGAATTAAAAGAAGAATTAAATAGCTATGCAGAGAAGTTATCCAAACTAGCAAATGATGAATTTGAACCGCTTGCCAAAGATGCCAAAGATTTGGAGATAGCTAAGGATGATCCAAATCAAAACATGAAGGATTTTTCAGCATATTATTTTGAACATACACCTACAGCGGCAGGTATGGCTACCATAAGTCACATGGAGTCTGAGGTATTACGCTATGAACAAAGGGCTTTGGAAAACATTGCCGAATTGGTAGGGGCAAAAGATATTGATTTTGAAACGATTGTGCCTTTAATTCGCCCAAAATCTAATACGGTTGCTGCTGGAGCCAAGTTTACAGCCGACTTATTTATCACAGCATCTTCCGATGCACTTGATCCAAAGTTTAAGTACAATGGCAAACAATTGGATGTTGGTGTAACAGAGAATGGTATTAAGTATGGTAAGATTGAATTTACAGCTAGTGCTTCAAAATTTGATCCTAAAACTTTATTAGCGGAAGCATCATTTAAAGCAGAAATTGAGTTAAATGACACTACTTATACCATGATTCATAATTATGAAGTAGCTAAACCAGTTATTCAAGTACGTTCTGCAGCAGCTTCAGCTTTATATATGAACTGTGGTAATGAGTTAAATATTCAGGTACCTTCATTAGGAACTGATTACAATCC
>Ga0224506_10003253_pt1 | contig 10793 bp, 6 predicted proteins | sample SF_Jan12_sed_USG_2_FD_169108 | JGI IMG/M metagenome (GOLD analysis project Ga0224506, IMG submission 169108) | Sediment microbial communities from San Francisco Bay, California, United States - SF_Jan12_sed_USGS_8_1 | ecosystem: Environmental > Aquatic > Marine > Sediment | place: USA...
CGAGATAGGAGAAGGAAAGACCAATTGCTCGGAAGTATTCTTTAAAAATATCTTTCTCAGACTGGGTTAGTTGTTCAAAGTCATCAAAATCATGGTATGTCACAGTTTCAAGAAAGTCCTCTACCGCTTCAACATAATATTCCAGTTTGAATCTTGCCCAACCACGTTTGAAACGGGCTTTCTCGTAAAACCGTTCATTTTTCTTTGAGACAATCACTTCGGTATAGGAGTCCTCTGCCTTGATATATTCCTGTTTGGAAAACAGGGCCTCAGCCAGGCGAAACTGGGCTTCAACATAATACGGTGACTTGGGAAAGTTACGAGCTATTTTTGTCAGTGCCAGTTCTGTTTTTAGCTGTTCGCCTTTTTGATCGTAGGCATTGGCCAAATTATAGAGAACCTGGTGATTTTTCTTTGAGTTAGGGTATTCCCTGAGAGAGGTTTCCAGTAATTCAATGGTCTTATCCAGACGGTCATTATAAAGCTTGTCATCCAGTTCCTCGCTGCCACCTTTACTCAGGTTTTCTTTTTCCATTGCGGCGCGGTTTCCCAGTTCAAATTCAAGTTCTGCCAGTCGTGCAATAGCATCCTGGCGGGCCTTTTCACCCTTTGCAGAGTGTCTAAGATATTCCGCATAGGCGAGACGAACCTCTTCATCCGATTTGGGCTTGGTAAAATTATTGGTGTCTTGCTTGTCTCGACTGGTGACATCAATATCGCGCAGGGTCATTCTTTTGTCTGTGCTACATGAGACAATTAGCAGACAAATGAGAAAGAGAGATATGGACTTCATTGTGTGCTCACCAGAGTACTGTCATACAGGCGAGCAAGACCATACCTGGCCTGGTTAAGATAACTTTGTAGAAACTCTATGCGTTCTGTAATCATTTTCTGACTCATGGACTGCAGGCTTCTACGGTACTGAGTGACCAGCTTTTGGTGTTGTGGACCAATATTATCCGTTGCCTTGACATGCTTCGAAATGGCAGAAAGGTGCCGATAGTTGTCAAAAAATGATCTTGGATAATGTCTGGAGTAATTGAATATATTGTTATTAATGACCAGCCAGGTTTTGTCGGATGGAAGGCTTATTTTTGTCAGTAAGTTACTGCCTGTTTCATTCAGTGCCTGCATGGAACTGATTCGTTCCTGATAATATTTAATTGCATCTGTATATGCTGAAGTGGCAGTTAGATTCTGTTTCAGTTTACCGTAGGTATAGGGCAATAAGAGATAAGCTTCTTCTACTGAGAGGTCAGTGGATTTTCTTCCTTTCAGGATAGTGATGGCATTCAGTGCGCCAATATAATCTTCCTGATTGGCTGCTGTTAGTGCCAGGCCTAATAGAGCACGATTAGAATAGGGGCCGTTAAGGCCTATATTACGAAAGGCATCGCGTGAATTTCGGAAGTATTGTTTTCTTAGCAGGGCATATCCAATTGTTAAATTGAGTCGATCCAGCATGTGGTCATTAATCTGTTGTTGCTGATTTTTTATAAGATCGTTAACCAGAACATAGGCATCGGTCCACCAGTCTTGCCTGATATAGGCAACGGCGGTGTTTAAAACAGCGGCTGGATAGTGGCGGGATTCTTTTTTTACTTTTTGATAATAGCTTATCGCCTCACGGTGTTTTTTCTGATATTGCAGGATGGTACCAACCATGATTCTTGCATAATCAGCATTTTCATCTGAAAGCTCATTGATTATACCTTTTAAGTACTTCAGTGCCATTTGCCAGTCTTTGCGCGCCATATAATATTTTGCAAAGACGAAAGAGATATTCGACATGGCGACCTTGCCGGCTTCTAGCTCGGCTGTTTCATAAATCTTTTTTGCCAGGAACCAGTGGTTATGTTCCAGAATAGTCTCGGTCATCTGAATGGTTTCTATGGCATCGATATGGTTTCGAAGCAAGGGAAAATTAAATTCAATTAATGCAATTGCCTGAACCGTTTTCCCGGCCTTTAGCAGCATATCGACCTGTGTTTTTAGAGCAGAAATAGTTTTAGTTTTCTGAAGCTGAAATAGATTGGTCTTTATCGCATGACGATAAAAATCTCGTGACTGTAATTGATAGGCTTTATCCAGTTCATCAAGCTTCAGAGAGGTGGACTCATCGCTGGCATAGAGGGAATTTACCGGTATTATCAGGCCGGAAAAGGCCAGCATCAGAGGAATCATGCCTTTAATAATGCAGCTCCTGAGAGGGCCTGAGAAGCCCCCTGGCAGCTTAATAATATATTTAAAAATCAACAACATAGCACTTATCGGTGTTTCAGTATTTTTGTCAGTAAACTGGCCAGGTTTGGCTCGTTTAACCAGTCTGTGGTCATTCCAGAAAAAGGCCAATGCAGGGCAGTTTACAGCCCTGTAATTTGCCCTGAATATAAACCCGTTAGCTGATTTCGTAACTCAGTTCTCCCTCATTAACATCGACACGAACTCTGGCCATGCCATCGCTGGCAGCAATCTCATAAGTAAAGTCTCCCTCATCGGTTACACCGACGTGTACTTTGTTTATGGACTGGCCATCAGCCATCCTGGAGAGACACTCGGATGCCATTTCAGGCAACATTGTGCGGGTCAGGATATTTTCAATATTGCGTGCGCCGGTATCGACTTCCTGGCTGCGGGCCACGATGTGTAACATGACGTCATCGTGATAACTGAATTCAGCATTGTAATGTTCCCGGATTCGTTTTTCGATTCGTGTCATATTGATCTTGCAGATTTTCATCAGGTCATCATCACCTAAGGGGTAGTAGGGGATGACCGTGGAGCGACCCAGAAATGCGGGTTTGAAATAATTTAATAACTGTGGACGGAAGTTGTCTAACAATACATCTGGCTCAGGCAGCTCTTCACCCGATGCACACATGGCACGGATATGTTCTTCACCAGCATTGGAGGTCATGATAATAACGGTATTGCGGAAGTCAATATCACGTCCTTCACCATCTTTGATCGTGCCCTTGTCAAACAGGTTATAAAATATATCCTGGACACCGGGGTGGGCCTTTTCCATTTCATCCAGCAGAACGACGCTATAAGGTTTGCGACGCACAGCCTCGGTAAGGACACCACCTTCACCGTATCCCACATAACCCGGAGGGGAGCCCAACAACATGGAGACTTTATGTTCTTCTTTAAATTCGGACATATTGATGGTGGTAATGTTCTGCTCTCCACCATACAGGATATCCGCTAGTGCCAGCGCGGTTTCAGTTTTACCGACACCACTGGAACCTACCATAAAGAATACACCGATCGGTTTACGGGGATCGGTCAGACCGGCCCTGGAGGTGCGAATGTTTTCGGCGATGGAGTTAAGGGCATGTTGTTGGCCTATGACACGTTCACCCAGTTTTGTGCCCAGCTTAAGAATGGCTTGAATTTCATCTGATACCATTTTGCCAACCGGGATACCTGTCCAGTTGGCAACAACCTCGGCAATGGCCTGACTATCGACATTGACCTGAATCATTGGATCATCACCCTGTAGCGCAGTCAATTCATCCATGAGTTGATGTAGTTCTGATTTTATTTTCTCGCGGTCAACTTCGGTCAGTGTCTTGGGAGCATCTTTTTGTTTGCGCGCTTCAGCAGACAGTTTGCTGGCATGAAAATCGTCTTCGATTTGTTTTTGTAATTCGTGAATGCGAGCGACCTTTTCTTTCTCCTTTTCCCATTGGGCTTCCTGTTCAAGCAGGTGCTGCTCAAGTTGGGTCTTTTCTTCTTCAAGGGCAAGGATACGATCTTCACAATTACCCAGGGTGGCATTTTCTCGCTGTAAGGACGTAATATTGGTATCACACTGGGAAATGCGACGACGTGTATCTTCCACGGCAGCCGGTGTGGCACTCTGACTCAGGGCAACACGGGCACAGGCGGTGTCCAGTAAACTGACTGATTTATCCGGTAATTGCCTGGCAGTGATATAACGACTGGAAAGCCTTACTGAATCGACAATGGCTTCATCCATAATGCGAACACCGTGATGGCTTTGCAGCATCTCGGAAATGGCGCGCATCATATTGATGGCCTTTTCTTCATCAGGCTCTTCAATTTTTACAACCTGGAAACGACGGGTCAGGGCAGGGTCACGTTCAAAATACTTTTTGTATTCTGCCCAGGTGGTGGCTGCGATTGTACGCAGTTCACCACGGGCCAAAGCCGGTTTCAGGAGGTTTGCCGCATCACCCTGGCCTTCCTTGCCACCGGCACCGATCAGGGTGTGGGCTTCATCGATAAACATAATGATTGGGGTGGGTGAGGCTTTAACTTCTGAAATCACCGACTTCAGGCGATTTTCAAATTCACCTTTGACGCTTGCACCAGCCTGCAACAGACCAAGGTCCAGGCTGCGGACGCAGACTCCTTTGAGTGGGTCAGGTACATCACCGGATGCAATGCGTAGGGCAAAGCCTTCGACAACGGCGGTTTTACCAACACCTGCTTCACCTGTCAGGATGGGATTGTTCTGGCGACGGCGGATGAGAATATCGATTATCTGACGTATTTCCTCATCACGACCAAGCACTGCATCGATCCTGCCCTGCTTGGCATCTTCAGTCAGATTCACCGTAAATTTATCAAGCGCGGGAGTTTTACTTGGTGCTCCTGGCTTGGCCTGGGCTGAACCGGATTCCGAGGTGTCACCAAGCGCAGCACTGCCGGATTCAGTCGTTGTACCAACAATGGAGCGGACTGTATCTCTTAGGGATTCGGGAGGAATTTTTTTCAGTTCAGGTGCGCTGGCTTCAATCGATCGGCGCAATCCTTCATCAAGCATCAGGGCTGCCAGGATATGACCGGTCGATGCCTGTCCATGTCCATATTCAATGGATGCAAGCATCCAGGCGTTTTTGGCCAGGTCGACAATAGTGGGCGAGAGGGCCGGGGCACGGGTGTTGCCGGTCTTGATTCGATCCAGTTCGGCATTGAGTTCTCGAGTCAGCTTGCCTGGGTCGATTTCAAACATTTCCAGTACCTGAGACATGTCACTGTCTGGGATTTCCATCAGCTTTAATAGCCAATGCTCGGTTTCCACATTGTAATGTGTGCGTGACAGGCACAGGCCGGCTGCACCTTCCAGTGCTGTGCGGGTCTGTTCATTAAATTTGCCCACCAGTGATTTCAGATCGATTGTAATCATATCCTCTCCCTTAAGTATTCCGTGTTTTTTTTATATTCTCTTCAACGGACGCGACCAGCGGATACCGTAATATCAACCGTTTCGTCCTTATCAAATCTTTTCGCTTTGCTGGCTAGCCAGGTATTCCAGCCCATGATGGTGGATGGCCCCTTACCCAGCTGGATTTTGTCGGGTATATCCCCTCTTTTTACTCGGATAATGAAGTCGTAGTCATACTCCATACCTATATATATACGTATCAGCTCATCCAGTGCCATGAGGGCCCGGGTCCCAGGGGCAAAGGTATGTAACTGGGTTTTATCCAGTGGACCAAGGATGATTCGAATCTTGCCCTGCGCAAACCAGCCATTTTTCCCCAGCATCACATTTCGTCCCAGGCAATTATTCTGTCCCTGTGGGGACTCACGGCCAGGGAGTCGGGTTCGTACATCGTCAATAAGGTTTTGCCATTGACCGACAAACTCTCGGATTTCGACCGGAATATCAAAATGGTGCTGCAGAATCTGTTTGAGGCCAGCTGCAGTTCGAATCTGTTGAGTAAACAGGCCGCTGTAATAAATCAGGGACTCATCTTTAGTATAGAGTCGATTGGAAAGTCCTCGGGTACCCAGACCAATAAGAGACAGCAAGGCCTGGGAGTGATGATCCCGGTCTTCATTTATCGGTGGATTGAGTTTTTTGCGTTCATACTCGATAGGCAAGCGGTATTTATTGGCTGCCTGATAAAACAGTGAAATGGTTCTATGGTTGAATAAATCAAAGAACTTTTTGATTGACTCATCTTTTAGTTTGAGCCGTTGCAGAATCATTTCGGTGTAATGGTAGGGCAGTACACTCATTGCACCGGTCAGACCCATGAAGTTGATGTTCATGTGCCATTGCTTATTCCCCGTCTTACGCTGTTTTTGTTTAATGGATTTGATTTCTGAACCCGGAAAGCCCAATGTTTGCTGGGTGTGGAAGCGTATGGCTTCTGTGCCGGGGGGAGTAAAACGGGCCACGGGCCTGGCCGCTTTGCGATTATCTTTTTCAATGAGCGCGGCAGAACGCTCTAACAGGCGCACAGCCTGAAAGAAGGTATAGGACTGAGGATTATCAGTCAGATCCTGAATTACAGCAGGGGTCTTTCGCCAGCTCGTGGAGGGCATTTTTTCAGATATCCTTCTTTATTTGCAATTTTTACCAAGACTCGTGTAAATGAATTTATCGAACAATACAAAGCAAAAAAATGTTCCAGTACCGAAGCAAACAGATAGGCGCTGCTACCGGTCAGAAGCTTGTCATCCAGTTCAACTTCAATTTCCATGCCTCTGCACATGGTGGCATGTCCGTCAATTGTGAGTGGCGCACTGATAGGACGGGCCTTGACCGACAGAATAGATTCGATCAGTCCACGTGTTACTGAGGATTCCTTGAAGTCATAAAGACGTAATATTTCTTTCAGTGCTTCCGTTGCATCATCTCTGCCCGTAATGGATAAATGATTCAGGCTTAAATGTGAGATGAGGCGCCAGCGAGCATGATTTCGCATCGGTGGCCGGACAACCGAAGAAGGTTGTGTCACACAACGAATTCGTTCTGTGGGGGGCGCACAGTCAACACCCTGTAATTTCGGTTGAGTTGAAGAGAAGGGCAGTTTTTCAGGAAGATTACGATTACTGCAGGTTGAGTCAATAATAAGTGTGCGCTCTTCCGGAATGTTTGGATCAAAGTTCAGATCCACCAGATTCAGAAAAACATCGGTACCTTCATCACGGTGGTAGGCACTCAATTTTGCGCTACGACGATTGGCGAACCAGTAAGAATAATGCTCATTGTCCTGAACGCGATGACTCAGACCATAAAAGGGCAGGTATTCCTCTTCATCGCCACTGGAAGAGGTGGCCACAACTTTATCAACTGAATACACTTCAAAACCAACGGGCCGACGTGCATCTGGTGTTATTTGATATTCCTGTTGGGTATGATCGAGTTTAATGGGATCAACACGGTGCTGGAACAGGTTTATGGCGGGGGTACAGCCAAGCATGAAAGTTTCTTCAGTAATATTATGTTCAAGCTCTACATCGGATGATTCAACATAAACGTATAAATCCAGTTTGTTGCCCGCATCTTCCGGAAGATGTTTGGACAGACCATTGATGTCGATAAACATAAATTTCTCTGGCGCGACAAAATATTCTGTTAGCAGTCGGTAGCCTAAAAACGATGATTCCGGGTAGGGGAGTAGACCTTCATCAGGGCTAAAACCGACAGCCTGGATGGCCTGCTTGCCAAGGAAGGCGGGTTGGGTATCTTCTTCACCCAATGTCATCACAAGATTGTGGCACTTGCCTAACAGGAGTTCATAAAGTGGATTGATGTGTTGTGACTGGCCTTTCAGGTAGAAGCGGAGTCGATCAAGTTCCAGCTCACCAAATGACAGTTCCTCATTATACGTTTCTAAACTGATCTTTAGGACACCACCCGCACCCTTTACCTCACTGGATCCAGGTGTGGAAAAGGGCCGACCAATAAGGCTGGCTTCAGTCACTTTTATTGGGTAAAGCTCGGTTGGATAAGTTGTGGCAAAACGGCAGTTTTCACCCTGGAACTGCTCAGTTTCCAGTAAAGTATTTCTTGGTAGTCGATAGCGTGATTCGAGTTGCTCTTCATCACCGGCAAACTGGACAATACATGTCGATGGAATGGGGCGCTGGTAATGGGGAAATAATACACTTAACAGTGCATCACTAAGTTCTGGAAAATCGTCGTCCAGTTTGTGTTGAATGCGGGCGTTCAGATAGGCAAAACTTTCTATCAGGCGTGAGACGTGTGGATCTTCGATAGTGTCTGAATTAATACCCAGACGTCCGGCAATCTTAGGATGTTCTTCAGCAAATTCGCTACCCAGTTGACGGATAAAGGCGAGTTCTTTTTCGTAATAGGGGAGTAATTCGTCAGCCATGGCCTACTTCTTTTACACTTACGTTACGGGTTACCGATTCCAATACTGAGTCGAAAATCACAACTTCTGGAGCCGGGTCTGCATAGAGCACAGCATCGATACGAAAGCGCAGTGTTCGATCGGCTATGTCTTTATTGTCCTGATACTGTACCTTTACGGTTTTAAAGCGTGGTTCATATTGTCGTAATATGTTTTCTAATCGACGTGTAAATGCTTCGCGCTTTTCCATATCGATGATATTCACAGTTGCAAGATCCGGCATACCATAATTTAAAAGAGAATGTTCAATTTCTATGTACTCTTCCGGTGGGGCGACCACTCGAAAGCGAGAATTTAAAAGACGTTCCAAATCCCGTCGAACACTATTTCTCAATTCTTTTAATCGTTGGTGCTTACCTGGGTCGACCTCTGTCTGATTATGGGGTTCATCGTCCATTAAACGGTCCATAATTGAGGGACGTAGCTTTTTCTTTTTATCTACTCTGGCCATTGTACTATTTTGCCGCAGCCAGTTCTGTGACCAGTTCCAGCTCAGAGACCATTTGGTCCAGCTGGTAATGGGGCCGCAGGTGAATGACGCATAGGTATTCACCTGGTTTGGCCGGATGTTCTTTTACGTTTACTGCGGCTTCCCTGAGGGGATAACGTGCCTGCTCTTCCCAGTCCAGATCTTCTCGACCTGTTGTATATTTATATAGCCACTGACGAAGATACTCTTCACAGTCTGTTGCTGTTATAAAGGAACCAACCTTGTCGCGAATCATGACCTTAATATAATGTGCAATACGTGAACCACACATTACATGCTGAATCATGGCCGACAGTTTGGCATTGACCGTGGCTTCAGAATTGGTATATGACTTTGGGTTTTGTATTGACTGATTGTTGTAAAAGGCTGCAAAAGGTGTGTCATAACACTGACATAATGGCATGAATCCGAGATCGCTAAGTTCGCGTTCCAGGGTATCCGTAACAATAACATCGGTAACGGGTTTATGAGCGATTTCATTGGTATCTGTCTCAAAACAATCGACTGGTAAGTTAGTTATTAATCCACCTGATACATGGTTACGAGGGACCCCACGAATGTGCCCAAACCAGCCAACATTTTTAAATTCTCGGACCAGAATTCCTGCCATGGCATAAGCCGCGTTTCCCCAAAGATAGTTTTCAACATTATCCTTGTTTTGCTTTTCGTAAAAATATAAGCCTTTATAGGAGCCAGGCCGGGTTCGGTAAGGCAGTCGCATAAGAACCCTGGGCAAGGTTAGAGCTACAAATCGTGAATCTGGTTTTTCTCTGAGAGAGCGCCACTTTATATATTCCTGCTGTTTGAAGATATTTTGCAGGTTGAGTGGTAAACCCAGAGTCGAAAAATCATCAACCCCAAATAATTCGCTTGAGGCTGCTGCAATAAAAGGTGCGAACGCAGCTGCAGCAATCTGGGCCAGGCCTTCAAGAGTGGATATATCATCATGCGGATGCATTTTGGAGACTTTATGCGAAATCTCATAATCACCAATAATGACCCCGTAGGGTTCACCGCCCGGCGTACCGTATTCTTCACTATATATTTTTTTAAATAACTGGCTTTGATCAAAATCCAGGGCTTTGCCAATGTCTTTTACAACATCAGACCAGCTTGCTTCCAGGATCCGTATTTTGACATTAGTTGCTCCATCAGCTTGAACGGCGAGATACCAGAGGCCGCGCCAGGCAGATTCCAGCTGTTGAAACTTTTTATGGTGAATGATCAGATTGAGTTGATCATTGATTAATTCATCAATCCCGGCGATTGCACGGTTAATGGTATGGACAAGCTCCTGCTTTGAACGGATCTGAGCAAAATTTTCATATTCGATGAGCCAGTATAATAAGGCCCGTTTGGTGTTCGTCTCAGAAAGAAATTCGTCTAGATTGGTAATATAAGCCTGGCGTTCATACAGACTATCCAGATCTACACTAGCTGTCGTCGAAGCACCTTGAGAAGTAGGAGTCTTTTTTGTACTTGTTGTTGACACGGAAATTCCATTTTAAAAACGAAGCGGGGATCTTTCGACCCCCGCTTTTCATTTAGCCTGCTTTAGGAATATTAGCGACCAGTCGTAAAGATGCGGTCAGTTCTTCCATCTGTAACCATGGACGCATCCAGGCAATGGCACTGAATACACCGGGTTGACCAGGAACTTCCATTACTTCGATTTTCGCTTCAGCCAGTGGATAGCGTGCCTTCATTTCAGCACTTGCACCAGGAGTGGCATTCACATAGTTCGATATCCATTTGTTAAGCCATTCTTCTGCATCTGACGCTTCCATGAAAGAGCCAACCTTGTCGCGTGCCATCACTTTAAGGAAGTGAGCAATGCGTGAAGTTGCCATGATATAGGGCAGTCGGGCAGAAATTGCTGCGTTGGCAGAGGCATCTGGGTCATCAAATTTCTGAGGTTTCTGCGTGGTCTGGGCACCAAAGAAAACTGCATAGTCAGTATTCTTGTAATGACAGAGTGGCAGGAAGCCGAGTTTACTGAGTTCAGCTTCACGACGATCTGTGATACCGATTTCAGTTGGGCATTTCTGATCCATGTCACCATCATCACTGACAAAGACATGGCTGGGCAGGCCTTCAACCTTACCACCACCTTCAGCACCACGAATACTGGTACACCAGCCATATTCCGCAAACGATTG